>CENV01050917.1_pt1 | contig 10060 bp, 10 predicted proteins | sample 530231 | NCBI WGS metagenome assembly CENV01 (sample SAMEA2619815, study PRJEB7988) | marine metagenome | biome: marine biome (ENVO:00000447); feature: surface water layer (ENVO:00002042); material: "saline water (ENVO:00002010), including plankton (ENVO:xxxxxxxx)" | depth 5 m | reverse complement strand
ATTGCGATGCCGCTTAGGAGGGAGGGGACCATCTCATCAGGCTACTTACGCGATGCCTGTAACTTCTGCAAATGGGCTTTAAAATCGTAAATGTCGCGGTCCAGCGCATTGGAACTTACGTAAAGGTCGTAACCAAGTAATTCCCGCATTTGTTCCATGCGCTTACCAAACACACCAATTAGCCCCTTATAAACAGTGCCATTAGGGCTAATGTAACTGTCCGGAATATCAAAATAAGGTGTATAATCCTCGCGCTCCGGTGCCTGATGCCGCAACGCCATAGTCAGCAACTGACGTTGTTCGAACAATAAGGCAGAAGCAAGCCGGGGCGAAATATCATCCAGCACTTCTTCAACCTGATACAACCGGAACCCCAGAAAGGGGGCGTCTTCAAGCTCCAGCACCCGGTTCACTCGGGGAACGTCGTAACGGATAATATTTTCCCAGCGAATCTGCCATTGTCCACGGCGGTGCAAATAACGAATGCCGTCTTCGGTTATCACCAGTGAAACCGGAGGCTCTATCACTTTACCAATGCCTAACAGCAAGAATATGCCGGACGTTGCGCCGAGCACCACAGTAACACCCACCGGAATATCGTCTCGCACCAGATGAAGGAAAACCAGTAGCGCAAACAACAATACCGCCAACCCACAAAAGGTTAATGCATTGCGCTTAGCCTGAGGACTGACATTAAATTGCATAGTTTCTCCTGTGTACAACCGATGATTCCTCGGATTACATAAACATCCGCTGCAATATCTGCCGGGTGAAATCCTTCTTAAGATAAAAGCCCCGTGGGCGCACTTCAATTATAGTACCTTCCGGGCCAATGGCCTCGGTCAGCGCCGAACCGTCTGCGGCTTTGGGGCGAATTTGCATGGCTTCCCCCTGACGTGCGGTAATACTCTCAACCTGGCCCAAAGCAATACGGTCCATATGCTCTTCCCAGTCGTTGCGCAGCAAGGCTTCTTCCTGTTCGCTAGGTATCCACAAAAACGCACTGCCAACTACCCGCTCGGCTAAAGGCACTTCGCGGCGGCCGTCAATGGGCAGCCACAACACCTGTTGTAATTTATTTCGTACGTTAGAAGTGGTCCATTGGACTCCCTGAATATTTACTAAAGGAGCGGTACAGACAAAAGTGGTTTCCAGCGGTTCACCGTCGGGCGTTACCGGCAGCGTTTTGAGTTCAACACCCAGCTCAGGGAAGTCCTGCGTGGGCTTAGAGCCCGCAGTGGCACCCAGTTGCAGCTCCAGTAGTTGTCCCACCCAGCCTTTGTCGCGGCGTAAATCTTTGGGTACCTGCAACCCGGTTTCAGCAGCCAGGTCAGCAAATGTACGGCCAGCTAAAGCCGCCGCGCGCTGAAACAATTCATCAATGGACTGAGGGCGTTGTGGCTTGTCGGTCATGACTTAAATCTTCGTAAATAGTGAATCAGCATTTGCCCGCAACCGGGCTTTATGGAAGAATCCACTGTAACAGAGAATAATTGAGGATGCTCGCGTGATAGATGCAGAAGGGTTCCGGGCAAACGTAGGAATCGTCATCTGTAACGGGCATGGGCAGGTATTTTGGGCTCGTCGAATTAACCAGCAAAGCTGGCAATTTCCGCAAGGAGGAATTCACGAAGGCGAGACCCCTGAGCAGGCAATGTACCGCGAACTCTACGAAGAGGTCGGGTTAAAGCCGGAGCAGGTTGAAATTCTGTACACCAGCCGACAGTGGTTGCGTTATCGCTTGCCAAAGCGCTTAATTCGACGTGAACAGCGGCCCATGTGTGTTGGACAAAAGCAAAAGTGGTTTTTGTTACGGCTAAAATGTCGTGAAGAAGACGTAGATGTTTTACATTCAGGCCACCCTGAATTTGATGGCTGGCGCTGGGTCAGTTATTGGTACCCGGTGCGGCAGGTCGTATCCTTCAAGCGCGATGTATATCGTCGGGTGATGAAAGAGTTTGCCACGCAGGCGATGCCATTTCGAGCTTCGGGAGGGCGTCAGCACAGGCGCAAACGTTAAATATGATGTTGGTTACATTGCAAAGGATAGTCCAGGGCGTCAATAAAGCGCCTGATTTCAACATGGCATTAACTACCATGGTGAGTCAGGTGCGCGAAGCCTTAGAAACCGACAGTTGCAGTGTATTTTTGGCCGACAACGACCAGCGTCAGTTTGTTATGGCGGCCAGTGACGGCTTGCGTGCCGAAGACGGAAAACCCGTCCGGGTCGACTTTGGCGAAGGTATTATCAGTTTAGCGGCACAACGAGAAGAGCCGCTAAACATTGCCGATGCCAGTATGCATCCCGCCAACAAAAAACTCAGCGACACCAACGAGAATATTTATAAGGGCTTACTAGCCGCTCCTATTATCCACCGCCGCAAAGTGCTGGGTATAGTGGTGGTGCATCAAAGTGTGGCGCGCAGTTTTAGTCGTGAAGAAGAAGCTTTTATTGTTACTTTGGCAGCGCAGTTGGCGGCAGTTATAGCGCATGCCGATGCCAAAGGTTTGCTGGTTAGTGAACACTCCCCCTGGATACACAGCTTAAGGGGCTTGCCCGGTTCGCCCGGTGTGGCCGTGGGTGAGGCTTATGTGTCGCGACCAGAAGCGCGTATAGATGAAGTGACTCCACGACGTTCCGACAAACCCATTCACGAAATTCGCAAGTTCCGTCAGGCGGTTGCACGTACCCGAGCCGACTTAAAAGAACTGTCCAGGCGCATGGCGGGGCAGGTGCCGGATGATACGCTGGCAATTTTCGATGTGTACCAGGGCATGCTGGACGCGGCCAGTATGGGCGACGCCGTCGAAAACATGATTAAAGAAGGCTGGCGCGCGCAAACCGCATTAAAATACGTGGTCGAGCAGTTTGTTGCTCAGTTTGAGGCATTAGAAGACTCTTATCTGCAAGAACGCGCCACCGATGTGCGTGACATAGGTCAGCGGGTGCTGTTGCACTTACAAAACCGTCAGCGCAAACGCAAGCCCTTGCCGGACAACTTCATTTTGATAGCGGACGAAGTCACTGCTTCAATGTTGGCCGAGCTGCCGCGAGACCAAATTGCCGGTATCATTTCATTAAATGGTTCGAGTAACTCGCATGCCGCTATTATGGCGCGCAGCATGAACATTCCGGCGGTGCTGGGTGTCGACGACATCGAGCTGCACTTCTTCTCCGACCGCTTGCTGGCAGTAGATGGCTACACTGGCGAAATTTATGTGGACCCGCCAGCGCAAGTATTAACTCAGTTTCATCAGTTAGCCGAAGAAGAACAAGAACTGCGTGACATTGTTACCGAGCACAGTCATTTGCCTGCAGAAACGCAGGATGGTCAGCGCATAAGCCTGCACCTGAACCTTGGGCTGGATGTTACTCACGACTACCTGAAAACGCTGAACATCGATGGCGTGGGTCTGTATCGCTCAGAAATACCTTTCATGATGCGCGACCAATTGCCCACAGAAGACGAACAAACCGAAATGTATCAGGAAGTGCTGGATCAGTTTCCTGATCAGCCAGTGGTTATGCGTACTCTGGATGTTGGCGGAGACAAGCCGCTACCCTATTTTCCGTTAAAAGAAGACAACCCATTTCTGGGGTGGCGCGGTATAAGGTTAACTCTGGACCATCCGGAAATTTTCCTGATTCAAATTCGCGCTATGTTGCGAGCCAGTATTGGCAAAAGCAATTTGCGTATTTTGCTGCCCATGATAACCAGCACCAGCGAAGTTGACGAAGCGTCACGGCTTATCAAACAAGCGTATTTTGAGGTAGCCGAAGAGCAGGGCTGTGAAGTGGGTGTTAACCTGTTTCAGCCGCAGCTGGGCGTGATGATAGAAGTGCCCGCCGCTATTTATCAGTTGCCGGCTATGGCCAGCAAAGTCGACTTTTTCTCGGTCGGCAGTAATGACCTGACACAGTATTTGCTGGCGGTGGACAGGAATAACCGCCGCGTTGCCAGCCTTTATGACGCCTACCACCCGGCAGTATTAGCCAGCCTGGATGAAATCGCCCGGCGCTGCGAAGAAATTGGTAAGCCCGTTAGTGTCTGCGGCGAGTTAGCCGGTGATCCGGGCGGTGCTTTACTGCTGGTGGCTATGGGTTATCGACAGCTCAGTATGAACAGTTATAACGTCGACCGGGTGCGCTGGATACTGCGTAATGTGCGTTCCAGCACGTTAAACGTGATGCTGGCTAAAGCTTTGCAGGCACGTAACCCCGATCAAATTCGCAAAATGATTGCCGAGAAGATGGAAAGCATCGGACTCGGTGGTTTTGTCAGAGCAGGGAAATAAGCATGTTACTCACCACCTGGATTTGGTGTATTGGCGGCGGAGCAGTGGCGGGTTTATTAGCCGGCTTGCTAGGTATTGGCGGTGGTCTGGTTATTGTGCCACTACTCATTTATTTACTGCCTATTATTGGCGTGCCGCCGGAGCTGGTTGTCCCCAGCGCAATTGCCACCAGTCTGGCAACCATTTGCATGACCACAGCCAGTGCATCACGTGCGCATGCTAAACATGGTTTGATGGAGAAATTCTGGCTAATTAGGGTATTGCCGGGCTTGTCTGTTGGCGCAATGACGGGCGCTTTTCTGGTCACTGTTGTTGATCCGGACTGGTTAAAAATCATTTTCTCAATTGTGTTAATAGCCCTGGCTGCCCGCATGGTACTTCCGCAGAAAACTGGCGAACCATTAACTTCAGTTTCTAAACGGTTAGTGGCGCTGGGCAGTTATATTATCGGAACCATATCGGGCCTGGTTGGTATTGGCGGTGGAGCGTTGACCGTGCCATTTTTAAGCCGTATGCGCTTACCGGTGCGCCAGGCTATCGCTATTTCCTCGCTCGGCAGTTTTGTTATTGGTTGCAGCTCGGTCGTAATGTTCATTTTAAATGGCTGGTTGTCGGGTAGGGAAACCGGTGCTTTAGGTCTAATTAATGTGCCTGCCTGGTTAGGGATTTCCGTTGCATCGGTGCTATTCGCCCCACTGGGTGCTAAACTGGCGCACAAATTACCAGTTAAACAGTTACAGCGCGTTTTTGCGGCGTTTTTAATTCTGGTCGCCATACAACTTATTTTTAATTAACTATAAAGCAGGGAGTACAAGCAGTGCCGTCTAATGACTATTGGCAATTTCCCGCCATTGATCCTGTTCTTTTTCATATTTGGGGACCTTTGGACATTCGCTGGTATGGCCTTGCCTATATAGCGGCTTTTGCCTTCGCTTATTTTTGGGGCATGCGCCAGACCAAAACAGACCCTAACTGGAGCAAAGAAGAATTCAGCGATCTGATGTTCTGGGGTTTTATCGGCGTTATTCTCGGTGGTCGTATTGGTTATACCCTGTTCTATCACTTTGACTACTTTATCGATAACCCGTTGTACCTGTTCTACATTCACGAAGGCGGTATGTCATTCCACGGCGGCTTGCTGGGTGTTATTGCTGCTATGTATCTGTATGCCCGCAAAAAACAGCGCTCGTTTTTGCAAGTAGGCGACTTTGTTGCTCCGTTAGTGCCTATGGGGTTATTTTTCGGACGCATTGGTAACTTTATTAACGGCGAGCTTTGGGGGCGTGCGGCAGAAGTGCCCTGGGCTATGTATTTTCCCAGTGGCGGGCCGGTGCCACGCCATCCGTCACAGTTATACGAAGCTTTGTTAGAAGGCCTGCTGTTGTTCGCTGTTATTCTGTGGTTCCAGCGCAAACCCCGAGGCGTTGGTGCGGTTAGCGGGTTGTTCCTGCTCGGCTATGGTGTTGCACGCTTTATTGTCGAATTCTTCCGCGAACCCGATGCTCACTTAGGCCTGCTGTCTTTAGGCATGTCCATGGGCCAATGGCTGACCCTGCCAATGATTATTCTGGGTATTATTCTCATGGTACGTGCACAGAAACAATCGCCTACGGGCTGATGGATACGGGATGTAGCCTGACATTCATGTCAGGTGGGATATTAGCCCTGACATGAATGTCAGGCTACGAAGAGGGCATGCGGGATACCGTTCCTGACGTAAACGTCAGGCTACTTCAAATGAGCTTCCACGGATAAGATCTCACCTGATGCAATAGCATCAGGCTACAGCATCAGGTACGATGTAAAACATTACGCAAAATACAATTTATATAAAAAATGAAACAATATTTAGAACTGTGTCAGCGCATTGTCGACGAAGGTGTCTGGGTTAAAAATGAGCGTACAGGCATTAACTGCCTGACGGTTATAAACGCCGACTTAGAGTATGATGTTGCGAACAATCAATTTCCTTTAATTACTACTCGGAAAAGCTATTACAAGTCAGCTATTGCTGAGCTTCTAGGATACTTGCGAGGCTACAATAGTGCCGCTCAATTCCGCGATATTGGCTGCAAAACCTGGGACGCCAATGCCAACGAAAACCAGGCATGGCTGAATAATCCGAATCGCAAAGGCGAAGACGACATGGGCCGTGTATACGGTGTGCAGGGGCGCTCATGGCAAAAGCCGGATGGCAGCCACTTAGACCAGCTGAAAAAGGTCATTAATAACCTGTCGAAAGGCATTGATGACCGTGGGGAAATTGTTACTTTCTATAACCCTGGTGAATTTGAACTGGGTTGTTTGCGTCCGTGCATGCATACCCACAACTTTTCGCTGTTAGGCGACACGCTTTACCTAACCTCTTACCAACGCAGCTGTGACGTGCCCCTGGGACTCAACTTTAACCAAATTCAGTGTTTTGCTCTTTTAGCTTTGGTGGCACAAATTACTGGTCACAAGCCGGGCAAAGCCTACCACAAGATAGTGAACGCTCACATTTATGAGAACCAGTTGGAACTCATGCGTGATGTACAGCTGAAACGAGAGCCTTTTCCATCGCCACAGCTGCATATTAACCCAGAGATAAAGTCTTTAGAAGACATTGAAACCTGGGTCAGCAAAGACGATTTCACCGTCAGCGGCTACCAGTGTCACGAACCCATTAAATACCCATTCGCAGTGTAGCCTGACGTTTACGTCAGGAGCGATGTCGAATACACGGCATCGCTTAATTATTTAGGCGGTATTTTTACTGGGGATACCTCACCTGACATAAATGTCAGGCTACATCACCAGCGTAGGTTGCGTCATGGGTCATATGCGGCCAAGTTACTGTCTACCCAAGATTCGTTAATGTAAGCCCAATCGGGCGGGTATCGATTGTTACGCAGGTAACGATTCAAAGTTGAATAGGGCCATTCGGTAGCGTTTGAAACGTAACGGTGTTTTACCGGATTGTAGCAACAGTAAAGCAAATACATGTATAACTCTTTCTCATTACGAATTGTGTGCTCCCAATACCCTTTCTGCCATAGGCTGCTTAACTGCCGCTTTTGTCTACTTTTATTCTTATAGTGCTGACTATAATTTTTGGCGGAGAACTCAGGTAAAGCTTTAGAAGTTAAGGCCTTAATTTTAGACCATCGAACCGGAACATCAGTGTCCACTATTCGCAATACGCAATGCAGGTGATCAGGCATGACAACCCAGGCCTCTATTTCAAAAGGGTGAGTACGCATGGTTTCTTTCACGGCACTACGTAACGCAGCCAGAACATCGGGGTGTGTTAGTACCTTTTGTCTTTTGTGGGTGCAAACGGTAAAAAAATACCATCCACCTTCGTAGTATCTGCGTACATTAGTCATGCAGGTAATTAATAGCCATAACCCGGAAACGGTCAATTCCATTGTGTTGTAGGAAAACGGCGTATTGGTTGATGCAGCTTGGCATTGATGTAGCCTGACGTTTACGTCAGGAGCGATGTTGAACACATGACATCGCCTAATTATTTAGGCGGTATTTTAACTGTGGGTATATCTCACCTGACATAAATGTCAGGCTACGTCGGCGGGTATATCCACATGCAATGGCATCAGGTTGTGGCCTGCGCTAGAATAAAAGCATTCAACAATGGCCGGGAGCCTGAATCTATGACGTTAAAAGTCACTCTGTGCGATGATTCCAAAATGGCGCGTAAGCAGCTACTACGCACGCTGCCAGATGACTGGGATGCTGAGGTTCACCAGGCGGAACACGGCGAGCAGGCGCTGGCATGCGTGCGCGAAGGTCGCGCCGAAGTGCTGTTTCTGGACTTAAACATGCCGGTAAAAGACGGCTACGAAACTCTGCAGGCTATAAAAGAAGAGCAATTAGAAACTTTGGTTATTGTCGTGTCCGGTGACATTCAGCCCGAAGCTCAAAAGCGTGTGCAGGCGCTGGGGGCTATGGCTTTTGTGAAAAAGCCAATGAAGCCAGAAGACATACAAACTCTGTTGCAGCAATTTGGTTTGTACCAACCGGCCGCGGGTCAGCTTAAACTGGCCGATGAAACACCACAAACGCCGGCGAATCCGCTGGATGTTTACCGGGAAGTATCGAACGTTGCCATGGGGCAAGCAGGTGATCACTTAGCCCGGGTGCTGGATACCTTTATTGAACTGCCTGTACCTAATGTCAATTTTATCGCCCCTTCCGAGCTGCACATGGCCATAGAGTCTATCGACACCAACAAGCAGGTGGCCGCGGTAAGTCAGGGGTTTTCCGGCAGCGGTATTCTTGGCGAAGCGCTAACGCTGTTTAATGACGCCTCTATTGACGATATTGGCAAGTTGTTGGGCGCTAAGCTTGGTGAAAGCGGCTCAATTAAGCAACAACGCATTGAGTCGTTAATGGACGTCGCGTCCATTTTGTCCTCGGCGTGTTTAAACGGCTTAGGCCAGCAACTGCATGTGGAATTTGCAGCTTCGCAGCCGGTGCTGTTAGGCGAACATCAGTCAATGCGGGAATTGATTAAACACGGCGAACATCGCTGGCAGAAAATTCTGGCAATAGAAATAGGTTATCAGTTACCGGAGCACAAACTGGCTTTCGACTTACTGCTGTTATTTCCGGCCGATGCGGTGAAAATTCTTGACCAGCAGCTGGCTCATTGGCTTCAGGGAGACGACGAATGATAGACGATATGGACGAACTGCACAGTAAACTGAGCATTCTGGGCGCCATTGATGTCGGTATTGTGGTTATTGATAACGACAACAACATTCAGATGTGGAACGAGTTTATGCAGAATCACAGTGGCCTGCGGCCTAGTGAAGTACGCGATAAAAACTTATTTCGCTGCTGTCCGGGTATCGAAGAGGCTTGGTTTCAGCGTAAAATTGACCGGGTGCGGCAGTTAAATTCGCGGGTGTTTATTACCTGGCAACAACGTCCTTACGTCTTTCGTTTTCGCCACAGCCGCCCAATAAGCGGGCAGAGTGAATGGATGTACCAGAATGTCACCTTAATTCCGCTGAAGAACCCGCGTGGTGAAGTGCACCAGGTGGGCATTATTATTTACGATGTGAGTGAACAACCCAGCCATGAGTGAAGAAGTACCTGATCAACGTTTTGGCGGCGTAAGCCGTGTATACGGACAAGCGTCGTTAACGCAGTTTCAGCAGTTACATATTGTGGTCGCCGGGCTTGGCGGCGTTGGCTCATGGGCGGTGGAAGCTCTGGCGCGTACAGGTATTGGTAAGCTAACGCTTATAGACCTGGATGACGTGTGTGTCACTAATATTAACCGCCAGCTACCGGCAACGGATAACACCATAGGCCAGCTTAAAAGCGAAGTATTGGCGCAGCGGGTGAAAAGCATTAATCCTAACTGCGAAGTGCGGTTAATTGACGACTATTTGCTGCCGGAAAACTTTGAAGAATACTTAACCGGCGCCGATGCCGTGCTCGATGCCATAGACAGCGTTAATACTAAGTCAGCACTGGTGGCCTGGTGTAAGCGTCGTAAGCTGCGTTTAGTGGTGTGCGGCGGAGCGGGTGGGCAGATAGACCCTGGTATGATCCGCGTCGGTGACCTTGCCAAAGCCAAACAAGACCCGTTGTTGGCCAAGGTGCGCTCACAACTGCGCCGCGACTACGGCTTTTCCAAGAACCCCAAACGTAAATGGGGCGTCGACTGTGTCTATTCCGAAGAGCAGCTGCGCTATCCAATAATTTCCCGTGAGCAAGAAGGCGAAGTCACGCTGCAAAAACCGGGCTCCGG
>CENV01036237.1_pt1 | contig 10076 bp, 12 predicted proteins | sample 530231 | NCBI WGS metagenome assembly CENV01 (sample SAMEA2619815, study PRJEB7988) | marine metagenome | biome: marine biome (ENVO:00000447); feature: surface water layer (ENVO:00002042); material: "saline water (ENVO:00002010), including plankton (ENVO:xxxxxxxx)" | depth 5 m | reverse complement strand
GCCTGCATGTCGGTGGGCATGGCCGGGTACGGCGCGGTGCGCAGGCTCACCGCCTTGGGCCGGCGGCCTTCCATGTCCAGGCTGATCCAGTCGTCGCCGGTCTCGATGCGGGCACCGGCTTCCTCCAGCTTCTGCAGCACCGCGTCCAGCAGGCTCGGGTCGGTGTCCTTGCACTTGATGCGCCCGCCGGTGATGGCGGCGGCGATCAGATAGGTGCCGGTCTCGATGCGGTCGGAAATCACGTCGTGGTGGCAGCCGCCCAGCTTGGCCACGCCTTCGACGACGATGGTGTCCTTGCCGGCGTCACGGACCTTGCCGCCCATGGCGTTGATGAAATTGGCCAGGTCCACCACTTCCGGTTCGCGGGCGGCGTTTTCCAGAATGGTGGTGCCGTCGGCCAGGGCCGCCGCCATCATCAGGTTCTCGGTACCGGTCACGGTGACCGTGTCCATGACGATGCGCGCGCCCTTCAGGCGCCCCTCCACACTGGCGTGCACGTAGCCGTTGGTCACCTCGATGTCGGCGCCCATGGCTTCCAGGCCGCGCAGGTGGATGTCCACCGGCCGCGAGCCGATGGCGCAGCCGCCGGGCAGGGACACCGAGGCGCGGCCGAAGTGGGCCAGCAGCGGGCCCAGCACCAGGATCGAGGCGCGCATGGTCTTGACCAGATCGTAGGGCGCCACGAAGTCCTCGATGCGGGACGCGTCCACCTCCACGTTGAGGCGGTCGTCGATCACCAGCTGCACGCCCATGCGGCCCAGCAGTTCGATCAGGGTGGTCACGTCCTGCAGATGCGGCAGGTTGCCCACCGTCACCGGCTCGCTGGCCAGCAGCGTGGCGGCCAGGATCGGCAGCGACGAGTTCTTGGAACCGGAAATACGAATCTCGCCGTCGAGGCGCTTGCCGCCGGTGATGATCAATTTGTCCATGAATAGTCTCTTAAAACCCGGGCTTCAGGCGATGCCCATCTTCTGGGCTTTGTCCCACTCGGCGCGGGTGAAGGGTTTGAGGGACACGGCGTGGATGCTGTTGTCCTTGATTCGGTCGTTGATGCAGGCGTAGATCAGCTGTTGGCGTTTCACCGGCATCAGCCCTTCGAAGGCGTCGGACACCACGCGGATCAGAAAGCGGTCTCCCTCGCCTTCCACCGCCACATCGGCATCATCGAAACCGGTTTCCACCAGCGCCTTCACGTCGTCGGGATTCATGGTCGCTCCTTATTGCTGAGGGGCGAATGATACGCGAGGGCCACCGGGGTTGTCATGCCGGGACCGGCGGGCGCCGGCCCCGGGGAAAGGCTGCTTACTGGCCGCCCTGGGGGGCGCCTTCGATGTTCACCTTGTCTTCCACGTCGGCGTTCTGGGCGGACCAGTTGTCGATGGCCTGGTCCAGGTCACCGTACTGCTGCATGGACTGGGCGAACTGGGCCTGATAAACGGCGCGCAGGTCCAGGCCGTTGACGAACACGTTCACCACCTTCCACTGGTCACCATCCTGGAACAGGGTGAAGTACACCGGGATCACCTTGCCGTCGTCGGTGGTGCCCTGCACCCGCACCCGGGCGTAATTGCCCTTGCGGTCTTCCTCGCGCATCGGCAGCACCTCGATCTTCTGGCCCTGGTACAGGGTGACGCCGGACGCGTAGGTGTTGATCAGGCTGTTCTTGAACACATCCAGGAAGCGGTATTTCTGGTCCCGGCTGGCATCGTTGAAGTAATCACCCATCACCATGCGGGTGATGCGCTTGAAATCCACCAGCGGCACCAGCTCTTCACGGACCAGCTGGCGGGCGTACTCCGGCTCCTTATTAAGGCGGTCCCGGTTCTGGTCGATCAGAGTGGTCATGCGGTCCAGGGTATCCTGCACCAGCTCGCGGGGGTCCTGGGCGGCCTGCGCCAGGCCCGCCGTGGCCAGCATCAGCAGCGCCAGCACCGCCGCGAAAGGTTGTTTCAAGGTCATACGTCACTCCCTGTCGTTGTCTTGGGCTCCGGTTGTACGGTTTTCGCACCGAAGTGTCCAGGCGTTTACCGTTGGAGTGCGGTTGCCGCCGTCCGGTTCCTCACGTTGGGGGTCGCGGCTGAAGCCGCTCCTACGGCAAAGAGTGTAGGAGCGGCTTCAGCCGCGATAACAACGCGATAACAACAAGCCATCGCGGAACGCAGCCACCCCAAGAGAGGTCCGATCTGGGCCGAGGGCAGTCATCAGCCCGCCCGCCAGTGTATAATCGCCGCCAGCGAGGAGACACGAGACACCATGAGCAACGATCACATCGCCATCGCCCGCCGCGTTCTCGACGAGGAAGCGCGCGCCGTGGCCGCGCTGAGCGAACGCGTCAGCGACGATTTCGTGCGCGCCTGTGAGCGCATTCTCGAATGCAGCGGCCGGGTCATTGTCACCGGCATGGGCAAAAGCGGCCATATCGGCAGCAAGGTGGCCGCCACTCTGGCCAGCACCGGCACCCCCGCCTTTTTCGTCCATCCGGGCGAGGCCTCCCACGGCGATCTGGGCATGATCACCGGCGCCGACGTGGTGCTGGCCCTGTCCAATTCCGGCGAGACCGGCGAAATATTGACCATTCTGCCGGTCATCAAGCGCAAGGGTGCCGGCCTGATCAGTCTGACCGGCCGGCCCGGGTCGTCCCTGGCGCGGCTGTCCGACGTGCATCTGGACGTGGCGGTCCAGGAAGAGGCATGCCCCCATAATCTGGCGCCCACCTCCTCCACCACCGCCACCCTGGCCATGGGCGACGCCCTGGCCATCGCCCTGCTGGAAGCCCGGGGCTTCACCCCGGAGGACTTCGCGCTCAGCCATCCGGGCGGCAGCCTGGGCCGGCGCCTGCTGCTCAAGGTCGACGACATCATGCACACCGGCGAGCAACTGCCCCGGGTGCCCAAGGATGCCAGCCTGCCCCAGGCGCTGCTGGAAATGACCCACAAGGGCCTGGGCATGACCACGGTGGTGGACGACGCCGGCCGCCTGATCGGGCTGTTCACCGACGGCGACCTGCGCCGCACCCTGGAAAAGGGCCTGGATATCCGCCAGGCCGGCATCGCCGAGGTGATGTCCCGCCAGCCGGTGACCATGGCCCCGGGCCTGCTGGCCGCCGAGGCCCTGCAAATCATGGAGACCCGCAAGATCAACGGGGTGATCGTCTGTGACCAACAGGGCCGCCCGGTGGGCGCCCTCAACACCCAGGACCTGCTGCGCGCCGGAGTGATGTGATGGGCTTTTCGATTTCCAGCACCGACGCCCGCGCCCTGCGCCTGATGGCCTTCGACGTGGACGGCGTGATGACCGACGGCCGTCTGCACTACGGCCCGGACGGCGAAACCCTCAAGGTATTCCATGTGCACGACGGCCACGGCCTCAAGAAGCTGGCCGCCAGCGGCGTGACCCTGGCCATCATCACCGGCCGTGACACCCCCATGGTGGCGCGCCGTGCCCGGGAACTGGGCATCGAACATGTGATTCAGGGCCGTGAGGACAAGGCCGAAGCGCTGGCCGCCCTGGCCGCCAGCCTCGGGGTATCCGCCGAGGAAACCGGCTATGTCGGCGACGATGAGCCGGACGTGGGCGCCCTGCGCTGGGCGCGCATCGCCTTCGCCCCGGCCAACGCCCAGGCCTGTGCCCGGGAGGCCGCCGGCCACATCACCGGCGCCCGCGGCGGTGAAGGCGCGGTACGCGAGATCTGCGACGCGCTGCTGACGCTGCGGGAGACACCATGAGACGTCAGGGCCTGCTTAGCGCCTCGGGCATCCTGCTGCTCGGCCTGATCGTGCTGATGACACTGCACGAGTGGGACAACCCGCTGGATGGTGACCGCGAGGCCTTTCTCAGCGCGCCGCTGATCATCGCCGACAACATCACCGCCAAGGCCTACGACCGGGACACCGGCAAGGTCAGCTACGACCTGAAGGCCGAGCACCTGGAGCAGTATCAGCGCGAGGCCCTGACCACGCTCAGCGCGCCGGATCTGCGCATGGAGAACGAAAACGGCGTCTGGACCATCCATTCCAAGCGTGGTGAAGTGCGCGACAATGGCGACCAGATCGTGTTTCTCGACCAGGTGGAAGCGCGCAGCGAAAACAACGGCGTCACGCTCAGCACCGAGCGGCTGGAATACCTGAACGACGCCGGCCAGGTCCGCTCGCCGGGCGCGCTGACCCTGAAACACCGCGACGGCAGCACCCGGGCCGGCAATATGGAATCGAACCTGACCAGCGGCGAAATGACCCTTGGCAAAGGAGTGGTAAGTGAATTCACGGGCAGCAATTAAAGGGATCGGCCTGGCCGGCCTGCTGGTGGCCGGCCTCGCCGGCGCCGCCCAACCCCCCGGCGGCCAGTCCGTGGAGGTGAGCGCCGACAGCGCCACCTTCGAGCAAAGCGCCGGGACCGGGGTCTACCGGGGCAACGCGGAGCTGATTCAGGGCAACCGGCGCATGAATGCCGACGTGATCCGGCTGTTCACCGAGAACAACCAACTGGTGCGGGTGGAAGCCACCGGCAATCCGGTGCGCATGCGCGAAGGCTCGGAACTGCAGGCGCGCGCCAAGAACCTGGTCTACGACCTGAAAACCCGCCGCCTGGTGCTGACCGGCGATGCCCATGTGGACCACCAGGGCAACACCTTCGAAGGGGCCCGGGTGCAATACAATCTGGATTCCCGGCGGGTGGACGCCAGCAGCGAAGGCGACAAGCGAGTGCGCCTGGTGATCCCGGCCAAGAACACCGAGCAGGGCACCGCCCCGGACAACGGCGAAGAGGGCGCCGGCGACGGCGCCGCCAATGACAACGCCACCCCCAACCCGAACGGCACCGACGGCGGCAAGGCGGAGACCCCCTGAATGGCACACCTGAGCGCCCATAATCTGGCGAAGAGCTACAAGAGCACCCGCGTCATCGAGGACGTGTCCCTGGAAGTGGAAGCCGGCCAGATCGTCGGCCTGCTGGGCCCCAACGGCGCCGGCAAGACCACCTGCTTCTATATGATCGTCGGCCTGGTGGCCGCCGACGCCGGCCGCATCGAGATCAACGGCGACGACATTACCCACCTGCCCATGCACGGCCGCGCCCGCCGGGGCATCGGCTATCTGCCCCAGGAAGCCAGCATTTTCCGCCGGCTCACCGTGGAGCAGAACATCATGGCGATCCTGGAAACCCGCAAGGAAATGTCCAAGGCGCAGCGGGAGGAGCAGCTGGAAAGCCTGCTGCAGGAATTCCACATCGACCACATCCGCGACTCCATGGGCATGAGCCTGTCCGGCGGTGAGCGGCGGCGCGCGGAAATCGCCCGGGGGCTGGCCACCAATCCGGACTTCATCCTGCTGGACGAACCCTTCGCCGGCGTCGACCCGATCTCGGTGAACGACATCAAGGGCATCATCCGCCACCTGAAGGAACGGGGCATCGGCGTGCTGATCACCGACCACAATGTGCGCGAAACCCTGGACATCTGCGACACGGCCTATATCGTCAGTACCGGCCACATCATTGCCCAGGGCGACTCCTCCAGCATCCTCGGCAACCAGCAGGTGCGCGACGTTTATCTGGGCGCGGACTTCCGGCTCTGAGCGCCAGCGGCCGCCCCCGGGGGCCCTGCCCTACACCCTCCTCCCACAAAACGCAACACTTGGCATGATTATTGCTTAAAGCAAAATAATGCTGCTATGCTGCCTGTCTTCAAAAGCCAGCAAACCCAGGCACATGAAACCCACTCTGCAACTGCAAATCGGCCAGCAGCTGACCATGACGCCCCAGCTGCAGCAGGCAATCCGCCTGTTGCAGCTGTCGACACTGGATTTGCGCATGGAAATCCAGCAGGCGGTGGAAAACAACCCGCTGCTGGAACTGGAAGAAGGCGCCGAGGAATTCGGCCCCGACGACCTGGACAGCGAAGCCGATAGCGACCTGGACCTGGAGCGCGATGACGCCCTGGATGACCTGGTCGAGGGCAAGGTGGAGACCGACAGCGAGTGGGACGACCTCTATGTGGGCCAGAGTGGTGCGGGCGCCGGTGAAGGCGACGACGCGGACGCCTGGCAACAACGCCACGCCAACCCGGACACCCTGCTCGACCATCTGGAGTGGCAGCTCAACCTGACGCCGATGAGCGACCGCGACCGGGTGATCGCCCAGATCATCCTGGAAGCCCTGGACCAGCGTGGTTATGTCACCGTTTCCCTCGAGGATCTGGTGAGCACCGCCGAAACCCAGATCGCCGACCCGGAAGACCCCCTGGAAGAAGACGAAGTGGTGGCGGTGCTGCACCGCCTGCAACAGTTCGATCCGGTGGGCGTGGCCAGCCGCGACCTGGCCGAATGCCTGGGCGTGCAACTGGCCCAACTGGCCGCCGACACTCCTCACCTGGATACCGCCCGCGCCCTGCTCGCCCACCAGGAGCTGCTGGAGAAGCACGACTACGCCGGCCTGCGCCGGGCCCTGGCGGTGAGCGAGGCGGACCTGGTGGAGGCGCTGGCGCTGCTGCGCACCCTGGACCCGGCGCCGGGCCAGCAGATCGGCGGCGACACCGCCGACTACGCGGTGCCGGACGTGGTGGTTCGTGCCCACCGGGGCGGCTGGCGGGTGGAACTCAACGAGGAGGTGCTGCCCAAGGTCAACCTGCAGGCCCAGTACGCGCAGATGGCCCGCCAGGTGGGCGGCGACGACGGCCAGTACCTGCGCAACTGCATGCAAGAAGCCAAGTGGTTCCTGAAAAGCCTGCAGAGCCGCAACGACACCCTGCTCAAGGTGGCCAGCCGCATCGTCGAGGTGCAACAGGACTTCTTCAACTACGGCGAGGAGGCCATGAAGCCGCTGGTTCTGGCGGATATCGCCGAGGCGGTGGAGATGCACGAATCCACCATCAGCCGGGTGACCAACCAGAAATTCATGCTCACCCCCCGGGGCGTGTTCGAGCTTAAATATTTCTTCTCCAGCCACGTGGACACGGACGGCGGCGGTGAGTGTTCCTCCACGGCCATTCGTGCCATCATTAAGAAGCTGGTCGCCGCCGAGAACCCTCGCAAGCCGCTCAGCGACAATAAGCTGGCAAGCCTGCTTAACGATCAGGGCATTCAGGTGGCGCGCCGCACCGTCGCCAAGTACCGTGAGGCGATGCGAATCCCGTCCTCCAGCGCGCGCAAGCGGCTGGTCTAGGCCGGACCGGAACGGATATCTCTTTGATAGAGAGAAGGAGCCAGCTATGCAAATCAACCTCAGTGGCCACCATCTGGACATCACCGACGCCCTGCGTGACTACGTGGACGAGAAATTCGCCAAACTGGAGCGGCACTCCGATCAGATCACCAGCGTTCAGGTGATCCTGTCCCCGGAGCCCAAGAGCCATAAGGCGGAATCCACCATTCATATATCCGGAGCGGACCTGTTCGCCACCGCCCAGGCGGACGACATGTACGCGGCCATTGATGCGCTGACCAGCAAGCTGGACCGGCAAATTCTCAAACATAAGGAAAAGACCGTGGGCCGCAAGCACGGCCACTAGGTCCCCCAGAACCCCATTATGCGAGTACGCGAACTGCTCACCGAGGACCGCACCTACGACGAGGTGGAGGTCACCAGTAAAAAACGGTTGCTCGATCAAATCGCCCAGCTGGCCGCGGCCAGCTGTGGCGGTCTTAACGAGCAAGAAGTCTTCGACGCTCTGGTGGCCCGCGAAAAGCTCGGGTCCACCGGGATCGGCGAAGGCATCGCCATCCCCCATTGCCGGCTGGGTCACTGCGATGCCGCCATCGGACTGCTGCTGAAGCTGTCCGAGCCGGTGGATTTCGACGCGGTGGACGGGCGTCCGGTGGATCTGGTGTTCGTGTTGCTGGTGCCGGAGCAGAATCCGGAACAGCATCTCAAGACCCTCAGCCACCTGGCCAATCTGTTCAACGACGACGACTACCGCAGCGACCTGCGCCACGCCCACGGCAACCTGAGTCTTTATCAGACCGCGGTGGAATCGGAGGCCGAGATCCGTCTGGCCTCCTGACTCTGATCGGCCGGGACCGTCGCACCTTATGAAACTGACCATCCTTAGCGGACGATCGGGATCGGGCAAAACCACCGCCCTGCAGGCTTTGGAAGACCACGGCTACTATTGCGTGGACAACCTGCCCCTGGGCCTGTTGCCGACCCTCGCCGCCCAATTGCAAAAAGAAGACCACGCGCCGGAGCGCGTGGCGGTGGGCGTGGACGCACGCAACCTGCCGCGCCAGCTGCTGGCCTTCAACCGCACCATCGAGGAGCTGCGCCAGCACCCCCTGGACACCGAGATCATCTTTCTGGAGGCGGAGCCGGCCACCCTGCTCAAGCGCTTCAGCGCCACCCGGCGCCGTCACCCGCTGAGCGGCGACGAGCGCACCCTGGCCGACGCCATCGAGCTGGAAGCCAAACTGCTGGCCGATATCCGCCAGCTCGCCGATCTGGTGATCGACACCAGCAACCTGGACGTGCACACCCTGCGCAATATGATCCGCCAGCGGGTGGCGCGCCGGGAAGTGCGTCTGTCGCTGCTGATTCAGTCGTTCGGCTATAAGAACGGCCTGCCGCATGACGCCGACCTGGTGTTCGATGTGCGCGCCCTGCCCAACCCCCACTGGCAGGGTGACCTGCGGCCGCTCACCGGCCGCGACGAAAAGGTCGCCGAGTTCCTGCGCGGCCATCCGGAAAGCGAAGACATGCTCGGTGACATCTTCCGGTTTCTGGATCGCTGGCTGCCCGCCTACGGCGCCAACGACCGCAGCTACGTCACCGTGGCGGTGGGCTGCACCGGCGGCCGCCACCGCTCCGTCTACATCGTCGAACAGCTGGCCCACCGGCTGCGCAACCAGGGCGTACCGCTGCATGTGCGCCACCGGGAGCTGGATGGATGATCGAGCGCGACCTGACCATTACCAACAAACTCGGCCTGCACGCCCGCGCCGCCGCCAAGGTGGTGAGCGTGTCCTGCCGCTACAGCTGCACCATTCAGGTTCGCCAAGGCGAGCGGCTGATCGATGCCAAGAGCATCATGGGCCTGCTGACGCTGGGCGCCGCCAAGGGCACCACCCTGACCGTGCAGGTGGACGGCGAGGACGAGGTGCCGGCCATGGACGAACTGGCCGACCTGTTCGAACGTAAATTCGACGAAGGTGAATAGCGGCCTGCCGGCCGCGATACAGCCTGAGTCCTGTATCGCGCCGCGCAGCGGCGCTTGTTGATCGCAGAAGGAGCCCCGATGGCGGAGGAAAGCCAGCACAAGCGCAATCTCAACGCCGTCAACCGGGCCCTGGCCGGGGGCACCTTTTCCCAGGTACGCCAGTTGCTTAACAGCCTGCCCGGCGCTGAAACCGCCCACCTGCTGGAATCCTCGCCGCCCCGGGAACGGGAAATCCTCTGGCGCCTGCTCAGCCAGGAGCAGGAAACGGAAGTGCTGCAGTACCTGGGCGAGGAAGTGCGCGTGGAACTGCTGCGCGACCTGCCCACCGAAGAACTGGTCCCGCTGATCGAGGACCTGGACACCGATGACCTGGCCGACCTGCTGCAGGAATTGCCCGAGCAGGTCACCAGCCAGGTGCTCGCCGCCCTGGATGCACAGAACCGGGAACGGCTGGAACAGGTGCTCAGCTACCCCGAGGACACCGCCGGCGGCCTGATGAACACGGACGTGATCACGGTGCGCCCGGAGATCACCTTCGGGGTGGTGCAGCGCTACCTGCGCCGCCGGGGCGAAATCCCGGAAACCACCGACAACCTGCTGGTGGTGAACCGCAAGAACCAGTTTATCGGTGTGCTGCCGCTCACCCGGGTGCTGATTTCCGACCCGGGCACCACCGTGCGCGAGGCCATGCGCACCGATGTGGAGGCGATCCCCGCCGACCGTTCCGCCGACGACGTGGCCAAGCTGTTCGAACGGCTCGATCTGGTCACCGCCGCGGTGGTGGACGAAAACGGCGTGCTGGTGGGCCGGATCACCATTGATGACGTGGTCGACGTGATCCGCGAACAGGCCGACCACTCGTTGATGGGCATGGCCGGCCTGGACGAGGACGAGGACACCTTCGGTTCGGTGTGGCACACGGTGCGCCGCCGAT
>CENV01013553.1_pt1 | contig 10084 bp, 8 predicted proteins | sample 530231 | NCBI WGS metagenome assembly CENV01 (sample SAMEA2619815, study PRJEB7988) | marine metagenome | biome: marine biome (ENVO:00000447); feature: surface water layer (ENVO:00002042); material: "saline water (ENVO:00002010), including plankton (ENVO:xxxxxxxx)" | depth 5 m | reverse complement strand
GGTGGACAGTTCGGAGCAGGGCAGGGTGGCCGGGCTGGCCAGTGCGTGTCCGTCGCTGGGGTTCGTACTCGGGCCGCTGGTGGGCACCGGGCTTTATACGCTCGACCACCGTTTTCCATACATGCTGGTGGTGGCGCTGATGCTGCCCCTGGCGGTGCTGGTCTGGCGGTTACGCCGGGCCGGCACCGCCTGAGGCGGTGGCGCTGACCCCGGGTTATTCCTTAAAGGGAATCAGGGTCAGTTCCACACGACGGTTCTGCTGACGGCCTGACGCGGAGCTGTTATCCGCGATCGGCTGGGTCTCGCCGAAACCGACCACGTCCATGCGCACGGCCTGTACGCCGTAGCCGCTGAGCACGTCGGCCACCGCCTGGGCGCGCTGCTGGGACAGCAGCAGGTTGTAGCGGTTACCGCCGGTGCTGTCGGTATGGCCAGCGATCTGCAGCATGGTGGAATCGTATTCCTTGAGTACTTCGGAGACCGAATCCAGCACCGAGCGGAACGACGATTTCACCTGGGTGCTGTCGGTGTCGAAGGTCACGTTGCCGGGCATGTTGAGAATGATGTTTTCGCCGTTACGAGTAACGGAAACACCCGAGCCTTCCAGTTTCTGACGCAGCTTCGCTTCCTGGACATCCATGTAGTAGCCCACGCCGCCACCGGCGATGGCGCCGATACCGGCCCCGGCCAGGGCCCGTTCCTTGCGCTCTTTGGCGCTGTCCGAAGTGGCGATGCCGATCAAGGCGCCACTGACCGCGCCGATGGCGGCGCCGCCGGCGGCTTTGGAGGTCTGTTTTTCACCGGTGTAGGGGTTGATGGTGGTGCAAGCGGACAGGGACAAGGCCCCGGCCAGTAAGAGGCATCCGGCAGTGCGTTTCATCATTGCTCCTTTTTATCCATTGTTCCTGAGTGGCTCAACAATAAGCGATCAGGGCACCGAAACCATAGCGGCGCGGTAAAAATCGGTAAAGTAGGGTAGCGCAAGGATGCGACCGCCGCCGCGAAAAATGGAGCATCTGCACGTTTCCCGCTTAAAGTGGCGGTGGACGCCACATCAGCCAGATCGGAGGGCCCTTGGCGGTGACGCGGTCTTCACGGATCACCTCGAAACCGAAGCGCCGGTAGAGCGGCAGATTGTCCGGCTCGCAGGTCTCCAGGAACGCGCCGTGGCCGTCGCGGTCGCACAGAGCGAGCACCGGCGCCAGCAGGCGGCGGGCATGGCCGCGACCCTGCTGCTCCGGCGCCACCCCCAGCACCTGCAGATACCAGTGGGGTCGCTTCGGGTGCAGTTGCTGAATATGCTGGATGCCGGCCAATCGGCCGGGCAGGCGGGCGAGTCCGGTAATGGCCGCGAAGTCGGGCAGGAAGCGGAGCTGCTGCCACGGACCCAGGCGCCACTGGCCCGGCGGCGACCAGAGTGCCGCCCCCACACCGGGGATATGATCGACCCGTCCCGGCAAGGCCAGATGGCGCAACTGCGCGGCCATGCCGCGCCGCAGGCGGACCTGGAAATCCTCCGGCCGGCACAGCCATCGCCAGAACGGGTCCCCGGCGAAGGCGCGGGCCAGTACTTCCACCACGGCGTCGAATTCGGCGCGGGTGCAATGCGGCTGCAACGGAACCGGGGATAATGAGTAGGATGAAGGCATCCGGCGTTTGTAGCAGACTGACCGCGAAAAAGGAACGGTGGTGCCAGCCGGACACCATGCGTTCACACAATCCAAGGAGACACCATGCTGGCGAAGCGTGCGTCACTGGCCGAACTGGCCGGTGAACAATGGGACCTGATCGTGATCGGCGGCGGCATCACCGGCGCCGGCGTGCTGCTGGAAGCGGCCCGCCAGGGGCGCAAGGCGCTGCTGCTGGAACAGCAGGATTTCGCCTGGGGCACCTCCAGCCGCTCGTCGAAGATGGTCCACGGCGGGCTGCGCTACATCGCCCAGGGCGAGGTGCGGCTGACCCGGGATGCCCTGCGCGAACGCGAGCGCCTGCTGCGCGATCTGCCCGGTCTGGTGGAACGGGCCCAGTACCTGTTCCCACTGCGCGACGGCCGATTCCCGGGGCGCTGGCCGATGACCGCGGTGCTGTCGCTGTACGACTTTCTGGCCGGCATTCGCGACCACCGTTTCGTGCCCCGGGCCGAGGTGCTGATGCGCGTGCCGGGGCTGGATACGGCGGGCCTGAACGGCGCCATGAGCTACACCGACGCCCTCACCGACGATTGCCGGCTGGTGGTGCGCTGCCTGCTGGAAGCGGCGCGGCATGGCGGCCGTTCGCTCAATTACGCCCGCGCCACCGCTATCCGCACCGAGAACGGCCGCACCGATAACGGCCGCGCCCGGGTGGACGTCACCGATCTGGAAAGCGGCGACAGCCTGACCCTGAACGCCGGCGCGGTGATCAACGCCACCGGCGCCTGGGCCAACCGCCTGGGCGGCGCCGGGCAACGCATCCGCCCGCTGCGCGGCAGCCATCTGTTCGTCGATCCGGCGCAGCTGCCGGTGGCCGACTGCCTGACGCTGATCAACCCCCGCGACGACCGGCCGGTGTTCGTGTTCCCGTGGGAAGGGGTCACCTGCATCGGCACCACCGACCTGGATCACGGCGACAGTCTGGATCAGGAGGCCCGCGCCAGCGGCGCGGAGGTCGACTACCTGCTGGAACTGATCAACGGACAGTTCCCGAAGGTGAACCTGGGCCGCGAGGACATCCTCTCCACCATGGCCGGGGTGCGCCCGGTGATCGCCTCCGGCGACGGCAAGGATCCTTCCAAGGAGCGCCGCGACCACGCGGTGTGGGAAGAGAACGGCGTGGTCACCGTGAGTGGCGGCAAGCTCACCACCTTCCGGCTGATCGCCCTGGACGCGCTCTGCGCCGCCGGCCTGCTGGGCCCGCGGGAGGCGCGCCGCGCCCGGCGCAGCAACGCCCCCTTGTTCCGGCCGCTGCCGGACGCGCCGGAGCAGGTGGACCAGTTCCTTCATGGCGTCCAGGACGACGAGGCGCTGTTGCGCTGGGTGCTCAGCCACGAGGCGGTGGTGCATCTGGACGACCTGCTGCTGCGCCGCACCCGGCTGGGTTTGCTGCGCCGCGACGGCGGCGCCGGCCTGGCGGAGCGGCTGCGCGCGCTCACCGGCGAACTGCTGGGCTGGAACGCGGCCCGCTGGGAACAGGAGTGGGCCCGCTATGAAGAGATCCGTGAGCGCTTTTACGGCGTGCCGCCGGCGGACCGGGACCGGGCCGCCGCCTGAGCCCCGAACGCTACCTTTGCATTACCGGAGTCGATCGCCATGCGCGTTACCGATCTGGCCCGGCGGGCCGACACCACCGCCGAAACCGTTCGCCACTACACCGATCTGGGCCTGCTGACCCCGCGTCGCGACCCACACAACGGCTACCGCCAGTACAACGGCGTCGACCTGTCGCGGCTGCGCTTCGCGCTGAAAGCACGCAGCCTGGGCTTCACGCTCGGCGACGTGCGTGAACTGATCGAAGAGTCGGAGGGCGGGGAAACGCCGTGCCCGAGGGTGCGGTCGTTGATCGAGGCGCGCCTCGCCGAAGTGGAAGCGCGCATCCGTGAACTGAGCGAGTTGAGCGCGCGCATGCGCGCCGCCATGGACGACTGGTCGCGGGCCCCGGACTGCCATCTGGGCGACGGCAGGGTGTGCGGCCTGATCGATTCCTTCAACGCCGAATCGGCGGCGCCCCGCTAGGACGCCTGGTCGCCGTTCTCTTCGGCGCTTTGCTCTTCCTTGATCAAACCGATCACCGACCAGCCGGCCCGGGGCTCCGGCTGGGACTCGGACGTGAACACGTGGATCCGGTCCTTGCTGTCCACCGCGAACAGCGGCCAGACCTGCCGGTTCTCCACCGCCAGATAGGCCTTGAAGTCGAACTCCTCGGTGATCCGTGTCTTGCGGATGTCCGCGCCCTGGCTGAGCAGGCTGGCGAGGCGGGCATAGGTCATGTCCGGCCCGAACAGGGTGGCGCCCCGGTGGTGCGCGGCCACGTCGTGCTTCTCTTCCTTCTCGCTCTGCCAGGGCAGGCTGTAGACATTCGGTTCACCGAATTCCAGACGATAGCGCATGGTCGCCATGGTGTTCAGTTCCCGGCGCGGGCTCAGGCCCAGCAATTTGCCGTAGCCCACCAGGTCCAGGTACTGATCCGCGTGGCTGGAGACCGGGTTGCCGTAGAAGGTGGGCAGCCCTTCCATGCGCGCGGTGCGGATGCTCTCCCAACTGGAATCGGTGAGGATCACCGGGAAATTGTTCTGGCTCAGGGTCTGGCCGATGGCGCGGGCCACCGGGTTGGCGCCGATGATCAGGAAGCCCCTGGGGCCCGGCTCGGCCACCTTGAGCAGCCGCGCCAGCGGCCGGGCGGTGACGCTCTGCAGCGCCACCGTGCCGATGATCACCATGAAGGTGAGCGGCACCAGCAGCTCGGCGCCGGCCACGCCGTTTTCTTCCAGACGCTGGGCGAACAGGGCGGACACCGCCGCGGCGACGATGCCGCGCGGCGCGATCCACGCCAGCAGCGCCTTCTCGCGCCAGTTCAGGCTGCTGCCCAGGGTCGCCACCCACACCGACAACGGCCGCGCCACCAGCTGGATGATCGCCAGCACCAGCAGGGCGGTGGCGCCCAGGCTGAGCAGCTGCTCCATTTCCAGGCGCGCGGCCAGCACGATGAACAGCACCGAAATCAGCATCACCGACAGGTTCTCCTTGAAGTGGAGAATGTCGTCGGTGCGCACGCCCTTGCGGTTGGCCATCACGATGCCGGCCACGGTCACCGTCACCAGGCCGGATTCCTCGCTGATGCTGTTGGACAGCACGAAGGAGCCGATCACCGAGGACAGCACCAGGAAACTGCGCAGATACTCCGGCACCAGGTGGCGGCTCAGCAGGGCGCTCAGCGCCAGCGCCACGGCGCCGCCCATGGCGGCGCCCACGGCGATCGCCTGGAAGAACAGCCACAGCCCGTGCAGCAGGGCACCCTGCTGGCCGGTGGCCACCACCAGCTCGTAGGCGAGTACCGCCAGGATCGCGCCCAGCGGGTCAATTACGATGCCTTCCCAGCGCAGCAGCCGCGCCACGCTCGCCTTGGGGCGCACGCTGCGCAGCAACGGCACGATCACCGTGGGGCCGGTGACCACCACCAGGGCGCCGAACAGCAGCGCCAGCTCCAAGGGCAGATTCAGCAGGCCCCAGGCGGACAGCGTCACCACGCCCCAGGTGATCAGCGCCCCCCAGGTGACCAGCCGGCGCACGGTTTTTTCCAGGCCGCGGATCTCGCTGAAGCGAAGGGTGAGGGCGCCCTCGAACAGAATGATCGACACCGCCAGGGACACCCCGGGCAGCAGCAGATCTCCGAATAACTGCTTGGGTTGGATCAGACCGGCCACCGAGCCCAACAACAGGCCGGACAGCAGCAACGGTAAAATGGCGGGCAGCTTGATGCGCCAGGAGGCCCACTGGCAGACAAACGCCACCACGGTGATCAGGGCCAACTGCAAAGGTACGGAGAGTTCCATGGGCTTCCTTGTCTGAGAGTGCGGCTATAGTCCCAGCGAACCCGGAGCGTCGCAAGCCCGATTTTTTCATCCCGCTAACGGCAAAAAACGACGGTGATAATGATAGGCTTGCCGACCTCCGTTGTACCGCCCAGGGATTCCCGATGCCTACCGTTTCCCCCGTACGCCTGGCGATCATGCTCGGCACTCTGGTGGCCCTCGGGCCGCTCGCCATCGACACCTACCTGCCGGCACTGCCGACCATGGCCGACGACTTCGGCGTGGCGGTGCACCGCATTGAGCTGTCGGTGAGCGTCTATGTGCTGGGTGTGGCGCTGGGCCAGTGGCTGGGTGGGCCGCTGTCGGATCATTTCGGCCGCAAACCGGTGGCCTATGTGGGCCTGTCCGTTTTCATCGTCGCCAGCCTGGCGATCACGGTGTGCTCGCAGGTGGGCTGGCTGTACGGTCTGCGCGTGCTTCAGGCCCTGGGCGGCGGCGCCACCGTGGTGATCGCCGCCGCCTCGGTGCGCGACCATTTCAACGGTCGCGAAGCGGCCCGGGTGCTCACCAGTGTGGGCCTGGTGCTTCTGCTGGCGCCGCTGGTGGCGCCAGCGGTAGGGGCCTTCCTGCTGCACCTGGCCGGCTGGCAGAGCATCTTCGTGATGCTGGCCGGCTACGCCGTACTGGTGGCCCTGATGCTGCGCTTCGCGATGCCGTCGGTGGCCCCGCAGGTGGCGGAGGAACCGCTGCGCCACCGCATGTTCGCGGCCTACGGCCGGGTGCTGCGCCAGCGCCGGGCGATGGGCTTCATCCTCGCCAACGGCCTGATCTTTTCCGCCATGTTCACCTTCATCACCGACGCCGCCTTTCTCTATATCGAATACTTCGGCATCGACGAGGCCCGCTTCCCGCTCTATTTCGGCGCCAACGTGGTCGCCATGCTGGGGCTCAACCGCCTTAACGTGTTGCTGCTGCGCCGCTTCGACAGCGCCGCGATCATGGCCGTGGCGGTGGTGCTGCAAAGCCTGGCCGCGCTAACGCTGCTACTGCTCACCCTGAGCGGTTACCTGACGCTCTGGAGCACGGTGCCGCTGATCATGGTGGTGGCCGGCATGGCGGCGCTGGCGATCCCCAACGCGCTGGCCAGCTTCCTGGCCTTCTTCGAGCGCGACAGCGGCGCCGCCACCGGGCTCAACGGTTGCCTGCAGTTTCTGATGGCGGGGCTGATCGGTTCCGGGCTGGGCCTGATCCACAACGGTACGCCGCTTCCGATGACCGCCCTGATGGCGGCCAGCGCCGTGGGCGGCATGCTGTGCTTCTTCCTGCTGGCGCGGGAAAAGCCGGGCCTCAGGCAGTAGCCGTCAGGACATCAGGCGGGCCAGCGGCGCGCTGTGGCGTCGTGGCTTGAGCCACTGGGTCGCCAGCATCGGCAGGATCAGCACCCAGGGCAGCAGGATCCACCAGGACAGCGGCATATCACCGTCGAACAACTTGGCGCCCAGCGGCCAGAGCGCCACCAGGTGCAGCAGGTGCGCGAACAGCGCCGCGCCGCCGAGCAGCAGGGCCTGTTCGAGCACCGCCACCCGGCGCAGCAGGGCGGAGCGCGCGCCCAGCACCCGCAGCAGCGCCTCGTCGCGGCGCCGCTGCTGGCTGCCCGCCAGCCAGGCGGCGGCCATCACCAGCACGCTGGACGCCAGCAGCAGCACCGCCAGGGCCAGGGCCGCGCGGCTGGCGCGGGCGATCAGGTCCTGGGCCTGGTCGAGCAGGGCGTTGACGTCCAGCAGGGTGATCTGCGGGAACTGACGGATCAGGTCCGGCAGGTCCGCGCCCTGGCCCTCGGGCAGATAGAAACTGGTCAGCCAGTAGCGGTTCAGTGATTCCAGCGTGCCGGGGCTGAACATGAAGTAGAAATTCGGCTCGAAGCTTTCCCACTCCACTTCCCGCAAGCCCACCACGGTGGCGGTGACGCTGCCCGAGGGCGCGGTGAAGCCGAGCTCGTCGCCCACCTCCAGGCCCAGGGATGCCGCCAGTTCCGATTCCACCGACACTTCGCCGGGGGCATCGGCCACCCAGCGCCCGTCGGTCACCCGGTTGCTCTCCGGCAGGGTGTCGGCCTGCGTCAGCGACAGGTCGCGGTTGAGGGCGCGCTGGCCCTGGTCGTCCTCATCTTCCTTGGTGACCGCTTCGCGTACCGGCTGGCCGTTCACCTCGATGAGGCGGGCGCGCACCACCGGATAGAAGCCGGGCACCTCGGCGTCGTGGGTGTCCAGCCAGCTTCGGAACGCGTCCATATCCTGGTCGAACAGGTTGAGCACGAAATAGTTGGGCGCCTTTTCCGGCAGGCTGGCGCGCCACTGGCCCAGCAGCTGCTGGCCGACCTGGCTGGCCAGCGACATGACCGCCAGGGCCAGCACCATGGCGGCCAGCATCGGCAGGGTGGTCATCGGGCGCCGGGCCAGGCGCCGCAGGGCCAGACGCGGCGCCAGCGGCAGACGCGCGCCGCCCTTGTCGGCAAGGCGCAGCGGCCCCCACAGCAGCAGCGGCAGGCCCACCGCCACGGCCACCATCAGCAGCAACAGCTGCCCCAGGGCCACCAGCGAGCCGGACAGCATCATCGCCACCAGCACCGGGGCCAGCAGGGCGCCGAGCAGATTACGGCCGGTGCGCGCCGCCGGGGCCTCCAGGCGGTCGGCGAGGATCAGCCGCGCCGGCAGATCCGCCAGCCGCCACAGCCGGGGCAGGGCGAAGCCGGCCCAGATCACCACCGGCGCCAGGGCCAACAGCAGCCAGGTGAGCACGGACGGCCGCCAGGTGAGGGCGTCGCCGAGCCATTGCTGCAGCAGCAGAAAGCCGCCGCCGGCCAGCGCCAGGCCCACCAGGATGGACGGCAACAGCGCCGCCAGTTCGCGGCCCAGTATCTGGCCGAGGATAAGGCGGCGGCCGGCGCCGAAGGTTTTCATCACCGCGCAGCGGCGCGCCTGCTCGGCGCTGCGCACGCCGGCGGCCAGATAGACGGCGCCGCCGCACAGCAGCACCACCATCATCACCGACAGCTGGCCCCACAAGCTGAGTTGCCGCATCGGCCCCATGGAGCGCATCGCGGCGTCCTCGCGGGTGTCGATCTCCTGATGCGGCGCCAGGGTGGGTTCCAGCCGGTCAAGGACGCCGGCCATTTGCTCGCCGGGGGCGGCGATGCGCAGTTCATATTCGACCCGGGTGCCCGGCGCCAGCACGCCGGTGGAGTCCACGTCCTCCAGGTTCATCAGCACCCTGGGGTTCATGCTGTAGAAACCGGCGCCCTGGTCCGGCTCGCGGACCAGCACCTTGCCGATCCGCAACTGGCGCTCGCCCACGGTGACGGTGTCGCCCACGTTCTGTTCCAGACGATCCAGCGCCGGCCCGGCCAGCCACACCTCGCCGGGCGGCGGGCCCTGGTCCACGGTGCCCGGCGTGGCGAAGCGCTGGTCCGCCACGGTGAGCTCGCCGTACAGCGGGTAGGCGTCGTCCACCGCTTTGACGCTGGTAAGTACGAAGGTGTCGCCGTGCACCAGCACGGTGCTGAAGGCGCTGATCCGGGAATGGGGCAGGGCGGCCACCTGCTCGCGCTGGGCCCGGGTGGCCGGCTCGCTGCCTTCCAGCACCAGGTCGCCGCCGATCGCCTCGGCGGTGCGGTTGGCGAAGCGGTGGTCCAGCTCGCCGCGCATCAGCACCACGGCGGCGATCGCCAGGGTGCAGACCAGCAGCGCCAGGGCCTGAATGCGGAACGCGGACGAACGCCAGGGACGAAGCAGCAGTCGCGGGGACAAATCAGGCACTCAGGCGGCCCTCCACCAGTTCGTGATGGGTGCCGCAGTGCCGGGCCAGGGCCGGGTCGTGGGTCACGAGCACCAGGGCGGTGCCGTGGTCGCGGTTCAGATCGAACAGCATCTCCGCCACCTGATCGCCGTTGGCCCGGTCCAGGCTGCCGGTGGGTTCATCGGCGAACAGCAGGGCGGGCTCCATGGCGAAGGCGCGGGCCAGGGCCACGCGCTGCTGCTCGCCGCCGGAGAGCTGCGACGGGAAGTGCCGCTCGCGTTTGCCCAGGCCCACCCGGGCCAGCCAGTGCCGGGCCTTGTCCCGGGCGCGGTCGGCGCCGGCAATTTCCAGCGGCAGCATGACGTTTTCCAGGGCGGTGAGGTCGGCGACCAGATGAAACGCCTGGAACACGAAGCTGCAGTAACGCCCGCGCAGCGCGGCGCGGGCGTCTTCGTCGAGGCCGCTGAACGGCTCGCCGGCGAGGCGCACGTCGCCGCCGGTGGGCACGTCCAGGCCGGCCAGCAAACCCAACAACGTGGATTTTCCGGAACCGGACGGCCCGGTGATGGCCAAAGTGTCTCCCCCTTGGACGGTGAGGTCGATATGCTCCAGGAGGGTCAGCTCGCCTTCCGGGGCGGAGACCGTTTTGCTAAGTTGTCGCGCGACAAGCACGGGAGTCGAGGCCATATGTGGGAACGCCTGATCGTTTTGGTTTTACTGGTAACGCCGTTTTGCGCCCGCGCCGAGGGCGTGCTGGTGCTGGGTGACAGCATCAGCGCGGCC
>CENV01004632.1_pt1 | contig 10129 bp, 10 predicted proteins | sample 530231 | NCBI WGS metagenome assembly CENV01 (sample SAMEA2619815, study PRJEB7988) | marine metagenome | biome: marine biome (ENVO:00000447); feature: surface water layer (ENVO:00002042); material: "saline water (ENVO:00002010), including plankton (ENVO:xxxxxxxx)" | depth 5 m | reverse complement strand
ATCGAGGTGATCGTTCGCCAGATGCTGCAGAAGGTCGAGATCACCCACGGCGGCGACACCACGCTGCTGCCGGGCGAGCAGGTCGACTACGAGGAGATGCTCGAGGCGAATGCGAAGCTCGGCAGGAATAAGGAGCCCGCACAGGGTGTTCCGATCCTGCTCGGCATCACCAAGGCTTCGCTGCAGACCCGTTCGTTCATCTCGGCGGCTTCGTTCCAGGAGACGACGCGTGTGCTCACCCAGGCTTCGGTCGAGGGCAAGAAGGACTCGCTGATCGGCCTCAAGGAGAACGTGATCGTGGGTCGTCTGATCCCGGCGGGTACGGGTGCGGGCATGAACCGCGTCCGCGTGGCGGCTTCGGGCCGCGATGCCGCGATCCGCGCACAGTACAAGAAGATGCAGGAAGCGCTGGTCGCCGCCGATACGGCAGCGGCAGAGCATGCTGCAGAACTGGCGCGCGATCCGGCTGACGATCTGGGCGACGATCCGCTGGCGAAGGTCGAGGGCGAGACCCACGGCACCGACGCCGATGCGGGCGACTATCTGAACCCGGAGGCCGCTGACGGCGAATAAGCCGCGCGAACCTTCGATCTTTTGAAAGGCCCCGTCGGAGCGATCCGGCGGGGCCTTTTCGTTGTGTCACAGTGGGCTCCCGCCAGACTCTCAACAACTAATGCAAATCATTTGCATTTCATCGAGACTCAGGTGCGTTAGGGTTGATGCGAATCGTTCGCAGGAGACCGTAATGCCAAACACCCCATCCTCCGCCACCCTTGAACGCGTCGCCCGGCTTGTGCAGCCGACGCCGCTTGCCAGCCTGTCGTGGATCGCGTTGCGCACCGTTTCGGCCACGCGCCTGATAGCGGTTTGCGCGCGCGGCGGGCGCGATCCGCTGGTCGAGCTGACCCGCCGGCTAGGCGATGTCACCACCGCCCGGGTGTTCCTGCACTTTGCCAATCTCGTCGGCGCTTATTGGCCTGAGAATGTGCAGGTCATGCGGCCCTGCTGCTGTGTGCTCAGCCCGGACGAGATGACTCTCGCGGTGATGGCTGATTGTGCCGCAAGTGGCAGCCGCGAGGATTTCAGCGCCGTGCTGGATGGCTTCGTTCGCACCGACCGCCACGAGGAGCTTTACGACCGCACCACGGTGATGATCGCGCATTTGCAATGAGGCCGTGGCCTCGCCCGCGCGAGGCGCTATAGCGCTGGGCGATGACCACGACCCGCTTTGCCCCTTCGCCCACCGGCCGGCTCCATGTCGGCAACATCCGCACCGCGCTCCATAACTGGATGCTGGCTAAACGCGACGGCGGGAGGTTTCTCCTGCGGATCGACGATACCGATCAGGCGCGTTCGAAGGAGGAGCATGTCGAGGCGATCCGCGCCGATCTCGCCTGGCTGGGGCTGGTGCCCGATGGCGAGGAGCGTCAGAGCAACCGGCTGGCGATCTACGAGGCGGCTTTCGAACGGCTCCGGGAGCAGGGCCGGGTCTATCCGTGTTACGAGACCGCGCAGGACCTCGAAGTCCGCCGCAAGATTCAGCTCGGCCGCGGCCTGCCGCCGATTTACGACCGCGCCGCACTGGCGCTGAGCGAAGATGAGCGCGCGGCGAAGGAGGCAGAGGGGATCGCCCCGCACTGGCGCTTCAAGCTCGACCATGACGAACCGATCACGTGGGACGATGGCGTGCGCGGGGGCCAGAAATTCGATCCGGCGCTGCTATCTGATCCGGTGATCCGCCGGGCCGATGGGTCGTGGCTCTACATGCTGCCGAGCTGCATCGATGACATCGAAATGGGCGTGACACAGGTGCTGCGCGGCGAGGACCACGTGTCGAACACGGCCACGCAAATCCAGATGTTCACCGCCCTCGGCGCGGCGCCACCGGCCTTTGCCCACGAGGCCTTGCTGGTGGGGGCTGAGGGAAAGCTGTCGAAGCGGTTGGGGTCGCTCGGTTGCGATGCTTTCCGCGAGCAGGGGATCGAGCCTGCCGCGCTCGTGGCCTTGCTGGCACGGCTTGGCACCAGCCTGCCGGTCGAGCCGCTGATGGACACTGCGGAGCTGCTGGCGACGTTCGATCTCGCTACCTTTGGCCGCGCGCCCGCACGGTTTGAGGAGGCGGAGCTGGCGCGGATCAACCATGGCATCGTCCACCAGCTGCCCTATGCAGACGTGCAGCAGCGCCTGCCCGAGGGAATGGGCGAAGCCGGCTGGCTGGCGATTCGCCCCAATGTTGAAACCGTTGCCGAGGCCGCGGACTGGTGGAGCGTGGTCACCGGCCCGGTTGATTCCGGTGATCTGAGCGAGGACGACCGCATTTTTCTGGCTCGCGCCGCCGAACTGCTGACCTGGAGCGAAACTCCATGGGCCGACCTCACCTCCGCGCTCAAGGCTGATACGGGACGCAAGGGCAAGGCACTGTTTCTGCCTCTACGACAGGCGCTTACGGGCCGTGCCCATGGGCCGGAGATGGCCGCGCTGCTGCCGCTTATTGGCGAAGAGGCTGCCCGCGCGCGTCTCGCAACTGCGGCAAAGCTGCAACACTAGTTCGCAACTGCGGTGTCAGGGGGTTGCGCGCTAAGGGACAGGCCTTATTGAGGCGACGTTATAGCATCACATCCAACCAAGCGAGTTCCCATGAAGTCATTTCGGCTAGCCCTCTTCCTTTCCGCCGCCAGCCTCGCTGCTCCCGCTCTGGCGCAAGACGCCGACACAGTAAAAGAAGCCGCCGGCGACGACTTCCACAATCGCGACATCGGGCGTGACACCATCGTGGTCAGCGCCGCCGGGCTGGAACGGCTCGACGTGCTCGCAGGCACCTCGGTGCTGGAGGGCAACGCGCTGCAGCGCGACCTCGAAAGCCAGATCGGTGACACCATTGCCAAGCTACCGGGCGTTTCCACCTCCGGCTTCGCGCCGGGTGCATCGCGCCCGATCTTGCGCGGCCTTTCGGGTGAGCGCATTCGCATACTGACCGACGGCGTGGGCTCGATCGACGCTTCGGCGGTGTCGGACGATCACTCGGGCACGGTCGATCCGCTGATCGCCAGTTCGATTGAGGTGCTGCGTGGCCCCGCCGCCTTGCTTTACGGCAGCCAGGCCATTGGCGGCGCCGTGAACGTCATCACCAAGCGCATCCCGCCGTCCATCCCCGATGAGCCGGTGCACTTTGATGGTCTGGTCGGTTTCGACACCGCGAGCGACCGCGTGGAAGCTGGCGCTTCGATCGATTGGCGACTGAGCAGCGAACTCGCCTTCCATATCGACGGCTCGCATCGCTACACCGACGACCTCGAGATCCCCGGCTATGTCGGCACGCCTGCGCTACGCGCCAAGCTGCTCGATGCGGCGGCGGAAGAAGAGGAAGAGGGCCACCTCGACGAAGCGGCAGAGTTCCGCGAAGGGGCCAATGCCCAGGGCGTTCTGCCCAACAGCTTCACCAGAACTTCGACCGCGGGCGTGGGCTTTGCCTGGCATTCGGGTCAGAACATGTTCGGCGTCTCCGCCGACCACTATGACACGACCTATGGCGTTCCCGGCTTGCCCGGTGTGGGCCACGTGCATGCGGAAGAGAGCTCAGGGATCGAGGGAGGCGCTAACGAGGACGAGGCCCACGAAGAGGAAGGCCCCGTTTCCATCGGCATGAAGCGCAACCGCATCGACGCGCGCGGCGCGATCGATCTTGGTGAAGGCTTCTTCGATCTGGTCCAGGCCAAGTTCGGCTATTCCGACTATATGCACACCGAGTTCGAAGGCACCGAAACCGGGACCAAGTTCGATGTCGAGGGCGTGGAAGGCCGGGTCGAATTCATCCAGAACAACCGCAACGGCTGGGGCGGTTCGATCGGGATGCAGTATTCGAACGTCGACTTTGAGGCCAACGGGGAAGAAGCTTTCGTCCCGCCCAACACCACCGAGAACTGGGCGCTGTTCGCTGTGCAGCAGTTCGATATCGGCGCCCTCGGCCTTCAGGCTGGCGCACGCTACGAGCATTCGAACGTAGACGTCGACTTCACCGACGGCACCAACCTCTCGCGCAACTTCGATGCCTTCTCCGGTTCGGTGGGCGTCTCCTATGCGCTGCTTGAAGGGATCGAAGACGACCTGCGCATCGGCATCAACGGCTCGCGTGCTGAGCGTGCACCGGTGGCGCAGGAACTGGTCGCCGACGGCCCCCACGTTGCTACCCAGGCCTACGAAATCGGCGATCAGTCGCTCGACGTCGAGGGTGCCTGGGGCCTTGAGGGCTATATCCGGGGGTCGATTGGCCAGGCGCTGGTGAGCGCGTCGATCTACCACAGCTGGTTCGACGGCTTCATCTATCTGGAAGAGTCGGACGTGGCTCCGATTGACGGGCTCGAGGTGTTCAACTTCCTGCAGCAGGATGCCAAGCAGTTCGGTGTCGAGGGGCAGGTCACTGTGCCGGTTGTCGATACAGACGGCTTCCGCCTGCTGGCCGATCTGCGCGGCGACTATGTCCGCGCCACGCTGGACGACGGCAGCCCGGTGCCGCGCATGCCGCCGCTCAGCGGTCTGGCCGCGCTTGAGGCACAGGTCGGTCATTTCGATATTCGCGGCGAGGTGGAAGCCTTTGCCAAGCAGGATCGCGTATCGGAGCATGAAACTCCGACCGACGGCTTCACCTTCGTCAACGCTTCGGTTGCCTGGCACCCGTTTGAGGGGCAGCAGAACCTTACGGTGCTGGCCCAGGTCGACAATATCTTCGACGAAGAGGGGCGCCGCGCCACCAGCTTCACGAAGGAATATACCCCGCTCGCCGGGCGCAACTTCAAGCTGAGCGCCCGGGTGAGCTTCTAAGGGCTTACCTTTCGGTGACCGAGTCGCCGACCTGTTTGACGGTGTCGCCGATCTGATCGGCGGCACCGCCTACAGAATTGGCGGCATCGGCCACGGCATTGTTCTTCGCCGCTTCGGAATCGCTTACCTGGGTGACGAAATAGCCTCCAATAAGGAGCGCAACCAACAGCATCAGTGCGATGACCCACACGCCGCCGCCCGAGCGGCGAGGGGCTTCCTCGCGAACATAGCTGGTCGTATGGCTGTGCGTATTGCCAGCCTGATCGGTGGTGATCGTGGTCCGTTCTTCGCTCATCTCAAACTCCTTGATTGGAGGGAAGAACGCGGGCCGTCGCCGTCAGGTTCCGCGAGGCCTGCCGATTAGAGCTAGACCTCGTCGTAGTGGAAGGGCGCAATCACCGCCTTGGGGTGGGCTTCATATTCGAAGCTCGGCGGCAGGTCCGGTTGTAGCCCGTCGATGGAGCGCAGCAGCGGTATGCCGCCCTTGTGCCAGCCCTTCTCGTACTCGGCGTAGAAATTGATCACGCCGTGCAGCTTGGTAATCCGCCACTTGCCGTTCTCGCGGACATATTCGTTTTCGTAAGTCGCTTCGCCCCAGCGCCCTTCGCGCCCGATCCAGCCGATCATGATGAAGGTGCGCCAGCGCCCCTTGGCCGTGCCAGCCGCGCTGTCGATATGGAGCACCGGCTGCAGCTGCATGTGGTTGAAAATCGCGCCGTCTTCATAGGCTGGTAGCTGGTGGAGGTAGGCGCGCACGCGGTCCTGCCCGACGTAAACCCCGCGTCCGGCGATCTCGAGCGTACCGTCCTTGGCGAACAGGTCGGCTGCCTTGTCCCACATGCCCTTGTCGACATAGTAGCCATAGGCGCACTGCAGGTTGATCAGGTCGCGGTAGTCGTCGCCCTCCTGCACGCGCGCTTCGAGCGCCTCGATCCGGTTCAGCAGGTCGCCGAGGCTTGGTTGGCTCGCCATGGTCTCTCTCCCAATTAGATTCGGTCAGGCTACAGCCGGGGCAGTGTTACCCCGCGCTGGCCCATATATTTGCCCGCCCGGTCGGAATAGGTCACTTCCGGACGCTCGTTGCCCTGCAGGAACAGGAACTGACACGCGCCCTCGTTGGCGTAGATTTTTGCCGGCAGCGGGGTGGTGTTCGAGAATTCGAGTGTGACGTGGCCTTCCCAGCCCGGTTCGAGCGGGGTCACGTTCACGATGATTCCGCAGCGGGCATAGGTGCTCTTTCCGAGGCAGATCACCAGCACGTCGTCCGGGATACGGAAATATTCCACCGTGCGCGCCAGCGCGAAGGAATTGGGCGGGATGATGCAGATCTCGGTCTCGCGGTCGACCAGGCTGTCGCCATCGAAGTTCTTCGGATCGACCACTGCCGAATTGACGTTGGTGAAGATCTTGAACTCGGGCGCCACGCGCGCGTCGTAGCCGAACGAGCTGAGCCCGTAGGAGATGCAGCCATCGCGCCTCTGGCCTTCCACGAAGGGCTCGATCATGCCCTCGTTCAGTGCCTTTTCGCGAATCCATTTGTCCGAAAGAATAGCCATGCGGCGAGGGATTCCCGTTTGCGCGAAGGCAGGCAAGGGCAGCGCGGGTTTATCCCCTCATTCCTCCACCCACTGATAGCGAAACAGGTCGCCATCCCGATGGACATGGCCTGCACTGGTGCCGCGGAAGTGGGCGGGGAAGCACATGATCTGCTCGTCGGCCGCGCGGGCCATCACCTCTTGCCGTACGCGGCTGGCGGCGACGGGATCGGCATCGAAGGCGAAGGGCAGGTCGAAGCGGATCATCTGGATCGGGTGGTGTATCACGTCGCCCCAGAAGATCGCCGGAGCGCCATCGGCCTGCGCATTAACGATCACATTGCCGGGCGAATGGCCAAAGGCAGGTTCGAGCCAGACGCCGTTGCCAATTGCGCGGTGGGCACAGAAGTCGGCTTCGACAAGCTCGCCTTGTCCGGCTTCCATCACCGGCAGGATCGAATCCTGAAACGCCTCGAAGTGGACCGCCTCACCTTCGGGATTGGCCTTGAAATAGTCGTAGTCACGCTGGCCGAAGACATAGCGCGCGTTGCGGAAGGTCGGCACCCATTGGCCGTTCTCGAGCCGCGTGTTCCAGCCGATGTGGTCGAAATGCAGGTGTGTGCACATCACCATGTCGATGTCTTCCGGCTGGAACCCTGCACGCGCCAGGTTGCCGAGATAGTCGGTGTTGAGCTGATGTACGGCCTCTACCGAGCGGTTCTTGTGGTTGCCGTCGCAGGCATCGACGAGGATGCGTTTATCGTCGATATCGATCACCCACGAATGGACGCCGAAGGTCATCAGGCACTGTTCGGGATCGGGATGGATCTCGCCCGGCGCATCGTACCAGCGGCGCATCCGGGCAATGTCCTCGGCGGTGACGCCCGGCAGGTTCATCAGCAGCGGCGTGGGGCTGTCCATCTCGTGGACCTTGTGCACGCGCATCCGGCCAAGTTCGATTGGCTTCATGGCACTCTCTCCCGTTTTGCCGGTGATGCTATCGCGCGGCGGCAAGCGGCGCTAGGGGCATTGCCATGCGTATCGTGTTCAGCCGAAAAGGGTTTGATAGCGCTTCGGGCGGCGGCCCATCGCCGATTGTCGCAGGGAGGCCGGTCACACTGCCAATCCCGGCGGGGGAGGGGCTGTCGCGAACCACCTATGGCGCGCTGGGGCTCGGCGAACATGCAGCGAAGGCGAGCCGGGGCAGGCATGGGGCCGAGAACCTGTGTCACCACGATCCTATGTTCCTCGATGGCGGGAAGGCGCTGCTAGGCCAGTGCGGCGCGGCGCAGACGCATCTTGCCAACCATCAGGTGGGCGTGGGTGATCTGTTCCTGTTCTTCGGCCTGTTCCGCGAGGAGGGCGGCAAGCCGCACCACCGCCTGTTCGGCTATCTGCGGGTGGAAGAGGTGCTGCCACTGGCGACGATGGACCCGGCGCTGCAAGGCGAGCTGGCCGCGCTGGGCTTTCCCCATGCGCTGGGGCTGCACGCCAGCAATGGCAACGACACGCTTTATCGCGGGCGCGGGCAGCAGGCCTCGCGGGCGAGCGACCTGCTACGGCTGACCGAGGAAGGCGCTTCGCCCACCAACTGGCGCGTGCCCGAATGGCTCGCGGAGGTGGGCCTTTCCTATCATCACAACCCCGCGCGCTGGACCCAGCCGGGGCGGCTGAAAAGCGTTGCGCGCGGGCAGGAGTTCGTCGCCGATGTGGGGACACGCGCCGATGCCTTGCGCTGGGCGGAGGCCATCGTGGCCGAGATCGAGGCCTAGTCGCTATTGAGGCAGTTGATGGCGTCGAGTACGCGCGCCTCGATCTCCTCGCGTGGCAGGCCCGGTGCGATTGGCTCGCCGAAGTGCACCGTGATTGTGCCCGGTTGCTTCCAGGTGCGGTGATAGAGCGGGCCGGAATCAACCGCTACCGGCACCACTGGCAGCTTCAGCATCTTGTAGAGTGCGGCAAAGCCCGATTGCAGCGGCGCGCGCGTGCCGTGGGGAACCCGGGTGCCCTCGGGAAAGATCACGATCGGGCGGCCTTGCGCCAGCGCTGCTTTCGCTTCCTTCATCATGCTGCGCAATGCGCTTGCCCCGGCCTCGCGGCGCACCTCGATAATGCCATAGATCCGCGCCGCGCGGCCCCAGCCGGGGATCGTGAACAGCTCGGCCTTGGCGAGGCCTGCCGGGTAATCGAAGATCACTGGCATTTCGATCGCCTCGGCGAAGGCCTCATGCTTGATTGCATATAGGGCCAGACCCTCGGGCCGCTGGCCGGTCTCGACCACCTGGATGCCTAGCAGCCACAGGCAGCGCCGGTGCCAGCGCCCCCAGCCATCGCAAATGGACCGTAACGGCTTCACCAGGCCGAGATAGCTCACCACCACCGCCGCGATCACATAGATCGTCGAACCGCCGTAGAAGGCTGCGTAAAAGGCAAGGTTGCGCAGGTAGATCATCGTAAGGGGGCCAGTACGCAGGCAGCGAGGAACTTGTTGTACTCGAGGAAGAAGGTCCACAGGCTCGCCTCGGAGCGGACCGCGTCGCGCACGATCACGATGCCGGGCGCCAGTTGCTCGGACAGCTCCAGCGCGGCGCGGCGCATGTGCCAGTCAGCGGTCACCAAAACCAGCGAGGTATAGTCGTGCGTCGCCAGCCACTCGGCAGTTTCGAGCGCATTGCCGCGCGTGTCGACCGCGATATAGCCGAGCGTGATGCAGCACTCCATCAACTGGTGATCGACGTCGAATTCGGCTTCGAATTCGCCCTGCTTTACCGCCGCGTCCACTCCGGTCACCAGCATCTGCTGCACCGCGTCGGTGCGCAGCAGCTCAAGCCCGCGTGGAATGCGTCCCCCGCTGCCGGTCGGTACCACCACGGCATCGCCGGTCGCGGCGGGGTCGGGTTGCGGCAGCACACCTGCGAACCAGACGAAGCCGCCGAGCCAGGCGAGCAATACGAAGGCAATCAGCCGACGGACCATCACGCGGCCCTCACAACTTGCGCCGCAAGGCTGACAGCACCGTGGTGCGGGCGGTGATCATGGCCAGCACCATAGCAATGACCGGCACCGCAAGCAGCAGTGCCCAGTCGCCCAGCGTCAGCCCGCCGCCGGCGACCAGGCCTGAGCCGAGCGCAGCGAACTGGGAGCCGAGCACCATCACCGCCGACAGGCCGAGCAGCAGTCCGGCAAGCCCGCCAATGGCCGCGTCGATTCCCACCGAGCGCTGAAAAATGGCGGCGATCTGTCCGTCGGTGCCGCCGAGGTGGTGGATCACGTCGATGGTATCGCCGTTGCTGCCCAGCGCAGTACGCGCCGCCAGCCACACGGCCGCCGCTGCGGTCAGGGTGAGCAGTGCGACCAGCCCCAGGGCGAGCAGCTTGAGGCTGCGCAGCGCGTTGAAGACCGGCCCCAGCCAGTTTGCCTGAGCATCGACCTGCGCCGCCGGAGCGACACTCTCCAGCTCCGTCCGCAACCTGCGCAGCGCCTGGGCGGTGACTTCCCCATCGAGCTGCGCATCGATCAGGGTCGGCATCGCCATGACGTCGTCTTCGAGCGCAGCGTCGCCCAGCCACGGTTCGAGCAATTGCGACAGTTCTTCAGGCGGCACTGCGCGCACTTCAATCACTTGCGGGTAGCTTTCCAGGAAGGCGAGGGCAGCTTGCGTTTGCCGGGCGCGTTCGGCCGGGGCGCCCTCTACCACTTGCACGGTAAGCCCTCCGGCGATCTCGGCGCGGGCATTCTCGGCTACGTTGTCGAGCGCCAGCGCGGCGGCGGCGGCG
>CENV01012142.1_pt1 | contig 10135 bp, 7 predicted proteins | sample 530231 | NCBI WGS metagenome assembly CENV01 (sample SAMEA2619815, study PRJEB7988) | marine metagenome | biome: marine biome (ENVO:00000447); feature: surface water layer (ENVO:00002042); material: "saline water (ENVO:00002010), including plankton (ENVO:xxxxxxxx)" | depth 5 m | reverse complement strand
CAACAACAGCCCGTCCTTCAACTGGACCCTGAACTTCCGTCAGCAGGTGTTCGACGCCTGGGAACAGGAAGGCAAGGACGTGTCCTCCTACGACCGCGCCAAGCTGATGAGCCAGGAATACGACGACACCGAGCTCGGCAAGCTGGCCGACGAGTGGACTCAGGACTTCCAGCGCAAGGCGTCCGCCGAAGCGGGCATCTTCCACCACCTGATCACTCTGCCGACTTACCACACCGCCGCCCTGTCCACGGACAACCTGGCGAAAGGTTACTTCGGCGACGAAGGCATGCTGGCCTACGTAGCGGGTGTTCAGCGTAAGGAAATCCGCGAAGGCATCGCCACCGTGAAGCACCAGGACATGGCCGGTTCCAACATCGGTGATGACCACAAAGAGTACTTCTCCGGTGAAGCCGCGCTGAAAGCCGGTGGTAAAGACAACACCATGAACCAGTTCGGCTAAGAACCGGTTCGGTGTTCAGTAAAAAGGGCGGGACCTTGCGGTCCCGCCCTTTTTTTATGTCACCTGATTGGTGCCGTAGGAGCGACTTCAGTCGCGATTGAAGCCCACTGTTGCCTCGTTTATCGCGACTGAAGTCGCTCCTACAGTCTCTGCTTAACAGTCGCTCCTACACAGGCGCGCCTGTCAGCCGTGCTTACCCAGCCATTCGTCGGCCTGACGCTCGGCGTCCTCGCGGGTGGAGCCGTAGCGCTCCTGGATCTTGCCGACCAGCTTGTCCTTGCGTCCTTCGATCTGCTTGAGATCGTCGTCGGTGAGCTTGCCCCAGTTCTTCTTGGCGTCGCCCATCATCTGTTTCCACTTACCCTTCAGAGTATCGCTGTTCATTGCTGACTCCATGCGTTAACGGCGAATTGGAGAATCCAGTATGCGCCAGTTGGCGACAATTCGAAGCCATGACCGATTACATTTAGCGTTCTTTTAAGAAGTTTACAGTGCGGCCGGTGGCGTGCCGGTTCGCGGTGGACTTGCCGGATGAAAGGACGGGCGCCATCATGGGCGCCTTTCACGGCGAGGGCATTACCATGGCGGCGGTACTGGCGGGCGGTCTGATCATGATCTGGCTGGCGTTGAGCGGCGCTCGGGCGCTGTTGGCGGCGTTGTCCGTGACCCTGCACCGGCCGGCGCGGCTGGCCGCCCCGTTGCTGCTGGCGGCTCTGGAAACCCTGCTGTTTCTACTGGCGGTGCCCGCCGGCACCTTGCTGCCGGAACCCCAGCGCTGGCCGCTGGCCTGGACCCTGGTGGCGCTGGCCTGGCTGATCAACGGCGCGGTCTCCCTGCGCCTCTGGCGGGTTGGGATCACCGCGCGTTGATAACCGGCCCGTAGGAGCGGCCGGGCGGCGTTCCGCTTCAGCCGCGATCCGGCCTAAAACGTGGACCAACCGGTGAATTCCATCACCCGGTACAGGCCATACCGCCAGCGGGAGTCGTCCGCGAAATCCTCGTAGGGCAGGCTGAACACCTTGCCGTCCGGGTTCGACCAGCGCTTCTGAAAGATCTCCCGGGCCGCCCGGATGGTCGGGTCGCCGGCTTCCGCCACCAGTTCCACGCTGGTTTCCAGATTCAGGTTGTCCAGGTTGCGGCGCGTGTAGTTGGCCGAGCCGAGAATCAGCGTGGCCGGCCGGTGAGCGCCGTAGCGCAGCAGCATCTTGGTATGGCATTGCTCGCCGTGGGTGGCGCACCAGCGCACCGGCACCCCGGCGCGGTGCAGTTCCCAGGCCACCTGGCGGTTGGGCACGCCATTCTTCTCGCGGCCGAAGGCATCCTTGTTCGGGTCCAGCAGTAACCGCAGGCGCACGCCTCTCTCCTGGGCGGCGGCCAGGGCTTCCACCAGCGGCCGCTGGGACAGATAGAACACGCCCACGTCCAGGTGCTGGCCGGCGCGGGCGCCGTTCACCGTTTCCAGCAGGGCGTCGCGGATCGCCCCTTCGTCCAGTACCCGCAGGCGCGGGCCTTTTTCCACGGCGGCCGGCGCCGGCGGGGCCGGCCAGTTGTCCCCCAGGTTGGCGCCGGAGAAGTTCGCCACCGCCAGCTCCGACTGCAGCAGATCCAGGGCCGCCGGGCCGCTGAAGCGCAGTGCCAGATTGGAGTGGGCGCTGCTGGCATCGTGGGCGTTGGCGGAGGTCACCAGGCCGGTCCATTGGTTGCCTTCGTCCACCACCAGGGTTTTGCGGTGGTTGGCCTTGAAGTTGATCAGGCTGAGATAGGTGCGCAGGGTCACCTTGCCGTCGCCGGTGGGGTTGGGCAGCCAGCCGCCTTCGGTGCTGTTGCCGAACCACTGGCAGCACAGCCGCCACAGGCCGGACCAGGTGGGATTGGAATCGCGCAGCCGGGTCAGATCGGTGAACACCACCTCCACGCCGGCGTCGCGGAGCCGTTGCAGATGGGGCGCCGCCACGCCGCCGTACAAGGTATTGAACGGGTCGGTGATCAGCACCGCGCGCACGTGCGGACGCTGCTGTTTGCGCGCCACCAGGGCGTCGGTGAGCTGCTCGCTGAGCGGCCGCAGGCTGTCGGTGGTGGCACCGGCCATGTCGTTGTACAGGAACATGTCCACCACGATCAGCTTGTCCGCCTGACCGATCAGCCGGAAAAACTCATCGAAGATCGCCTGATCATACTGGCGCCCGGCTTCCTCGCCGGCGTCCCCTTCCACCCAGGTGTCGTCGGCCAGCAACGCCAGGTTCTCCGCGTCGCGCACCGGCCAGGCCCGGCCCACGTCTTCCGGGAGGGGTTTGTAACGGTGATAAAGGGCGGTGAGCAGCCAGGCGCAAAGCAGTACAAGCAGCAGCAGGCGAAGCGGGCGGGGACGGTGTCTAGGCATGGTCTTCCGTGGGTTGGTGAATCGGGTGAGACGTAAGCTTCGGGCCTGGGGCTTGCCGCTGCAAGCGGCGCCGCCTTTGGACGGTGCCAAAAGGGGCCGAGCCGGTAACACGTTGTTTACGGAGGTAACCAGGGGGCAACGATTGCGCAATAGTGTTCGTATCCACCACTGCGCACACTGAAGACGAGCCGGAACACCGGCTTTCATCTTCGGGAGATATAACAATGAAAAAAACGACCACGGCCGCTTTGTTGGCGGCTTTGTTGGCGCTCACCGCCTGTGGCGGTGGGGGTGGTTCCTCCAGCGGTGGCGGCAGTGTCGGCGGAGGAGGTGGCACCCCCAATCCCTCCGAACCGGAACCGCAACCGGAGGCCGGCGAGGGCCGCATCCAGGTGCTGTCCAACCGCGCGGATCTGATCAGCGGCGGCGACGCGCTGATCCGCGTGGAGGCGGACGACCCGGCCAATCTGCGCGGCGCGCGCCTGCTGGTGGGCGGTGAGCCGGCCCGGGCGGAGCTGGTGGCGGACGGCGACGGCGGCCTCAAGGGGCTGGTCAGCGGCCTGGCCCTGGGCGAGAACCGCCTGCGTGTGGTGCTGGCCGACGACACCGTGCTGGACCGCACCGTGATCAACCATCCCAATGGCGGGCCGGTGTTCTCCGGGCCGCAGATTCAGCCCTGGCGCTGCACCAATGCGGCGGCGGTGGATGCGCAGTGCAATCAGCCGGCGGAGTACCGGTTCAAGTACGTCCCCGCCGACCGGCTGCGGGCGCTGATTACCGGCTTCGACCCGATGAACCCGGGGCTGCCCGCCAGCTTCCTGGACTACGATCCGGACCAGCCGCCGCCGGCGGAGGAGATCGCCACGGTAACCACCGACACCGGCGTGGAGGTGCCCTTTATCGTGCGCGTGGAGACCGGCGTGCAGAACCGGGACCGCTACCAGATCATGACCCTCTACCGGCCCGGCCAGCCCTGGACCGCCACCGCGCCCCAGGACCAGTGGAACGGCAAGCTGCTGATTCACCACGGCGGTAACGTGGGCGTCAGCTTCGCCATGGGCGAGCCGCCCAATGGCGACATCGCCGGCACCGCCCCGGACGGCGCCGAGCTGTTGCTGGGCGACAGCATCAGCGTGGCCCTGGGGCGGGGGTTCATGACCCTGTCCACCGCCCAGGCCAATCTCGGGCACAACGTTAATCTGGTGACCGCCGCCGAGTCGCTGATGATGGCCAAGGAACGCATCGTCGAGCAGTACGGCGAGTTGCGCTACACCATCGGCACCGGCTGCTCCGGCGGCGCCATCGCCCAGCAGCACGTGGCCAACGCCTACCCGGGCATCTACCAGGGGCTGATCGTGCAGTGCTCCTACCCGGACGTGTGGACCACCGCCACCCAGTTCGCCGACTACAATCTGCTGAGCCGCTACTTCGGCAACCAGATCCCGGAAGGCCCGGAGGACTTTGTTTCGGTGGTCAGCCGGCTGCTCGGCTCCGGGGTGATTCCGGTGGCGCAATGGTCCGCGTTCTACGGCCATCTGCCGCTTAACCCGGTGCTTTCGGATCTGGCGTTCTTTCCGTCCGCGTCCCCGGACCAGGCCGACTGTCCGGGGCTGGAGGAGGGCGTCACTGTTTATGACAGAGAGAGCGCGCCGGACGGCCTGCGCTGCGGCCTGCTGGATTACATGAAGAACCAGTTCGGCACCCGCCCGCCGGAGGTGTGGAGCCCCAACGAGTCGCTGCTGTCGCGGGGCTTCACCGGCATTCCCCTGGACAACACCGGCGTGCAATATGGCCTGCGGGCTCTGCAGCAGGGGCTGATCAGCGGTAACCAGTTCATCAACCTGAACCGGGACATCGGCGGCCTGGACGTGGACATCGATCCGCAGCCGGCGCGCACCGTGGCCGACCCGCGAACGCTGCGGAACGCCTACCGCACCGGCGCCATCAACACCGCCGAGCACCTGGGCAATGTGCCGATCATCGACCTGCGCGGACCGGACCCGGGGCTGGCCCACGACGCCTACCACTCCTGGCAGATGCGCGCGCGCCTGGAAGCCGCCCAGGGTAACGCCGACAACCAGGTGATCTGGTACGGCGCCTTCCCGTTGGCCGGTGACACCGTCTATACCACCGAGGCGCTGCTGGTGATGGACCGCTGGCTGGCCGACATCGAAGCGGACGCCGGTGACGCGCCGCTGGCCGACAAGGTGGTGGCCAACAAACCGATCCAGGCCCGCGACCGTTGTCTGTCGGTGTCGTCGCTGCTGGGCGCGGACGGGCCCATCGTGCCGTTCACCGGCAACTTGCTGTATCCGGACCCGATCCTGCCCGGCCTGGACCTGAGCCTGCTGCCGCCGCCGCCCTCGGAACTGGGCGTGGTGGTGGACGCGGTCACCGGGCAGCTGTGTGGCCTGGACGTGGACGGGCTGGTGGACACGGTGGGCGGTTCCCTGGGGCTGGACGGCCTGTTGGGCCCCATTCTCAACCCGCTGCTGGGGCTGGCGGACCCGCTGCTGGCGCTTACCGATCCGGTGGTGGACCTGCAGCAGCTGCTGGTGCAGACCCGCTTCGGCACCCCGCGCACGGTGGCCGGTGACGATGTCACCACCCTCACCAACAAATGCGCCCTGCGGCCGGTGGACCCGGCGGATTACCCGGTCAACCCGCTCACCGGAGTGTTCAGCTCCGAGGCCTTCGCGGCCCGGGTCAGCGAGGTCTTCCCGGATGGGGTGTGCGATTACAGCCAGCCGCCGGTGGGCCGGGTGCCGACCCTGACCTGGCTGAGCTATGGCAACGCCGAGCGGGTGATCACCGGCGGCCAGCCGATGAACGACGCCGCCGCCGAGGATTCCCGGAGCGGCTGGGCCACCCCGGCGTTTCAGGTAGGGATGTGAAGGCTATCGCGGCTGAAGCCGCTCCTACGGCACGTTGTGTAGGAGCGACTTCAGTCGCGATCAGCGGTAGTCGTCGAAGCCGCTGTCGTCCTTGAACGTCAGCGGCTGCTCCCAACCGGGCAGGCGGATGTCCTTGTCGGTGACGGTAAGATCGTCGCCGTTCAGCACTCCATCGTTGAAGTGATACTCGGGCACCACCTGGCCGGCCAGGGCGCGGCGGTCGTAGTCGGCGGCCGCGTCGCGGGTGGCGGCCACCCGGTCGCGCCAGGCGTCCAGGGCCCGCTCGCCGTGGCGGCGGGCCAGCAGGTCGGTGGCCCGTTGCGGTGACAGCACCACGGCGGTGGCGTTGTTGCCGCCGAAGCCCTTGGAGTTGAGCAGCGCCGCCGAGGGCCGCAGTTCGCGGTGGTCCCGGGACAGGGACAGGCGGTCGGCGTGCAGATCGTCGGCGAACCGGTCCACGGTGGCGATGCCCGGCAGCAGGCCGTCGTTGAAGGTACCCAGGGTGGCGGCCAACTGGTCGCCGCCGGCGCTGCCCAGGGAATGCCCCACATAGGCCTTGATCGCCGCCACCGGCCAGTCGTGGATGCCGAAGGCATGGGCCACCTGGTTGATAACGTGGGATTCGGTAACCCGGTTCTGCGGGGTGCCGGTGCCGTGGGCGTGCACCAGGGTTTCCTGGCGCAGAGCGTCCTCGCCGATCAGCTGGCGCACCAGGTGGGCGCTGCGCGACAGGGTCAGATAGTTGCCGATGCCCGGCGAGGAAATCGACTTCTTGGCGCCGTCGGCGTGCACGAACACGTCCGGCACGGCGCCGAGGATGTCCGCGCCCAGTTCCAGGGCCAGGGCATCGTCCATCAGCACCGCGAACTGGGCGGACTCCGACATGGTGAAGCCGCAGTTGTCGCCGAACGGCCGGCACGCCCGGCGCAGGTCCGGCCGGTCGGCGCCGTCCAGCGCCGCCAGGTCGTCGTCCTCGGCCAGCGCGCCCATGGCGCGGTAGCCTTCCATCACTTCCGGCACCAGCGGCGCCTCGCTGGTGCCCACCACCACCAGCCGCGCGCGGCCGGCGCGGATGGCGTGCACCGCCCGCTCCAGGTTGTACAGGAAGGTGGCGCAGGCGCCCAGCAGGCCGCCGGTGCCGCCGGCGCTGCGCAGCACATAGGCGTTGATGAAGTCGGCGGTCATCTCGCCGAGCCCCAACGGGCACTGTTTGGAGGTGGTGCGCTGGCCCAGGGCCGGGGCGCGCATCATGCCGCCCAGGCCGGCGTCGTCCAGCTGCGCCATGGCGTTGGAGGCGAACACCGCCACCTGATCCGGCGCCAGCCGGCCACGCAGCTGCTCCCAGGGAATGCCGAGCATGCCGAACGCATCACTGACGCCGTAGATGGCCATCTGCAGGGCGCGGGGATGGTTGCGCGAGGCGTACAGGGCGGCCGGGTCGAAGCCGTCCGGCAACTGGCCGGCGGCGCTCACCCGGCGGGCGATGGGCGTGGGCACCCGCAGGCCGGCCCCGGCGGGCAGGGTGACGCGGCTGCGCTGGCGGCTGATCGGCTCCACCCGCCAACCGGCGGGCACCGGGTCGGGGAGATCCAGGTTACGCATTTCCAGCGTCACCGGGCTGTCGCTGTGGCCGTTCACCGCCATGGACAGACGGCGATCCGCCGGCAACCCGCGAATCAGGGTGCCGTTGAGCAGCGCCTCCCGCCCGTGGCCGCCGGTGAGCGCCGCCAGCGAGGCCAGGGTGCTGTCCTGCCGGGCCGGCTCCAGGGCATCGAACACCAGACGGCGAAAACCATGATGCAAGGACGTGCGGCCGGCGGCATTGATGCCACCCATGGCGGTAATGACGGGCAGGGCGGACATAGAACTCCCCAGAATGTGACTGAACGGTCGATTCTAGGCGCCCGCGACACTTTTGCGTATTGGTCAGAGGGGTTGATGTTGCAACGGGATATTACGGCCGCCCTGGGGGGCGGCAGCTGCAAGCCGCAAGCTGCAAGCGGCAGGCTGGCCGTGGGGGCCGTGCCACAGGCGGCCAGTTGAAAGTTTAAAGTTTAAAGTTGAAAGGGCCTGGTCGGAGGGGCCCTGCGTGGCCGAGAGGGTTTACCGCCCTTCAAGAGTGGGTACGGTCCCTGTCCCTGCACGGCCAGCTTGTGGCTTGCGGCCTGTGGCTTGTAGCCCGAACGCGGGCATGGCCCAACCGCCTCCAATCCGCCAACCCGCGTTTCAACTTTTAACTTTCAACTTTCAACTGGGTACCGACCGGCACGACCCCTCCGCTTTAATTCGGCCTGCAGCTTGCCGCTTGCAGCTTGAAGCTCAGAAAACCTCGACCGCCACCGCCGTGGCCTCGCCACCGCCAATACAAAGACTGGCGATGCCGCGTTTGCCGCCGGTGCGTTTGAGGGCGTGGATCAGGGTGAGGATGATGCGTGAGCCGGTGGAGCCGATGGGGTGGCCCAGGGCGCAGGCGCCGCCGTGGATGTTGAGCTTGTCGTGGGGAATGCCCAGGTCGAGCATCGGCATCATGGCGACCATGGCGAAGGCTTCGTTGATTTCGAACAGGTCCACGTCGTCCACGGTCCAGCCCACTTTTTTCAGCAGTTTCTCGGTGGCGCCGATGGGGGCGATGGTGAACTCGCCGGGGTGGCGGCTGTTGGTGGCGTGGCCGAGCAGCCGCGCCAGCGGTTTGAGGCCGCGTTGTTCGGCCACGCTTTCGCGGGCCAGTACCAGCGCCGAGCCGCCGTCGGAGATGGAGCTGGCGTTGGCGGCGGTGACGGTGCCGTCTTTCTTGAACGCCGGCTTCAGGGTGGGAATCTTGTCGATGTTGGCGTTGCCCGGCTGTTCGTCGGTGTCGACCACGGTTTCGCCTTTGCGGGTGGTTACCGTCACCGGCACGATCTCGTCGGCGAACCAGCCATTGGCGATGGCCGCCTGGGCCCGCTTCAGGGATTCGATGGCGAAGTCGTCCATTTGCTCGCGGGTGATGCCGCGCTGGTCCGCCACGTCCTGGGCGAAGGAACCCATCAGGCGGCCGGTCTCGGCGTCTTCCAGGCCGTCCAGGAACATGTGGTCGAACACCTGGCCATGGCCCATGCGGTAGCCGGCGCGGGCTTTTTCCAGCAGGTAAGGCGCATTGCTCATGGATTCCATGCCGCCGCTGACCACGATGTCGTGGCTGCCGGCCTTGATCATGTCGTGGCAGAACATGGTGGCGCGCATGCCGGAGCCGCACAGCTTATTAATGGTGGTGGCACCGGTGCCGTCGGGCAGGCCGGCCAGGCGCATGGCCTGACGGGCGGGGCCCTGTTTGAGGCCGGCGGGCAGCACGCAACCCATTACCACGTCCTCGATATCGGCGGCGTCCAGGCCGGCGCGGGCCACCGCTTCGCGGATGCTGGCGGCGCCCAGTTGCGGGGCGCTCATCGGTGCCAGCGCACCCTGGAAGCCGCCCATGGCGGTGCGCGCCCCGTTGACGATGACGACGGAATCGTTGGCCATGTAAATTCTCCGAGGAAAAATATTCTTGAAAAAAACGTGGCTCATTCTACTTGAGATACCCGGCCGGGTCCCCATGTGAGTTTGTCCATGCACGCCCGCGAATCAAAGGAAAGAGCAATCATTCTCAACAAGGGGTCAAATCGCGTAAAAGGTGCCGACCGTGGTGCCGGGCCGTCAGTGGTTCGCGGTTAAGCTGCTTGTTATGATGCTGCCGAAATTCGCAGTGCGAATGGTAATTCGACCAACCGTCAGGGGAATTGACTATGGCTTTTGAACTTCCGCCGCTTCCGTATGAGAAAGACGCTCTCGAACCGCACATTTCCGCGGAGACCCTCGAGTACCATCACGGCAAGCATCACAACGCCTATGTCACCAAGCTCAATGACATGATCAAGGGCACCGATGACGAAGGGAAATCCCTGGAAGAGATCATCAAGAGCGCCAAAGGTGGTCTGTTCAACCAGGCGGCCCAGGTCTGGAACCACACCTTCTACTGGAACAGCCTGAGCCCGAACGGCGGTGGCGAGCCCACCGGCGCCCTGGCTGACGCCATCAACAAGAAGTTCGGTTCCTTCGACAAGTTCAAGGAAGAGTTTGAAGCCAAGGGTGCTGGCAACTTCGGTTCCGGCTGGACCTGGCTGGTGAAAACCTCCGATGGTGGCGTGGACATCGTCAACACCGACGACGCCGACACCCCGATCGCCCACGACAACGGCCACACGCCGCTGATGACCGTGGACGTGTGGGAGCACGCCTACTACATCGACTACCGCAATGCCCGTCCCAAGTATCTGTCTTCCATCTGGAACCTGATCAACTGGGACTTCGCGGCCAAGAACTTCGGGTAAGGGAACCTCCGGACACTCCCCATCACCCGTTCCGCGGCCGCCTTTGGCGGCC
>CENV01008161.1_pt1 | contig 10136 bp, 8 predicted proteins | sample 530231 | NCBI WGS metagenome assembly CENV01 (sample SAMEA2619815, study PRJEB7988) | marine metagenome | biome: marine biome (ENVO:00000447); feature: surface water layer (ENVO:00002042); material: "saline water (ENVO:00002010), including plankton (ENVO:xxxxxxxx)" | depth 5 m | reverse complement strand
GTCGGCAGGTGACATAAAGAACTGCATTTCAATGACTGATTGTGGAGAATAGGCAGGACGTTTTTCGCCGTAAAAAGCCGTGACCGCGGCATCCATCACAAAATCCGCGGGTATAGAATCATCTGTAACCACATGACTGAATTGACCACTTTTTTGTAACCAGCGTTTAACGATATTGGTGAACATCACCTCAGGGTCAACCAGAAACTGATGAGGCTCAATAGCTTTATATTCATTTTCACCGATTCGAAAGATTAAGGTTTTACTTCTGAAATGAGGTACAACACGGACTGGCTTCAGCAGTAATACACGCTCTGCTGGGAAGTCAGAGGCTATATCTGTGCGGTCTACGTCCAGTGCATAATATCGCGGTGTCATGTCGACATCTTTTTCTTCACCACCCCAGCTAAAGCACGAGCTTAAAAACAGTGATGACAACATAATAAAAAAAGAAAAAATCAATCGTGAGTGTAAAGTCAACATACTTCCTTTTGGGTTAATTTGTTGTGTCATTAAAAACCGGGCAATGACTGCCGATATAATAGACGCTAATCACCTTTTCGCTCAATGAGATTATTATGGAAAAGCTAAAAGCTAAAATCAGAGATGTTAATGACTTTCCTTCACCAGGCATCGTGTTCAAAGACATCACCCCTCTGGTACAGGACCCCATCTTGTTGAGAGAATGTGTAGCAGCATTAATTCAACCATACAAGGGAAAGGCGATAACCGCTGTCGCAGGAATGGAAGCAAGAGGCTTTATTTTTGGTTCATTAGCAGCATGGGAATTGGGTGTTGGATTTATTCCACTGCGTAAGCCAGGTAAATTACCTTACGATGTTCAACGTATCGACTATGATCTTGAATATGGTTCAGCTGCTCTGGAAGCACATATCGACGCAATTAAAGCTGGCGATAAAATACTAGTCATAGATGATGTCCTGGCCACAGGGGGTACGGCACGAGCCAGCTGTGAACTTATACAAAACTTAGGGGGCGAGGTGGTTGCCTGTGCCTTTGTCATGGAGCTTGGTTTTTTGCATGGTCGTGATGTCCTAGCCCCATACCCTATCCACACTCTAATAAGCTATTAAGATTATGTTGAAACTCTTTATCGCCGCACTCTTAGTCTCGTCACCTTTATTTGCTGAAGAATTTCAGGCCCCCGTTACCGATACAAATTGGCAAGTCATTGAATCACCGCTTGAGTGTTCATTAATGCAAACCATTCCCAGTTTTGGCAAAGCCGGTTTTTATAGACGAAATGGACAACCATTACAACTGACGTTTGATACCGATAATCAACCTGCTGAAAATAGTCATGTGTCATTTGAAATGTCTGCAGCGCCGTGGCAGAACACTGAGGAGTTTGACACTTTAAAGCGTATACCCACCTCTTCAGGACAAAGACAATTCCAAATCGAAGGGCCCCTGGCACAACAAGCACTGGTAAAAATGCAGGATGGCCGATTTCCTATCATTCGTTACCGTTCTCAAGCATACGCTGATGAGATCACTGTAAAGTTATCCACTATTAAGTTCAGTGACTCATTACCAGCGTTTCAGCAGTGCTTAAACAACCTCTACCCAGATAGTTTTTCTGACATCAGAAAACTGACTGTTTATTTTGAGTCGGAAAGGACCAATTTAGACAAAGCTTCTCTTCAAGCACTCACTCGTGTAGCAGAGTACGTAAAAGTGGATGACAGTGTCAGTCAAATCACTATCACCAGTCACACTGACAGTTTTGGTCGCAAACGTTTAAATGTCCCACTTTCAGAGGCAAGAGCAAAAACCATACGAGACTTTTTTGTCGGCCAATATGAGATACCGGCAGAAAAAATTATCATGCGGTCGTTTGTCGATCATGATCCCGCAGCTACGAATAAAACCGCTAAAGGGCGTGCTTACAATCGTCGCGCTGAAATCGAATTAATCCGGTGAAAGGCTTTTCGGCGAAGCCAATTAGTGTCACCATTACATTCCGTTTAATCGTGCTCCAGTGAGCTAAAGGAAGAGAATGAATCACGAAGCAGTCATGGCACTGTCAGTCATTGGAATTATCGCCATTGTATGTCAATGGCTAGCTTGGTGGATAAAACTGCCTGCCATCGTCCTGTTACTGATCGCGGGTATTGTTCTGGGACCTGTGACAGGTTGGTTGGATCCCGAGGCATTATTCGGTGACCTGCTCTTCCCTACTGTCTCACTTGCTGTTGCTGTCATCCTGTTCGAAGGAAGCCTGACCCTCAAATTTGAAGAAATTCGAGGACTTCAAAAAGTCGTCCGCAATATTTTGACGCTGGGTGTGATGATCACCTGGTCTGCCATCGCCATCGCGACCCATCTTTTATTAGATTTCCCCTGGGCTCTGGCTATTTTATTCGGTGCCATTATGGTCGTAACAGGTCCCACTGTTATCGTCCCTATGCTCAGGACTGTGCGTCCCAATGCCAAAATCTCTAATATTTTACGTTGGGAAGGTATTGTTATCGATCCATTAGGTGCAATTCTGGCCGTTTTAGTATTTGAAGTACTCTTATCTATCCAGCTTCAGGGGCATGCCGAAGTCGGACATACTCTCTATATGTTTGCCAAAACGATTGTAGTCGGACTCAGCATTGGTGCTATCGCTGGTTACAGTTTTGGCTTGTTATTACGCCGTCATCTATTACCTGAGTATCTGCATAATGTGGCAGCACTGGCACTGGTATTTGGTACCTTTGCTGTGTCCAACGAAATCTCTGAAGAATCAGGCTTGCTGACGGTTACCGTGCTGGGTATCTGGTTAGCCAATATGAAAAATGTTCAGGTAGAAAATATCTTAGACTTCAAAGAAGATCTGAGTATTTTCCTGATTTCTGGCTTATTTATTCTGCTGGCTGCACGCCTTAATCTGGACTCATTCACTCAATTGGGTCTGGGCGCGGTTATTTTATTTTTATTTATTCAGTTTGTTGTGCGTCCCGTCAAAGTGTTTGTCTGTTCCATCGGCTCAGACTTAACTTGGCAAGAGAAAGCGATGATTAGCTGGATTGGACCTCGTGGTATTGTAGCTGCAGCCGTTACGGCATTATTTGCTCTGCGTTTACAAGATATCGGTTACGAAAAAGCCGACCTGTTAGTACCCTTATCGTTTGCCATCATTATCGGTACAGTTCTGGTGCAAGGTGCCACAGCTAAATTTATTGCAAAACGTCTCGGTGTGGCAGAGCCAGAAGATAGTGGTTTCCTGATTGTGGGTGCCAACTCTGTCGCGCGTGTGGTGGCACAGGCACTCAATGATAACGGCTTCAGAACTCGTCTTACTGATGGTAGCTGGAGTAATGTCAAAGAGGCTCGAATGAAAGGCATGGATACTTACTACGGTAATGCCGTTTCTGAGCATGCCGATCGTCACTTGGATCTGATAGGTCTTGGCCAGATACTCGCACTGACACCACAAAGTGAACTCAACGCTTTAGCCTGTATGCGTTATAAGTCAGAATTCGGCAGCAACCGCGTTTACTTTCTATCAACAGATAAAGAAAAAGATAAGGAACGCAGTGTTGTTAAATCACGAAAAGCAATAAGTCATGACTCTCATGTCTTGTTTGGCAGTGAAATCACCTATGCCAAAATGGCCAGCCTGATTTCCCAAGGTGCCAAAATCAAACAAACTAAATTAACTGAAAACTTCAGTTTCGCTGATTACTTGCGTGAGCATGGTCGTCGTGTGACACCGTTATTTGCCTTCAATCCTCGGAAACGTCTGCGCTTTTTCACCGCAGCAGAATCATTACAGCCTGAAATGGGTTGGACTATTGTGGCCTTAGTGCAAGATGAAACTGATCTGACGCCAGCAGAAATGAGTGCACCAGAAGTGGATGGAAGTCTTGATGAAAATCGTTTACCAACATAACAAAAGAATTCAGCTTTCAGGCCGATATATCAACTAGGAACACTGAGTTGAAGTAAGGGTAAAGTTATACCATGGCTGAAGACAATAACGACATTCTTGAAGAAGAAACAGAGACACCTCCCGCATCAGACGACACACCTGAGCGAGAGGTGGATCCTGAAGATAACGATACAGCCAAAGCCAACAGCAAAGATAAGCCATTGTTATTTGGCTTATCAAAATCACTGTTAATAAAAATAGGGATCGGTGTAGCTGCCCTCTTGCTTATCACAGGCTTAGCCCTATTTTTTCTGATGGATTCTTCAGATACAGAGGAAGAAGCAGAACCTATTTTGCTGGATGCTCCCACGGATTCAGACAATGAAGATACGGATAACCTCTCATCAGCAGATGAACAAAGCGCTGTCTTACCTGAAGTGGATACCAGTCTAGAAGATGACGAAGAAGAAGGCGTGGTCTTACCGACAGTAGTAAAAAAACAAACGGATGAAAATGGCAACGTCATCCCAACAGAAAACCTTATTGATCCCATGCCTGGTAATGAGACCGCTTTGAACGAGAATACTGCTTCAAGCGAAATGGCCAACCAGCAAAATAATGAAGCGGACACATTACCATCCATCACAACGGATTCCACAGACCCCAATATTGACGGTAGTTCACCAGACAAATTGCTGAAAGAAGTGATGGCATTACAACAACAGCTCAATAAGCAGCAGTCGACTAATCAAGAACTGATCAGGCAGATACAAGAGTTATCAAATGAAAATAAATCGCTGAAAAATGAAGATCTAACAGCAAGCAATTATGTGGCACCGGCGGCACCTTCATTCACAGATAATAATGAAGCTCAGTCAGATAACGATAAACCTATTCAGTACCAGGACTATCGTTATAGCCAGCAACACAAACTCAATATAGGGCCACAATGGGGTGAGGTTAACCCCAATCTAGACAAGTGATGATTATTGCCACATTGCTAACAATTGCTGGGTCACGTGTTGATAGTCATTTGCTTTTGTGATGGCTGTAATCATGGCCACTGAGTCTACCCCAGTTTTTCTGAGCTGCTCAGCTCTTTCAACATTAATACCACCTATCGCCACGACGGGATATTGCCCTTTCAATAAATCTACCCACTGCTGCAGACGCTCAATACCCTGTGGCGAGAATGGCATTTGTTTGCTGGTCGTTTCATAGATGGGACCTAAAGCAATATAACTTGGATTCACCGCCAGCGCTCTGGCAAGCTCCCAATATGAATGGGTAGAGACACCTAATCTCAAACCAGCCTCTGATATCTGCTTTATATTCGCATCATGCAGGTCTTCCTGACCAAGGTGAACACCATAAGCGCCAGCTTCAATCGCCATTTCCCAATGATCGTTGACGAAAAAATGTACAGGTTTGTTTGCTACCGTACTCATGGCTGAGTGCAGATGCTGCTGTATTAAGTCTTGATCAGCCTCTTTCACTCTTAACTGTATCGTTTTGATACCTTCATCAACCAGCTTTTTAACCCAATCAGCACTCTCCACGACCGGATAAATACCAAGTTCAGGACAAGTTGGAAATTCCAATGTTTGACCAATCAACTCAGGCTGATAACACAATTTGGGAAAATCAACTAACGCGATATCTTGCTGGCTATGATGAATAAGCTGATATGGCCCCGCCTTGTGTGAAAGCCTTATGCCACGTGTGACATAGGCTTTAGCTAATACCATAGCATCTCGTATATCTTGTCCTGATGCCAAATGTGAAGCCAGTGATGATGCTAAAACGCATCCTGTTCCTCTTACCTGAACAGTTGTTTTTTCGTTATAGAGATAAAAATCAGCTAATGTAGAAGAAACGAAATCTATGGCCAAAGCATTGTCGCTATGCCCACCTTTAACTAAACAGACACCAACACCTTGTTGACGCAGTAGTTGTGCCCCCGTCTCCACAGTGATATCAGGCTTTGTGAGCGCATAGAGCTCAGGTAAGTTGGGGGTCACCACCGTCACCAGAGGCAAAATCTCTTTATAGATGTAATTTTTGACATCCTCCGGTACAGTCATGCCACCACTGGTACTCCCAAGTACGGGATCAAAAATAACCGGACCGTTAAATTTATTCAGAATATCTTTGACACATTCTGCCATCGCAATATGTGGAATCAGACCTATCTTTATCGCTTTAATATCAAAGTCTGCCTGACAATTTTCAAACTGTGCCTTCACTTTAGCAGGACTGACTAGGCCAAACTCTGTTAATCCTTCTGCACTTTGCTCTGTTAAGCCAGTAATTAAAGAGAGTGGATGACAACCATGATTCTGAACCGTCATGATATCTGCCGACATGCCAGCACAACCTTGGGGATCCAATCCTCCAATCAGTAAAACAGCCGGTTTTTGATTCTGTGTGGCGTCCACGTATTACCTCATGTCAATAATTCTTTAGAGCGCGCTTTGAAATAAGCACGCTGTATTGCTGGCATCACCTTATTTGCCGGCCGATACTTAGGCATGTTGTTGCCAAATGGGCTGATCTAAGGTGGGTGTGCTAGGTTTGGCATTGTCGCGTTTAGGCATAACACCGGCTTCATAAGCCAAACGACCGGCATTGATGGCATCAGCAAAGGCATGAGCCATTGTCTCTGGCTCAAGCGCTTCTGCAATCGCTGTATTTAACAGAATGCCATCGTAGCCTAGCTCCAGAGCTTGAACCGCGTCAGAAGGTTTACCAATGCCCGCATCAACTAATAAAGTCATTTCTGGCAAACGTTCACGTAATGTCTTTAAGGCATAAGGATTGAGTAATCCCTGACCGGTACCAATGGGTGCTCCCCAAGGCATTAATACTTCACACCCCAACTCTGCCAGTTTCTGACATAACACCAGATCATCTGTGCAGTATGGAAACACCTTAAATCCATCTTCGATTAATATTTTAGTGGCTTCAACCAAAGCAAATGGATCCGGTTGCAAATTATAGCTATCGCCCAACACTTCAAGCTTAACCCAGTCGGTATCAAATAACTCTCTGGCCATATGTGCCGTATTAACCGCTTCTTTGACGCTATAACAACCAGCTGTATTAGGCAAAAGATGGCAGTTGAGCTGCTCAATCATTTGCCAGAACTGATCCCCACTTTGTTTATCAGCAGAGGTTTGTCGTCGTAATGACACTGTAATGACTTCCGCCTGAGATGCTTTAATGGCATCGATCATCACCTTAGGTGAGGGATATAACGCCGTGCCAATAAATAATCGGCTACTGAGTGTTTGTCCATAGACTTGCCAATCAGATGCTTTCATCTCAACCTCCACTTATTGGAGACACAATATCAATACGATCTCCATCATGAATCACTACATCCTGCCAACGAGATTTAGGTAGCAGTTCATCATTAATAACAATCACAAAACGGCCCTGCACTTGTTGACCTTCAACAAACTGTGCCACGGTGTGTTCTGCATCAATATCCAGTAACTCACCATTGAATTGAATCTGTACGATTACATTAGATGTCATACAACGCTCCAAATTGTATTTGCCCACTCTGCCCTGCTAACAAATGACATAAATCATCAATAACGGCCGGCGCAAACAAATAGCCATGTCGATAAAAACCATTGATAACGTAACCCCAGTCGGTTCGTCTTATCGTGGGAAGATTATCGGGAAGGCCAGGTCGACAATGTGCAGCCATTTCCAGAATGCGTGCTTCAGCAAAGCCTTTATGCAAGCTGTACAAGGCCGACATTAACTCCAAACCACTTCTGACGGTTAGCTGAGAGCGATCATCACTTTCTATCACAGTGGCACCCAGTACATACTCGTTATTTGGACGTGGCGCCAAGTAAAACGGATAACGTGGATGCATCAATCGTATCGCGTGTTTGAAGTTCACTTCAGGCGCTGATACACGAATCACTTCGCCTCGCACACTACGTAATTCGGCTAAATTTGCTTTACCGCCATTGCCGCGACAGTCCAACACCACATCAAAGCTTTCTGCTGAACACTGCAGATAACGTTGTGTGAGCTTTTCGATCTCGGTCGAATTCAACTCACCGATCTCATCTGTTATCACCCAATTAGCATGCAACTCAAGGAACGAAGTCAATTGCTGATAAAGCTGGCGATTATCAATGCATGATTCTTTTTCAAACCACATGGCTTGATCGAAGCGTTCAGCTAATTCTGGCTCGCGTAAACTCAGTGCCGCTTTATCCAGCTGAACATAATCACTGTCTGCCAGCACATGTTTGGCCCGTCTATCAAACCGTTCCATTTCGGCTTTATCACCCTGATGTGCTACGACTAAAGTGCCTTCATTCTGATAAAACACCGGGGCTTCTAACTCGCTGAGCCATTTAGGCCATAGCTGATAAGAACGCATACCAATCGTTTTCACTAAGGGTTCAGCTGTCACCGCTTCAGTTAATGGTGCAACCATCGAAGCGGCGACAAAACCAGCACTATCGCTACCGGTTTTGTCGTCTTTCGATAACAATGTCACTTGATAGCCTGCCCGAATCAGACGCCAAGCTGTCAGGCGTCCGATCAGGCCACTACCGATGATGAGATAATGGCTCATCAAACCTGGCGATAAATTTTGCTGCCGCCTTCCTTGAATTCCTGAGATTTCTCAGCAAAGGCCGCTTTCACATCATGTGAAATTTTCATTGAACAAAACTTCGGACCACACATTGAACAAAAGTGAGCCACTTTTGCTTTAGGTTGTGGCAAAGTCTCATCGTGATATTCACGTGCTGTATCCGGGTCCAAACCAAGATTAAATTGATCTTCCCAACGGAATTCAAAACGGGCTTTTGATATCGCGTCATCACGGATTTGTGCACCCGGGTGACCTTTACCTAAATCCGCTGCATGGGCTGCAATTTTGTAGGTAATGATGCCGGTTTTGACGTCATCTTTATTTGGCAGACCGAGATGCTCTTTTGGCGTGACATAACACAACATCGCCGTGCCAAACCAGCCAATCATCGCTGCGCCGATACCAGAAGTAATATGGTCATAACCTGGTGCGATATCGGTCACCAATGGACCCAAGGTGTAGAACGGTGCTTCATGACACCACTCCAATTGCAGATCCATATTTTCTTTGATCTTATGCATAGGTACATGGCCTGGACCTTCGATCATGACTTGCACATCATGTTTCCAGGCAATTGTGGTTAATTCACCTAAGGTTTTTAATTCCGCCAGCTGGGCTTCATCATTCGCATCAGCTTGAGAACCAGGACGTAAACCATCCCCTAATGAAAATGACACGTCATAGGCTTTCATGATTTCGCAGATATCTTCGAAATGCGTGTAGAGGAAGCTCTCCTCATGATGCGCCAGACACCATGCTGCCATAATCGAACCACCGCGTGAAACGATGCCGGTTGTGCGATTCACGGTCAGTGGGATATGTGCCAAACGCACACCCGCATGAATCGTGAAATAATCGACGCCCTGCTCAGCTTGTTCAATCAAAGTATCTCTGAACACTTCCCAAGTCAGATCTTCAGCCACACCATTAACCTTTTCCAGTGCTTGGTAAATTGGCACAGTTCCTACTGGCACAGGTGAGTTACGAATGATCCACTCACGGGTTTGATGGATATGTTTACCTGTCGATAAATCCATAATGGTGTCACCACCCCAGCGGGTGCTCCATACCATTTTTTCGACTTCTTCCTCAATTGAGGAGGTAGTCGCTGAGTTACCAATATTGGCATTTATTTTTACCAGGAAGTTACGGCCGATGATCATCGGTTCGGTTTCCGGATGATTAATATTGGCTGGGATAATGGCGCGACCTTCTGCCACTTCTTTACGCACAAACTCTGCCGTAATGTAGTGTTCCATATTCTCAGGTAACTCACCACGCTGGGCTAACGCTTCACGGCCCATACTCTCACGAATGGCAATGTATTCCATTTCTGGTGTGATAATACCTTGGCGTGCGTAGTGCATTTGACTGACGTTTTTACCGGCTTTCGCTTTGCGTGGTAAGCGACGGTGATCGAATAATGGAATATCAAAGTCCTGAGCATCTTGCTCACGTGTGTAGGCTGAACTGAACTCGGCTAATTGTTCAGTATCATCACGCTCATCAATCCACGTTTGGCGAATGAGTGGCAATCCTTTTTCAATATCAATGCTTGCTTTGGGATCGGTGTATAAACCTGATGTGTCATATACGACAACAGGCTCGTTGGGAATAGCCGCCAAT
>CENV01047747.1_pt1 | contig 10142 bp, 7 predicted proteins | sample 530231 | NCBI WGS metagenome assembly CENV01 (sample SAMEA2619815, study PRJEB7988) | marine metagenome | biome: marine biome (ENVO:00000447); feature: surface water layer (ENVO:00002042); material: "saline water (ENVO:00002010), including plankton (ENVO:xxxxxxxx)" | depth 5 m | reverse complement strand
CGGCAGGCAGCGCGCGGTATCAAGGGGTTAGCAAGTGTTGCATGATTACATGTCTGGCCATCTTTTGGCCGCAGGGCAGGGGGTTTCACCTTGCCCGTCGAGGAAAAACAGGTAAAACCTGTCATCGGAGTATGGGGGAATCCACGTCTTGAGACGATTCCCGGTCCAAGTCTCAAAGGGCAAGCAAGAACAATCATGATGAAATCAGCCAAGCTTTTGCACAGCGTCCTCCTCGCCATGGCGCTTTTCACCTTTGCGCCTTTTATCGGAAGTGCCGCGCTGGTTCTGAGTGTTTCGCCTGCGCAGGCCCAGGTGGCTGAGGGGACCGAGGTCTCGGCGATCGGGTTCGACGGCAACAGCCGATTTAATGACAACCAGCTTTCCGCAATGGTGGATGTGGCCGCGCGCCGGGTTTACACTCAGGCTGGCATTGCCAACGACATCCAGACAATCCAGTCCGCCTATACCCAGGCCGGCTATTCCAATGTAACGGTGACCTCAAGCACCGAGCCGACCACTGATGGCCGGGTCCGCGTCTTCTTCCAGGTCAATGAGGGTGATCGCGCAGGCATTGCCGCGATCAACTTTACCGGCAATAATTCCATCAGCTCGATGGTGCTCAAGGGCGTTGTCACCACCAAGGAAACCCACATTTTCAGCTGGCTGTTCCGCGACGATCTCTACAGTGAGGACCGCCTTGCCGTCGACCGTGAGCGCGTTCGGCTCTACTACGCCAATCGCGGCTTCCCCGATGCGCGCGTTTTGTCCTCGGTCGCCGAGTTCGACGCCACCCGCAACGCCTATTTCATCAACTTTACCGTCGATGAAGGCCAGCGCTATGATTTTGGGAACATCGCCATTGAAACCTCGATTTCGGGCCTTGATGCGGACGCCCTGCGTGGCGGGATCAGCACCGGTTCGGGCAGCCGCTATTCCCTTTCGGATCTCAGCGAATCCACCTCAGAGCTTGCGTTGCGCGCGACCAATCAGGGCTATCCTTTTGCCGAAGTTCGCCCACGCATCGATCGTGACATCAACAGCAATACCTTCAATGTGACCTATCTGGTCGATGAAGGTCCGCGTGTTTATGTCGAGCGCATCAACATCACCGGCAATACAAAGACCCGCGACTATGTCATCCGCCGCGAGTTCGACTTCGCCGAGGGCGATCCGTTCAACCGGGCGCTGGTGACCAAGGGGCGTGCCGATATCGAATCCCTGGGCTTTTTCTCCTCGGTGCAGGTCACATCCGCGCCGGGCAGTTCCCCGGACCGCGTCATTTTGAATGTGGCGGTCGTCGAGCGCAGCACCGGCGATTACGGTGTTGGTGCCGGCTACTCTACGCGTGACGGCATTTTTGGTGAAATATCGCTGACAGAACGCAACTTCCTTGGTCGCGGCCAGTATCTGCGCATCGCCCTTGGCCGTTCTGAAAATGGCGAGACCTATGACTTCAGCTTCACCGAGCCACGCTTCATGGGGCTGCGCATATCCGCTGGCGTCGATGCCTATCGGCGCGTAACGGTCGAGGGGTCCACCTTCTCGTATGGAACCGAAACCACAGGTGCCCAGCTCCGCTTCGGCCTTCCGGTCGCTCAGGATCTGACGCTCACCACGCGTCTCGGCCTCGAACAGGTGACATTTACCGATGATGAAGCGCCCGCGGCACCCGCCTATATCGGCGGAACCCGTGACCGCCTGACTGTCGGCTACACGCTGACCTACGACACGCTCGACGACCAGCAGCGTCCGACAGAAGGCATGATTTTGTCCTTCTCGCAGGATTACACGACTCTCACTGCCGACTTCCTGAAGACCGAAGTCAGAGCGCGCGTATACTATCCGATCTGGGAAGAAATGGGCGTGGTCGGCAGCTTGCGTGGCCAGGCCGGCACGATCACCGATATCGGTGGCAGCGGCATCCACCCCACTGATACCTTCCAGCTCGGGCCGAACCTTGTCCGTGGCTATCGCTTCGGTGGAATGGGTGCTCGTGCAGCCGGAACCGGCGACGCGCTTGGTGTACTCTCTTACGCTGGACTGTCCGCCGAAATCGACTTCCCGCTGCCCTTCCTGCCCGAAAACTGGGGCCTGCGCGGTGCGGTTTGGGGTGATGTCGGCTGGATAGACGGCATTCCGGCTGGTGGATATGAAACGGCCGACGGTATCGGCAACCCGCTCAAATCCTCGGTCGGCGGTTCGCTGATCTGGGAATCGCCGCTGGGTCCGCTGCGGGGTGATTTCGCCCATGTGATCGAACCCGACACCTTCGATCGCACCCAGGTGTTCCAGCTGACGCTTTCGACACTGTTCTAATCGTCCGCTCTTATTGAAAAAACGGAAACCGCGGCGTATCAGAGCCGCGGTTTCTTTTTCAGGCGCAGCAATGATCGATCCCCGATTTCACCAGTGCATTGGCCCGCGGCTTTTGTCGGACTTGCTCGTTGCCGCAGGGCACAAAGCGTTGGCGGGCAATCTGGCTTCGAACCCTTTGATCGAAGGCGCCAGCGATCTGGCCGATGCCGGTGCCGCCAACATCTCGTTCGCGGCCAGTAAGTCCTATGCCGATCAATTGGCCCGCAGCCGTGCAGGGGCCGTGCTGGCCACCGCTGATCTTGCCGCTTCCGTCGCCGACCATGCGACAGCAATATTCTGCGAAAAGCCCTACGATGTCTTCGTCGACATCCTCAATGTGTTCTATCCCGACGATGGCGCGGCGGTTATTCGCGCCTCGACACACACCGATCCTGCCCCACTGATTGAGCCCGGCGTGACACTAGGTGCCAACGTCAGTGTCGGGCCGGGCGCGCAAATCGGTTCGGGCACCGTCATTGGTGCCAACACCACCATCGGCGCGGGCGTCACCATCGGGCGCGATTGCGTCATCGGCTCCAATGTTTCGATCGAATGCGCCTATCTGGGCAATGAAGTTGTCATCCAGCCCGGTGTCGTCATCGGCGCAGAAGGTTTCGGCTTCCAGTTGCGCTCCGACCGGCATCGCAAGATACCACAACTGGGCCGCGTCATCATTCAGGACCGCGTCGAGCTCGGAGCCAACACAACCGTCGACCGCGGCACTCTGGGCGATACGGTCATAGGTGAGGGCACCAAGATCGACAATCTCGTTCAGGTGGGCCACAACTGCCGTATCGGTCGCAATTGCGTCATTTCGGGCATGTGTGGGTTGTCGGGGTCAACGATCCTGGAAGATGGCGTCGTCATGGGGGGCGGCGCCGGCACGGCGGGGCATCTGCGGCTGGGCGCCAACACGCTTGTTCTGGCACGTTCAGGCGTTACCCACAGCTTTCCGGCCGGCTCCAATATTGCCGGGGCGCCTGCCCAGGATGTAAAGATGTGGAAGCGAGAAATCGTAGCGGTAAGACGGTTGTCAAAAGGGGATAAGACTTGAGTACCCTCAGTCCTGATACGGCCAAGCAGGCCACTGAACTCTCCACAATGGAGATTGATGCCGTCCTGAACGCGCTTCCGCATCGCTATCCATTTCTGATGATCGACCGCATCATAGAAATCGACGGCGACAATTCGGCCATCGGCATCAAGAACGTGACCTTCAACGAGCCTCAGTTCCAAGGCCATTTTCCCGGCGAACCCATTTTTCCCGGTGTGTTGATCATCGAGGGCATGGCCCAGACGGCCGGCGCCATCGTCATCAATCTCGAGAACAAGTCCGGTGACAGGCACATCGTCTATCTTTTGACGATCGACGCGGTGAAGTTCCGCAAGCCGGCCAAGCCTGGCGACAAGCTTGAATATCACATAAAAAAAATCCACCGCCGCAAGACTGTCGGGCGTTATGAAGCAAAGGCCATCGTGAACGGTGTCGTCGTCGCAGAAGCCGAAATCGGCGCGATGATCGTCAAGGAACAAGCGTGACTGCATCCATCCATCCCACAGCCATCGTCAGCGAAAGCGCGACGTTGGGCGAAAACGTGCAAGTTGGCCCCTATTGCATCGTGGGGGGTGACGTCACCCTTGGGGATGGCGCAAGGCTCGTGTCCCACGTTTCCATCGACGGCCGCACCGAGGTTGGCGCCCGAACGACGATTTACCCCTTCTCGTCCATCGGCCATCCGCCGCAGGACCTCAAATTTGAAGGTGAGCCAAGCACGGTATCGATCGGCAGCGACTGCGTGTTGCGCGAATACGTGACCATCAATCCCGGCACCGCCGGCGGCGGGATGGAAACGCGGGTCGGCAACAATTGCCTGCTCATGGTCGGCGTTCACATCGCCCATGATTGCCGCGTGGGCAACCATGTGGTCATGGCCAATCAGGCCTCCCTGGCCGGCCATTGCGTAGTCGATGATTACGTCCGGTTCGGCGGCATTTGCGGTGTTCATCAGTTCGTGCGCATCGGCGCGCACGCTTTTGTCGGCGCCATGTCGTTTGTCGAAAACGACGTCATCCCCTACGGCTCGGTGCTTGGCAATCGCGCCTATCTCGGCGGCCTGAACCTTGTTGGCCTCAAGCGGCGCAAGTTCGACCGTGAGTCCATCCATGCGCTACGGGCCGCCTATCGCATGATCTTTTCGAGCGAGGGTACGCTGCGTGAGCGTATTGAGGACGCCGCCGAAATCTTCGAGGGCGAAGCGCTCGTCGAAGAAGTCATTGAGTTCATAAGAAAGCCGTCCGAGCGCGCGCTCTGCATGCCACGCAACGGCACGCCAGCCGAACAATGACCGTCCCGGGCCGATTGGCGCTCGTCGCCGGATCGGGCGACCTTGTGCCTCAGGCCATTGCCGCCGCTCGCGACGCCGGGTGGGAAGTTCGCGTGCTCACGCTCCAGCCGCGCCCCGATCTGGAGGCCGAGCATCCCTTCCAGATCAAAGTGTCCCGCCCAGATCAGGTGCTGCGCGAAATCCGCCGATTCAAGGCCACTCACGTTTGCGCCGTGGGCGGCATGCACATGTCGGACAAGGAGCGCGAGACTTTCGCCGAATTTGCTGGCGACAAGGACGCCGCCGCCAAAGGCGACAGCAAGCTGTCGCAGCTCGGGGCAGCCCTTCTCAAGATATTGGGCCTACCCTTCATCGGCGTGCACGAAATCGTTTCCGATCTTCTCGCACCGCAAGGGCAAATCGGCGCTGTCCATGCCGATGACGCGTTGATCCGCACAGCCGAATTTGCCTTTGCCGCCGCACGTAAGGCCGGTTCCCTCGATCTTGGCCAGGCGCTCGTCGCTGCCGGCGCCCGGATCATTGCCACCGAAGACATCGGTGGTACCGACGAACTGCTCACGCGGTGTGCCGCCTATCGCGAACGCGGCCTTATCGGAAACGGGCGCGGTCGTCTGGTGCTGGCCAAAACCTCAAAGCCCGGGCAGCCCCTGCACGTCGATCTTCCCGCTATCGGCAAAAACACCGTCGCACTGGCTCAAAACGCCGGCATCGAGGCCATTGTCGTTGAGACCGGGCGCACCTTGTTAATTGGTCGCGGCGAGCTCATTTCAGCCGCCAATGCCGCCGATATCGCGCTTGTCGGCATTGCTGCCCAAGATGACTAGCGTTTTTGTACTCGCTGGCGAGGCGTCAGGCGATCGCATTGGTGCCAATCTGATAGCCGGCCTGCGCCGTTCTCGCCCCGATCTTTCCATATCCGGGGTCGGTGGCGATGCCATGGAAGGCGAGGGGCTCTCCTCGCTGTTTCCAATCGACGATCTTGCGGTCATGGGCTATCGCGACGTTATCGTGCGGCTTCCGCTCTTGCTGTGGCGGGCGCGCCAGGTCGTCTCCGCCGTAATGCGGCAACAACCGGGCGTCGTCGTCCTCATAGATGCGCAAGTCTTCTCCAAGGTCGTCGCCAGATCACTGCGCAAACGAGGCTATGGCGGCGCCATCATTCTTTATGTCGCCCCGGCCGTCTGGGCGTGGGGCGCCGGGCGGGCCCGAAAGTTGGCGGGCATCTTTGATGAGGTGCTCAGTGTCCTTCCCTTCGAGCCCGGGGCCATGCGGAGCCTTGGTGGTCCGCAAACCGCCTATGTCGGACACCCCGCGCTTGAAAGATATCCCATGCGTCCGGCCCAACCTGCCTCCGGTCCCATATTGCTGCTCCCGGGCAGCCGTAGGGGCGAAATCACTCGCCATCTTCCCATGATGGCTGAAGTGGCGCAACGCTTGTCGGCTCACCCTTCCGTCACTGGTTTCATCATTCTCTCCACACGGTCGCAGGCGGCCCGCATTTCGCGCATGGTGGCCCAATGGCCGATCCCGGTGTCGGTGGTTGTGACCGCGCTGGATCGCCAGTCCGCAATCGAACAGGCCATCGCTGCTGTTGCCGTCAGCGGCACCGTTACACTCGAGCTTGCGCTTGCCGGAGTCCCCCACATCCTGACCTATGTGGCCGAAGGCGCCCAGGTGCGCATGTTCAAAAGGGCAACGACGCGCTTTATCGGCTTGCCCAATATCATCGCAGAAAAAGAGGTGATCCCGGAAGTCCTGTTCGCTCACAAGGGCGAGCCGGGAAAACTGGCTGACGCCGCCTTTGCTCTGGTCGACGCGCCAAATGAGTTGGCTTCCCAAGCAGAAGAGTTCCGCCAGATCCGCACTCTCATGGAAAAAGGGGCACCGGAAGCGCCCCTTCAAGATCCTGTCGAAAGAATTCTGGCCCGTATCTAGCGGGCAGAGATATCCACGTAATCGCGCTTGGTCGCGCCGTTATAGAGCTGGCGCGGACGGCCGATCTTTTTCTGCGGGTCGCCGATCATTTCCTTCCACTGGGCAATCCAGCCCACGGTGCGCGAAAGCGCGAAGATTGCAGTGAACATGGAGGTCGGGAAGCCGATCGCATCGAGAATGATACCCGAATAGAAATCCACATTCGGATAGAGCTTACGCTCGACGAAATAGGGGTCCTCCAGAGCGATCTTTTCGAGTTCCTGGGCAACCTGCAGCGTCGGGTTGTTTTCAACACCCAGCAAGTCGAGAACCTCACGCGCCGATTCCTGCATTACGGCAGCCCGCGGATCGTAATTCTTGTAAACCCGGTGCCCGAAGCCCATTAGGCGGAACGGATCGTTCTTGTCCTTGGCCCGCGCGATGAATTCAGGGATGCGGTCAACCGTTCCGATCTGGCGCAGCATGTTGAGCGCAGCTTCGTTCGCCCCGCCATGCGCCGGGCCCCATAGGCACGCCACACCCGCAGCAATACACGCAAACGGATTTGCATCCGACGAGCCTGACAGACGAACCGTTGAAGTCGAAGCGTTTTGCTCGTGGTCGGCATGAAGCGTAAAAATGCGGTCCATGGCTCTGGCGACCACCGGATCGACCTTGTATTCCTCGGCCGGCACGGCAAAGCACATGTGCAGGAAGTTTGAGGCGTAGTCGAGATCGTTACGCGGATAGACAAAGGGCTGGCCCACCGAATATTTGTAGGCCATAGCCACAATCGTCGGCAGCTTGGCGATCATCCGGATCGAAGCGATTTCACGCTGCTCGGGGTCCGAGATGTCTGTGGAGTCGTGGTAGAACGCCGCCATCGCACCAACGACGCCGGTTACGATTGCCATCGGATGCGCGTCGCGGCGGAACCCGCGATAAAAATAGTGCATCTGTTCGTGCACCATCGTGTGACGTGTCACCCGGTTCTCGAAGTCCCGTAGATCGGCTTTCGATGGCAACTCGCCATAGAGCAACAGATAACAGACTTCGATATACGAGCTGTTATCCGCAAGCTGGTCGATCGGATAGCCGCGATAGAGGAGTTCGCCCTTGTCGCCATCGATATACGTGATGGCGCTGTCGCAGGCTGCTGTCGACGTGAACCCGGGATCGTAGGTAAACAGCCCGGTCTGGGCGTACAGCGAGCGAATGTCGATGACATCGGGCCCAACCGTGCCGCTGAGCACCGGGAACTCATAGGTCTCATCGCCCAGAGTAAGTTTTGCCGATTGTTCGCTCATTCATGTGCCTCCCGGGTTTCGGCCCAGATATGCCGCAAGCACCAGGCTCGCCCGCTCTGAGCACGCACAATGACGTCTTTGAAAAATGCTTCGCTTGGGTATCCGAAATTGTCACACCATGCAACTACGTCAAGGATCTTGACGTATAGGTAAATATAGATCGCAATTCAGAAAACAGCGAGGATGGCGCTAGGAATGAACCCCGGTGCCAACGCCCACTACATCTGAAAGCCGGGCCAAGCTCTCTTCGCGCCCAATCAATACCATGACCTCGAAAATGCCCGGCGAAATTGTTCGCCCCGTAAGGGCGGCCCGCAAGGGTTGGGCAACCTTGCCCAGCTTCAACCCCACTGTCTCTGCATAGGTCCGCACGGTCCCATCCAGACTTTCGACGGACCAGCCATCGAGGGACGAAAACGCGGTCGTCAGCGCTGCCAGATGCGCAACGCTCTCTTCATTGAGCAGTGCTGCCGCCTTTTCTTCGATAGGAAGCGGCCGTTCCGCATAGATGAACTGCGCCAGGTCGATCAGCTCCAGTACGGTCTTGGCACGCGGTTGAAGCTCTGGAATGGCAGCAAGCACGGTGTCCTTGTTGGAAACCAGCCCGGCATAGTCCGCATTTCGCCCGGTTTCCGATGCCGTCTCAACCATCACATCGTAGAGCCGGGCAGGGTCGGTCGAGCGGATATAGTGGCCGTTTAGATTGTCGAGCTTGACGAAATCGAAGCGTGAAGCGCCCTTGTTAAGGGCCTCGAGCGAGAACCACTCGACCATCTGGTCGGTCGAAAATATCTCGTCATCGCCATGCGCCCAGCCCAGGCGGGCAAGATAATTGCGCAACGCTTCGGGCAGGTATCCCATTTGCCGATAGGTTTCGACCCCCATGGCGCCATGCCGCTTGGAAAGCTTTGCGCCATCCGGCCCGTGGATCAGCGGAATATGCGCCATTTCCGGGATATCCCAGCCCATGGCCCGATAAATCACGATCTGCCGGGCGGCATTGGTCAGATGATCGTCGCCCCGGATGATATGGGTAACGCCCATGTCGTGATCGTCAACTACCACGGCGTGCATATAGGTGGGTGTTCCATCAGAGCGCAGGATGATGAAATCGTCGAGGTTTTCAGCCTTGAAGACCACATCGCCCTGCACCCGGTCCTTGACCACGATGTCACCGGACTGTGGGGCCTTGATCCGTACGACAGGCTTGACACCCTCAGGCGCTTCTGATGCATCGCGGTCGCGCCAGCGCCCGTCATAGCGCGGCGGGCGGCCTTCGGCGCGCGCCTTGTCGCGCATCTCGGTCAATTCCTGAGGCGTGCAATAACACTTGTAGGCATTACCGCTTTCGAGCAGTTCTAACGCAATCTCGGCGTGCCGGTCTGCCCGCACGAACTGGCTGATCGGGGTCCCGTCCCAATCGAGGCCAAGCCAGCTCATGCCGTCCAGAATGGCCGCCACGGCGGCCTCGGTAGAGCGCTCGCGGTCGGTGTCTTCAATGCGCAGCAGCATCTTTCCACCCATCTTGCGCGCGAACGCCCAGTTGAACAGTGCGGTTCGCGCGCCCCCGATATGCAGGAAACCTGTGGGAGAAGGCGCAAAACGCGTTACGACGGGTTTGGACATAAGGCTTACCGCTTGGAGAAATGTTTGGCCCGTGTGTACCATAGCGCCCAACGAGCGCAAGGGTTGGGGGCGCGCAAGATGGTCGACTTTCCTGTCGCCAAAAATCTTCGGCAGGGACGGGCGGCTGGGCCGCTTGCGTGGCTCGTGGCCCGGATCTCTGCTCTTTGTGCTGGCTTGCGCATGGCGGTCCTCGACGCCGTGACCCAGCGTCGCAACTTCATTCTCTTTCCCTTCTTCATGATCGCTGGGCTCATCGTCTATCGCGTGCTTCCAAGTGAACCGGCGTTTATTGCTCTCGCGACCCTGATCGGTTTCACCTTCGCAACTGCCTGGCTTGGCCGTGATCGTGCCCCGATCCGGGAAATTGCTCTTCTTGCATCGATGTTCGCTCTCGGCATGGTTCTCCTGCCCGTTCATGGTGCGCTGTTCGGTACCCGGATGCTCGAGAGCCCCCGCTATGGCACCTATACGGCGCGCATTGAGGCTGTCACCTACAACGATGGCAGCGAACAACGCTGGGTCCTTTCCGATGTCGCTGGCGAATTGGATTGGACGCTCCCCAATGTTCGCCTGGCCCGCGTCACTGTGCCCGGTG
>CENV01035947.1_pt1 | contig 10152 bp, 18 predicted proteins | sample 530231 | NCBI WGS metagenome assembly CENV01 (sample SAMEA2619815, study PRJEB7988) | marine metagenome | biome: marine biome (ENVO:00000447); feature: surface water layer (ENVO:00002042); material: "saline water (ENVO:00002010), including plankton (ENVO:xxxxxxxx)" | depth 5 m | reverse complement strand
GGGTCATCTATAATTAGGATATCGGCACCACGACCTGTGATGGAACCACCTACACCAGCAGCATAATATTCACCACCTTGATTAGTCTCCCAACGGCCAGCAGCTTTGGAATCCTGAGATAGAGTCACGTTCTGAAATATTTTTTTATATTCAGGAGAGTCGACAAGATTTCTCACCTTCCGACCGAAACGCTGTGATAATTCTGCATTATGTGAAACTTGCATGATCTTTGCTTTAGGATTTTTTCCTATAATCCACGCAGGTAACAAGTAAGATGCAAACTCAGATTTAGTATGACGTGGAGGCATATTAACAATTAATCTATTGATTTTCTTTTCTGCTATCTGATCAAACTTATCAGCTATCAATTGATGGTGACCCCACTGTGTTTTATGTGATGCTTTACGATAAATAAAATCAGGCCATACCTGTGTAACGAAGTAGAGAAAGTCGGATCTGCCTTTTAAAATCTTCTTTGCGTCTAACAAACGCTTATATTTTTCTAATTTTTCTCTTGGTAACTGGCTTAAATCCATAAGTATTTTACACCAAATGTTTGTGTATATTTTGCATCTTAACACTCTATTTAAGTTACATCAACGTAAAACAGGGGGGTGGGGGTGTCGTTGTGGGCTTACGATTTTTTTGGATTGTAAAAGATGTTGGATAAAAAAAAAACGAAGGCGTGTGTTTCAACGCCTTCGTTCCATTAGCTTGTTACTAATTCTGATTATAATTGTCGAGTAAGATTAAATTGTTCGCCAAGTTCTTCAACTAACTCGTTTGCAAACTTATCAATAATCTCGTTGCCTCTATTAGCTTGTATAAACTCAAAGATTTTTCCATCTAAATAACAAGCTAACATTTGCCAATTTACTCGCTTTTCTGATTTAACTTTATCAATGTAAGCTTTCAATTTCTCAACAATCTCATTAGAATTATCTGCTGTACTAATCATAGTTTGCAGTTCAACTATTTGATTGTTTGACATAAGTTTTAACTCCTTTCATATTATAATATAGTCATAAGATTTCATAAGTCAAGATAAGATTAAAAATAAATTTACATTAGAATAGTTCTAAAAAGCTGACCAAATGCAAGGGCATCTGTGCCTGCGTTCGCAGCCGCGCCAGCCGACTGGTTCAGGTAATAAAACACCAGCAAAATCACGGCTTTCTAACGAGAAAAACGGGAAAAACGCCAGTTACTTACCTTTCTATAACCTGTAAAAAACACAGGAATTTGCGTAATCACGGGAACGGGATCTCAAAAATACAAGGTTTTATGTGCTTTTCAGCTTCAGTTTTTCGCCGGCGCCCGCGGGAAATGGCTACTATATATAGGAAAAACCCCGAACCCGTTGCGTAACAACGGGAACGGGAAATTGATTAATGTGCTGTTTGATTTGTTCTTATCTCTTTGAATAGGTTAGAGAACCGACCACCACTATGACCATTGCCAACCTCTGCTCTAGTTTCTTCACTCTTGCCTAGAGTATCGTCGACAATTGTTTTGGTTGTAAGGATTTGTTCTTTATCACTACAACTGTTAATCATTAATGCCTCAACTCTTTTAGGGTGTTCACTAGGCATAATGTTAGGGTCTATCTGAATGCCCTTTTCACTCTTAACCATGAAGACCTCACTACAAAAAGCATAATACTTTGCGTTGAAGTCGTCTAGCATACTACTAATTATATTACTTGCTAATTCCTTAGACAGAGTATCTGTGAATCTACAAGCAATAGTAATTACTTTGTTTTCATGTTCCTCGCCAGTTTCTAACAGAACTCCTGTTCTTCTACCCATTTCAACAAGCATATTTCCTCTTTCTTGCATTTGAGATTTTTTGAAAGGTATTAAGAATATGCTAGGCATTTCTTGTTTTTCATTTCTATGATGTTTAAAACAGTCCTGACCAGCAAAATTTGCAAATGAATGAAATTCATCTAATGAATTAAATTCAAACTCAGTACCAATCTTTCCTGAAATTCCAACGAACTCTACAGGAAAAGATTTAAAGAACTTGTCTTTTAGTTTTTTTATATCTTCTTCGTTCATATGACTCCTTTGTTATCCCATGAATATAAGATGTGTTTTAAAAAAGTCAACTAAAAAATTAATGAATATAAAAATAAATTTAACCCCACCAGCAGTAGGAATCGCGCCGGGCCCGCGGACACTGCACCAATCATTCCTAATATAACAAATAGTTTTAACATAAACGGCAAAACGGGTTCTGGCAGCCCACCAAGAAACAGGAGCCACACAGTTGAATGTATGAAATCTTAATGAGCTACCACGTATACATATAAGCTCTCCTGCCCGAAAAGTCAAGCGTTACCTGGAGGGACCTGCGCATCCGGTCTGCTTTTGTTTTTATTTAACCCACCCAAGAGGTAAGCTTTACCTTACTAACGGGAACGGGATCACCAGCATCTACACAGAAAGTAACTGGATGGCCAGGGCCGATTAAATAATCATAAACCACAAGCAGATGTGTCTGACCTCATCACGGGAAACTACATATTGGAAATGTTCACCAGATTCTCGCGCGGGGCCCGCGGACGCTGCTTCTGGTAAATATAAAAACCACAATATGTGGTGTATCAACGGGAACGGGATTACGGGATTTAGTGATTACGCAACATCATTTTCGGATCCGGCGCCGGCAGCCAGCTCCAGTAGTGAAGTAAAGTCGTAAGGTGCATCTATTTCCAAAACGGGATTACGGGATTTCGGCTCGAGGTCCAACGTAGCAGAATCGAAAACCTTTATGACCGAACCCGTGAGGGGTCGGGCCAACACAAAAACTTTACCTCCATGTTTAGATCTCTCGTTAATAAAGGCTTTTTGAAACTTAGACAGTCCAATGTAATTACCTTTACTTACCTTAAGTTCTAACCAAAACTCTACACCTTTGTAACAACAATTTACATCAGGAATTCCAGGTAAATATCTATGTTCAATTCTTACTGCGTGTACGTTTTTTAATGCTTTTCTTACGTCTCGCCATAACTTTGCCTCTGGACCAAGTGACATTTTTTTCTCCATTAATGAGTTGTTCAAGATAAGGTAAGAACCACTTGTTGTCCTTGATAACTTGCACGAATGCATTTGTCAAAACATTTACTGTAAGCTCTTCTTTTTTCTCGTTATCAAGTGGACCACCTTCACCAGACATACCTGAAAAGTCTAAGGCAGCATGCATGATTTCATGAAACAAAGTATTACCTTTCTCAACTGGCTGTAAATCTTTTTTAATTTTTATAGTCTTAGTAGCTGAATCATATTCACCCATCATAGACTTATCTTTAAAATCAATAAACTTAATATCAACACTATCGTAACCAATTTTAATTTTCTTCCGCATTTACTTTCACCTCTCCAACGTGTGTACTTATGTGACCAATGCTATCTATAAAATTAAGAACCGCTAAAAAATCTGTGAAACGATTAGTTTTCTGATACTTCGTCTTCAATGATTTCAGCTTCGTCTGCTGTAATCTCGACAGTTTTTTTCTCGCCAAGTTCATCTGCTAGCTCCTCAATAGATTTAATTAGATCATCTTTACTCAATGCTGATAAATTTTGTGTTTTGATTTCTTTTCTGTCGATATAGAAACCTGCTGCCTGGCCCAGCCTGAACTCGCTGTTTACTGCTGCTGAAAACTGCCCCTTCTCTTCTGCCTTACGGGACATTGAATCAAGTCTTTTTAAATGTCTTAAGAAGTCTTTAAAATGTGCAATACCTTTTTCTCGCATCTCTTCAATGTAAGATACTACGTGAGGTGACTTCTCAGGATTAGTCAGAACAGATCCCCATTTCTCGCAGGTGGGCTCGGAATAACCTGCTTGTTTTGCTGCCTCTTTTTTTGTGATGTTTGGATAATTAGCTACATACACCTCAGCAAATGTTCTTTGCTTTGGAGTTAAATGCAAGTGAGTTTTCTTGCTATTAGCTATGGTTAAACCTGTTCTATTCACTTTTGATTCCTAATATAGATTATTATAACTAAATATATAACACAGCAACTAAAAGGTTGCCAGTCCTCTAGTAGTATGAAATTCTGTGTTCTTTCTGGGTAGTATCATGACAATATTATCGTTGATATACAACAATAATAGTCTGTTTTCTGTGTTTCTGGGTACTATTAGGGTAAAAACAATTTAAAGCTGTGTATACTTCAAAGTATCTATATAGGGAGGAAAAAGTTTCACGTGAAACATTAGGAACACCGGAGTGGTGTGGTGGATCCGGTGCTCCAGCCAATACTATAATGATTTTTTAATGATTTGCAAGGGTGCCTCCACGCTAGCTTTGGCACCCTTAAGAAAGGAGTTTTTTCGATTAAGAAAAAAAACTATTAATTCTATACTTTAACTTTTGACATAAGTCTACCGATTTCTAAATCTTTATGATGAATATCTTTCTGTAAACTCTCATTAAGATTTTTTAATCTTTTGACCTCTGCGTACAATGCCTCTTTCTCAGGATCTTTTTTAGGATTAGCTGCAAACTCCTCTGCACTAATTTCCTTCCATTGTGTTTCAGCCATCTTTTCTCTCCATTACCATTTTTCTTTGACCATTAGAAATAAACTCAAAACCAAACTCTCTCATGCAATCTCTAACCACTGATGATTTATAAGTCTTCCAATCGTCAAAAATAAATACTGACCCAGGTGCAGATCTTTTAGCAAAGAATACAGCTTCAACTAAGACATCTGATGTCTTATGTGGACCATCAAAGTGTACGAGCGCATACTCGTTTATTAGGTATTGTTTACCTTCATCAAAGAATTCTACTCCCCAAAAATACTTATCCATGAAATGTTCATCGGTTGTGTTAAACAATGTAAATCTTTTTTCTTCTGCAAAATCTTTTTTTAATTCACTTAACATCTTTTGGTTATAATCCATGGTTACTGCCTCACCCTTATCGTAATGCTCATATTTAAGATCACCATATGGATCAATACCTATGTGAAAATGTGCATTTTTATAAGCACCTCTTACATAATTCATAATTAATTTTGAGCCTAGGCCTTTACGCACACCTATCTCTGCTGTTAATATAGCTGGTTTTTTTGCAAATCTTTTTGCTATTTTATCTGACCACGCTGATAATAAATCATAATCTCCTGAATCACCTTCTATTGTCATTTAAATATCGCTCCCTCTGTTTTAAATAAGTTATTTGTGGCTGTGTATATTCATACTCTTTCTTAACTTTTAATTTGTAAAATTGATCTTGTATGTACTCGGGCTCGTACGAAGCAAACATGCAAACAAGTTTAAAGTCTTCACTATTTTTTAAGAACCATGACTTGGCAGTCTTTTTTGCTACTACCAGGGTATGTTCAATACCCCTGTAGAAAATATCATCGAAAGCTCTGTAGATGACAGCTTTCCATAATCGTCCTTCGGCATTAACCGGTTGTGACTCGTATTCTGTATGCATCGCTCCTGTTTCTGACAGGAGACAGTTCCTTGGAAGATCGATGATGGTAACTCATTGATGAAGCTGCCTCCTATCATTTGAATTCCGCTGCTGGTCCGTTGTCCGTGGTCTCGTCTTTTTCTGTGACGCATATTGGACAATTGATATAGTTATTTTCATCGGAATACAAGTAAAGAGTTGGCTCACCCACTGGTTTTACTTTAGCAACATAGTGATTGCCATTACAGACACTACAATTACTTTCGTCTGCCATTTTTACCACCATTCTTCTCCATATCCTTCATTATTTTAGTCTGATAAGCATCAGGAGTCATACCTCTCTCTTTAGCTCTTCTTACAACTTCTTTATCAATCAGAAGTTCTATGTACTCTGCAGGCTTACGATATTCCTTTAAACATAACGCCTGTAACAAGGTGTGTGATTTCTTTCTCACGGCCACCGATTTCCATTTATTTATATCCATAAGTTATCCCTTCTTTGTTGGTTTTAAATTTAATAATGTCACCCAGTTCCAGACCAACTAGAATAGGTACATTATTTATTTTGCCCACACCTTTTTTACGATCACCTTTTGTAATTCTTACCCACATCTTTTCGTTTTGCTCACCATCAGTAAACCAAACATAAACATAATTATCAGGAAACAATTTCTCTTGAGCTTTGATTGTGAAATACATTTCTTTACCATGTTTAGGGCAACTCCAGGCTATATTATTATCTTCCATTTTTTCCTTTACATAAAATACCATAATAGGCAGACTAAAATTAATAAGCTTAGTCTAGGTAAAAATATACCTACACACAAACTAATTATTAAAATAGTTTTTAAAATACTAGCTGCTACTATCATGGTGTTAGTTTACTGTTACGTCTTCGTTCAAGCTCTGCATTTACAGTTTGATTAGCAGTATCATCATCAAAAAAGTGAAATGATCTGTCACCACCAGAAGGTTCGTAAACTAAATTTTTTAATCTACGAACTGCATGCTTCCAACGATAATCATCTTTTGTTAAGACACTACCATCTGACTTTATCAGAGGCATTTCTTTTAACACACTATTCACTGCAAGAGAAAATACTTTCCAGTTGCAGTGATATTCTGTTTCGCCTTCAAACCTACTCATTAGTTTTGCCAATCAGGTTTGGTTGCGTTCCAACTAGCAAGTTGATCTTTAACATGCATCAAGAGCTGCTCAAACTTTATTGCTGCTGCCTTTGATGTGTGTTTGTTTCTCAACTCACCATCCACCTTAAATTCCACGGTATCATTTTCTTCATTAATACTAATCGTAAATGATTTTGCATTCCATGGTTTTATTGGTGGTAGTGTTGGGTGTGGGTCAGATCCTACACTTTCCGATTCAGACGGCTCGCCCGCAAAAATTTTTTTGGACTTGTCTAAGCCATCTAGTTGACCACTCGTATATAACATCTTCAATAGTATTTCTATTTTTTCTGTTATTTGTGATTTATCCATATGTTACCATCCTTGTTAATATCCCATGAATATATTATATCTCCCACGTAAATCAAGTATTATTTACATTAGATCTAAAAAAGTATAGGGTAAATCAATGGAGTTCTTTTTAACAGTTGTAATGTGTAGTGGTGCTGCAAATATATGTTTGCCACCTCATACTTTTGACACAAAGTTTCCCACAGCTTATGAGTGTATGGTGACTGGGTATGCTGAATCTGGCAGAAAAATCAAAGAAATAGGCCCTGATGAGGTAAATCAACACGAAATCTACATAAAATTTGACTGTATCAAGGTCATAATTCCGCCAAAAAAACCTAAGGTTGTGACTTGACAGGAAAAGATAAAAATGCATATAATCCACCCATGAAAGCTTATCGGTTTAAATGCTGGGCTTTCAATGTTTACTTTGAACACATTGTAAATGCGGAAAATGATGAAGATGCTCAGCGTTTGATGGCTGAAGAGTTGGATGAAAAAAAGGTAAAACTTACTACAGGTGGTGACTTCAGAGATCCCAAAAAGTCTTTCTTAACATTTGAGGAGATAAAAAATGAGTCTAACACAAATGATAACAAAGAAGTTGGAGTTAGAGTCGAAGTGGGCGGCACAAGCGTTAAAGCAGGGTAACGTAACTCCAGATATGAAGTGGATGGACATTGACATTAAAAAGTTAAAAGTACAAATTAATGAGCAATGTGTAACAGACGCTAGAATAGAACTTAAAGTAGAAGATTAGTCTTCACCGATTATTAATCCTGGAATATCAACTTCCTTATACAATACTTTACCGTTTATTTTTTGCTCAAATAAACCTTCACATATAGAACATGAAAAGTATTTATCTTTTTGTGTGTAATTAAAATGTGTGTGTTCTTTACACTTTGTGCAAAAACCTAAATTAAGTGTTTCATTCACTTTTACCATCTGCATCGCCCCAGTTCATACCCGTAGCTATATCTACTTTTGATTTGACTTTCAACTCAGGGATACATAATTCCATGACACCTTTTATCTCATTAACAGCTGGCTCTAATCTTTCATTAGGTATACTAAAACAAAGTTCGTCATGTATTTGTATTGCAGGGTAATAATTTTTCTTTGCGCAGTCTATCATTGCTTGTTTAACCTGATCAGCGGCAGATCCTTGTATTAATCTATTTAAAGCTTTGTAAGTCATCGCACGTTTAATATTATTTTTTCCATATTTATTAACTGCGTCTTCAAAATTTGTAGGTTTATGTAAACCAAAAGAACTAGGTTCCCATTGTTCAAATCTACACTTACGACCTTTAAGAGTCCAGATTGCACCATTCTTATCTGCAGATTCAGCAGCTCTGTTTGCTAGTTGTTTAACAAATGGAACTTTCGCATTATACTCTCGTAATATTGTTTCAGCTTGTGATTTATCTATTCCTAGTTCTCTAGATAATTTATTTTTACCCATGCCATAAAATATACCAAGATTTATAGTTTTGGCCTGAGATCGTGGTATACCTGCCATATCAGCTACAGTCTGGTGGAAGTCCGCATTTTCGTTTTGATAGGCCTCTATGAGCTCCTCAGAGCCATTAAAGCCTATACTTGAGGCGTAGTGCACTACTAATCTTGGTTCTTGTTGTGAGTAATCAAAAGATGCCCATTTACAACGCTTATCAGGTAAAAATAGTGATCGGATCCTGGGTCCAAGGTCCTTGTTTCTCGCTGGTATTTGCTGCAAATTTGGGTGTGCATAAGAGAGCCTTCCGGATACGGTTCCCCCTGCATCACCCCTAAGTTGGTTTATTTCTGCATGAATCCTCCCATTATGTTCAAATTTAAATATTGAATCGATGAAAGTAGAGTGAAATTTATTAACTTCTCTCGCTTCACGAATCAACTTAGCTATAGGAGCTTCACAATTAGTTAGCCAGTTTTGAGTAAAAGAAGGCTCTTTAGTCTTCTCAGTTAAAGGATATTTAATCTTTAACTTATCAAAAGCTTTAGCTATAGATCGTGCTGCCCATATATCTATATCTATACCCGCAGCTTTTTTAATTTTAAACAGAGCATCCTTTTCTTTTTCTAAAAATTCTTTCTTTAATAAGTCTGCACCTTCTAAATCAACTCTCACGCCATGTGATCTCATATGTAACAAAATAGGTAACAGTTCCATTTCAAGATCCCAAACATCATTTAAATCTTGCTTATGTATCTCTGATTTAAATCTTTGCCAAAGTTTAAATGTTAAAACTGCATCTTGCTCTGCATAAGGTCCTACAAACTTAGCAGGTAATTTAAACATCTCACCTTTTGCATCGATACCCCAATCTTCTGCTGCTTCTCGTAAACCTGCTTCTGATTTTAACTCAGATAAATAATCAACTGATAAAGCATTTAAACTATATCTAAATCTGTTTTCATCAATTAAGGCTGCAGCTATCATCGTATCAGCAATAGATCCATAAACAGTTACACCATGTGCTCTTAGCCAGCCAATATCATAAGACGCATTGTGAAATATTTTTGTAGCTTTAGATCTACAAATATCTTGCACCCAGTTCATAACCATCATCATATCCATATTACCACCCGCTTCGTGTGCAACTGGGTAATAACCTTTGAATGATTCTGTAGCTACAGCAACACCAATAATGTTACCTTGCTTTGTTGCCCACCCTGGACCTTTCTCTTTAATAAATGGATCTTTGGTTTCTAAATCTATTGCAACTTCTTTTGCATCTTTTAAATTAGGAAAACTGGTTGGCGGAGTCCAATCAGATTCTTGAAAAGTAAAATTAATTTGATTGCTCATCTAACTCTATTCCAAGTTTAGCGTAATGAATTATTTTATTATACCTTTGCTCTGCTGTTTCTCCAGGCTTACGTCTTGTTGCGTATTTAATTATGTTTGAGTCAATTGTATTTAATTTGTTTTTCATACAATATACAACAGGTTGAATAGCATGCTGAACATAATGCTTTCCACCCTCTTGATAGTCCAATGCTTTCTTTTTAGACGCCACACATCCCTTCGCATTCATTATTAAATAAATCTAGTTGATCATCTTTCTTCTTCTTTTGCAACAATTTATCAAAGTCTATGGATCTTAAAGGCTCTCCCCGTCTATGTAGATATCTTTCAATATTTTTATTATTAGCTGAATGTCTCATCATGTCATCAATTTTACATGCCTCTTCAAACTCTTCTGGTGATTCTTTTTTAATTTC
>CENV01084793.1_pt1 | contig 10174 bp, 18 predicted proteins | sample 530231 | NCBI WGS metagenome assembly CENV01 (sample SAMEA2619815, study PRJEB7988) | marine metagenome | biome: marine biome (ENVO:00000447); feature: surface water layer (ENVO:00002042); material: "saline water (ENVO:00002010), including plankton (ENVO:xxxxxxxx)" | depth 5 m | reverse complement strand
AAAAAAAGGGATAAAAGGGGCATGTACCAAGAGGGCGGGAGGCCGAACCAAGCCCCCCACCCAATTTTACGTCAATAGAGCCAATCTGAGCCACTTCAAGGGGTCACTGGTAGGGTAACCTACCTAACCCCAAGAAACGCTCAGGAAACGTCCTTAGACGGGTAAATTCCATATGAACTGCCAGCACACTCAACACACAAGGTAAACGGTATCGTGTAGTGTGGGAGAGCATCTTGGAAACCCATGGTCTTCATGCAGTGGTGGCAATGGATACTCTTCATGCCTTATTCCTCGTCAAGAACCACTCTATCATCAGACCGCAGTGCTTACACACTCCCCTGTCGTCAGCCATCACGTCGTACTGCCACTCAGTCCGCCAGCATTTGCAGTACACGCTCACTCCTCCTTGTTCGGCTTCATCTCGAATTTAGTGATGATTTGTATCTGCTCATGCTCTGCGAACTCCAACAGCCTGATGATGTAGTGGCTGAGAGTCATGTTTGAGGCATCAGCCAACTTCTGGGTTTTCTTCTTCAAATCCAATGGAGCCCTTACAGAGATGTATTCGAAAACGTCGTCCTCTGACGTAACTCCCACCTTCTGGTTGAACCTGTGGGCTTTCCCATTAGGTCTTGGCTTTGCCATTTACTCCTCCTCCTCATCGAACAGTTCCCACACTATCTCCTCGGTCTCGACCCTGAGCAGAAGCCTACCTCTCTTCATCAAACGCCACCTCCTAGCCAGTAGTTAGAAGTCAGGAACTCCTCATTGACCCTGATTATCACGTTACCGAGGACTGGTCGGCTTATCACGGAGTTGCATTGCATAGTCGCCAACTGGTTTACTTTGTCCCTCATGTCTGGTATGTCGTAAGCATCCTCATTCACGTACATGGCATGTACTCCACTCAATAGAGCAACTCTAGGCATCATCTCAAAGTACCCCTCTACCACTTCCTGAATCTCTTCTAAAGACGGTTCGCTCTCCCAAGTCTTACCAGAAAGTCTCCACATGCAGTTATCATGAGCCTTCACCTCTGCCCACACTTGACTCATTCCTTTCCCTCCTCCAAGATGTCGAAAACTGTCTGTCTAACGCATTGTTGTCCTTGACAACGAATGCACCAAGCCATCCTGCTTATTTGCCCGTCTGTCAAATCGCACATACCTTCCAGTTCCCTGTTCTGGTTTTCCCTGAAAGTCTCTCCATCAACAGAAGCCCTCATCACCCTCTTCAACTTCTTTGCACTTCTAGTCGATTTTATGGCCTGCAAGTAGCGTATTTCCTTCGTACACTGGTATGAGAAATCTGGTATTTCAACATCTATGTGTTTGTTGTCTAAGTCTTCAATGAATATCTTGGTCATTCCTCTTCCCCCTTGGCCTTTACTTTGTCCTTAACTTCCTTCTTCAAGAACGCTAGTGCCTCCGTTAGTTCCTTAATCTGCTTCTTCTGCCTGTCTATCACAGCCTGCTTCTCTTCGTGATGTCTCTTGTGGGCACTTGCGCTTATCACTCCTGCTACCTCTACTTCGTACTGGAAATCATCAGCCTCCTCGTTGTCCCATTCATCGTGGTAATCGAAGAACCCCTCGACCCCTTGCTCGTTATCTAGGATGTCACCCAATTGTGCGTATGATTCCTGTATCACTGTCCTTGTCGCATGTATGGAAATGTCGGATATGTCTACGAACACGCTCATTCCTCTTCCCCCGTTACCATTTCGACTCCTTGTTTTTCCAGTACGTTCGCGACGAACTGCTCCATATCAGGAATCTGCTTCTTGAAATCCCTGAAGGATATGACTTTCTGCCAATAGTCCATCGCTTCTTGTGCTTCCGTTCTTAGTTCATCATAATTCATTTGTATCAGTTGTTCATCTGTTTTCATTCTTTGTTACCTCCTTGTCGCCGTCTTCTGCTGGAAGTCCTCCACGCCTCCGATGAGGGTGGGCTTCCGGCTCCAACGGCAGAGTGAGCGGACAAGTATTGACTTAAGAACCCTTCGATTTGTGTATCCATTTACCCCCTTACGTAGTAAGGGGCATTGTTTGGGTTGCAGGTACAAAGACCCCGGAAAGGAGGGAAAGCCGAACAGAGGCTTCCTAGACGTTTTAGACACATTTATGAGCCATCTCTGAGTGGCTCGCCACATGTCGGACGCCGACCGAATCAAGAAGTTAGAAAGAAGAGTTGAACGCTTAGAGAACGAGCCCTTGGGACACGGAGTCCTCAAGTTGAACGGGATGGTCATGGATGCTATGCAGGTCATAGCAGACAAGTTGGGAATATCCTTGGGCGAGTTGTACGATGGGGTGATTGAATAGCAAAGTCATGGATATGCCCCAAGTGTAAAGAGCGGGTGGGCTTACGTGAGTTCTACGCCAAGGGCCACAGCCGGGGCGACTGTCCCATGACCACGGCGCAGAGGAAGCAGTTGGGGATGGAAGAAGAATGACCAACGAGGAGCATGTCAGAGCCCAACTGGTGCAGATATGGGAAGACCTAGACCAGCAGGGGAAGGACAGGTTCGCAACCATGCTGGGGTTTGAGGGGAAACCCGAGTCCAGAAGGCGGAGTGCGAGGAGGCTGGTGCAGGGCAGCCGCTCCATCTCCGCCGACAAGCAAGCCAAAATCCGTCGGTCCTACGCCCAGAGGTACGGTGAGGACAAGGTGGTTGACCTAGAGGACAGGGAGAAGGTGGACGTGACCGAGTACTTCAAGCCGATAGTGAAGCAGGGTGAGAGGGCTTGGACTGGTGAGAGCCCTCCACTGGCATTCCAAGTGCCATACAGGATACGCGCTGTTGTCGTCGCCGTGCAGGAGGACAGCACCATTGGATGGTTCGCCTTGGAGCATGAGATATGGACGAGGGGAGTAGGACGCACGTTCTCGCAACTGGCCTCTATGTTGCAAGACGAATTGGATGCCATATTCGACCAACCCAGCGGCGGTAAGTACCGGACCTTCGGGATAGCCATGAGGGACGGGGCCGTGCCTGACCTGATAGCACAGGCGAACCGCTCTGGTGAGGTTACTGATGAGGTGGCAGCACCCCAGCACAGGAGCCTGAACGTGATGATTTACTCGACCCCTGACTCGTTCGGCAAGAGGGGCGCATACGAGGAGGTATCCTACGATGATTGAGGACTACCACAGGATGTTCGCTAGGAACGTGGGGAAGCGGAAACCTCGGCGTCTGGTTTGGGACATCGAGACATGGGGCTTGGATGCGAGGAACTTCGCCTTCGCTTGCGTAATCGACGTTGCAAGCGGGGAGGAGTGGACGTTCTACACGGCTAGTGAAGCAAGGGAGCATTTCGAGTCACTGGCCCCCTGCATCGTCTACGCCCACAACCAGTTCGGGTTCGATGCCTTCTCGATTATGACCAAGATGGAGGCTCTGGAAGCCAAGAAGATAGCGATGGGCACCAACATCTACGAGTTGACATTGAACAAGGTTCGATACCGGGATACCAAGCACCTCTTCCCGATGAGGCTTTCCCAACTCGGTGACGCTCTCGGTTTCCCGAAGGGCGAGACACCCGAGGACTACATCACCGGAAACCGGAGGGAGATAACCCCACAGGACATCGAGTACTGCTTGCAGGACTGTCGGATACTGGTGAGGGCAATCAACGACCTAGAGGAGAACGTGGCGGAGTGGATAGGACGCCCTGTGGCACAGGTGGCCCTGCCTCTGACTACCGCATCGCTGGCCTACCGGGTGTGGTCGGAGACCTGCTGGCCTGAGCATTGGGGATGGTGGAGGAAGAAGCCCAACGGTACTAGCGAGTGGGTGAAGGGTGCGGGTTGTCTGTCGCGGTTCAACCACAACGCTAGGGAGGCATACGCCGGGGGGAGGGTTCAAGTTCTCTGCGAGCCCGGGGAGTGGCAGTACGATGTAGTCTCAGCAGACGCCAACTCGATGTTCCCATCGGTTCAGGAAGCATATGACTTCCCTGACATCAGGACTTGCAGAAACGTCGGGGCGACACCGGGGATACTCGACCGTTTCTTGGAATCGGGAACCTACGTGAGTTGGGCCAATGTACGTCTAAAAGCGGCGACTGCGACGCAACGGTTCCTGCCGAACCGGAACATTCAGGGACGGTTGGATTGGACGCAGGACACGTTCTCGGGGTGGCTGGCAGAGCCGGAATTGAAGTACGCACTGTACGAGGCGGATTGGGAGTTGGAGGAGATTAGAGAACTCAACGTTGCCAAGGCCCACAACCCGTTCCGCTCCCACGTTCGCAAGTTCTACGACCTCAGATTGGAAGCCAAGGCGAACGACGATTCAAGAGCAATTTTCTATAAATTGCTTTTAAATTCCGGTTACGGCAAATTCGCGCAGCGCTCCTCTGTCACTAGGGTCGAGAACCCCGAGCAGATGCAGGACGCATTCGACGAGGACGATTGGGAGAGCAGGTACGAACTGAGGTTCTACGACGCCGTGAACCTAGAGATGCCGTACTTGGTTGACAGGGACAGCCTCAACAGGACGCCGGACTCGCAGTGGTTCGGATACGCCTCCTTCATCACCAGCGGGGCTCGGGTCGAGTTGCAGAGGGGCATCCACGCAGCGGGCGAGTATGCCCTCTACTGTGACACTGACTCGACGTACATGAACGTCGATGCAGTCAAGGATTTCGAGGCGGCGATACCGCTCGGGACTGACATGGGCGAGTGGGGCTGGGAGCAGGAGAGACCTTACGACAAGGCCAGATTCTGGGAGCCCAAGGCTTATTCTCTCCATGCCGCCGACGGTACGTTGCAGAAGGCCAAGCACAAAGGCGTAGACCTCAAGAGCAGGGACGGCAATTGGCTACCACAAGCCGGAGACCTCAGACAGACTCAGGTATCCACGACGACCACTAAACTCTACACGGCACTACGAAGGAAACTTGAGCCGGGAGTCATGCAAGTCACCGAGAAGAAGTCCAAGAGGTGGATGTGATGGTGGTAAACCGAGCGGAGAGGCGAGCCCGAATAAGGCTGGCTGCCGAGCGTATCCTGACGGAGACCGGGGAGATTTCAATCCGAGACTTGACTTGGAAGATTTGCTGTGCCCTGCCATACGATGTCAACTGCCAGCAGGTATCGGCTTTCTTGAAAGACCATCCAAGAATCGAGAGGAAGGGCAACCGTTCAAACCGAACCTATGAGTGTATCCAGAATCCAATCTGAGGCACTTTCGTACCCCATTGGTAGGTACATACCCCGGCACCCATTTCCACCCCCTTACTACGTAAGGGGATTTTCGCCTAATTTTGGACACACAAAATAGTGCTGTTTTAAGCGCGTTTCTTACCTCTGGGCTACCAACAGACCTGCGAACCGTTTGCGTGGCTCTATGACCCCTCCAAACGCCCGGAAACGGCAACGTAGTTTTCTGTGTCCACACTGGAAACGTGATAAACCCGGAAACCCTCGGGAGCATCATGGGTTTTCTGGATGACGAGGAGGTGCTGGCTAGGATGGATGACACCATACTATCAGCAGCCCCTAATCTCAACTCCCTGATGTCGGTTCTCTTCGACAGGGGATTCAAGCCAGTGGGAGAGATGCCCACCCTGCTCTTCGCCATGTCACACCTCTCACTCTGCTACGAGACAAACCGGATGGACGGCGGAGAGCCAAGGGAGTCGTTCGACCTAGCGATGGCTACGACCTTGAGACACCCGGTCATGCAGAGGATGTTGTCGCAGCAGGTAGCCAGCAGGGTGAATGGGGCAGCGGGGGTGGAGTGATGTCATTCGAGTTGGACTGCATAGGACGCCCGAGAACCAAAGCGGTTCAAAAGTGGATAACGTCCGACCCGCTCCGTAATGCGTACTGGACTAAGAAATGCCCTCATCATATCGACGCTGGCGACCCTTGTGCCCTTAGTTTTCATCTTCGTGGCGTTAACGGTCCTGTGAAGAGGGTCTCCTGCTGGCGTCATGGCACCATAGCGGAGTTGGAGTAGTGGGATTCATGTCTGACGCTCTGGATGACATCGTGAGGAACTCCAACTGCCCGTTCGCAACGGAGACACTGGCAGATGGGAGGGCGAAGATAATCGAGGGCAACTACAACACGCTGATGACCGAGGTTGACAACTGGAACGACGAGTACGAGGTGATAGTCATACTACCCAAGAACTGGACTACGTACTACAAGTGGTGCCTCTCGATGGAAGAGGTCTTCGCCAAGGATGACCTGATAGCGATACCAAACGCCAAGGAGGGCTACGTACTCCTCCAGAGGCTATCGGACTTGGTTGATGCCAGCAACTCGCTGATGAGGAGCGGGTTCTACGACGACTACACAATGGAGCAGATTGCCCATGTGATAAGGAGAAGGAGGTTGGCTGAAGAATGGCCGAGACTGTGAGCGCGGTGGATGACATAGTGCTGAAGCACAAGGCTGGCGGCATGGCCTTCCATGTGGCCTACGACCTTCTGATTGAGACATTCGACCTAGAGCCTGACGTTGCCCTACACCTGCTGCACCCTCCAATAGGGGAGGACGACTGGCAGATTGACTTGGGGGAGCCGAAGGTGATAGAGGCGATTTACGAGGAGGAATGATATGGGCGAATACGCAACCAAGATTGAGGATGAAGAAGGAAAGACGAGATGGGCAGCCACGGACGGCAAGACCTACAAGACCCGCAGCGGTGCTTGGAAGTGGTCGAAGAGACTCGAATCGGAGAAGGGAGGAGATGCTGGCGCAGGGGCTCCCGAGGAATCCGGTGAGGCGAAGGAGGGGGCAGATGGTTTTTCATTTTCTTCCCCGGAAACCCCTCCCGAGCCCACCGAGGAGGTGCAGTGGGCGTCATTCGACTTCGCGGAGGATGGCGACTACCCCACCGAGACCGTGCCAGCGGTTCTCAAGAGGATAAAGCCAGCGAGCGGAATCGGCACCAAGAAGACCAAGAAGCAGATAGAGGCCGAGCAGCAGACATCAATGGCACTGCTGGGAGTCGGATACCGAAGCGCGGACGTCCTTCTCACCAAGTACAAGAGGGCGGTCTTGCAGGACAAGGAGGCAGAGGCGATAGTCCACAGCGACGAGGACATAGATTGGATTAGCGGCATAACCAACGACGCCCTCGTACACAGCGACATACACATCGCCAACGCCTTCAACCCGGTTCAGATAGCAGGGGTGGCGAATCTCTACTGGTTCGGCAAGCCCCTGTACGTCATACAGGCTCAGGCGAAGAGAAGCCCCTTCAAGGGGGCTCTGTCGGGAGTCGGCAGGTTCATTGAGTACGTCCCATTCGTCGGCAAGAGGATACGAGCCCGTAGGCTCGCAGCGGAGGAGGCAGCCGTAGATGTTGGACAAGTTGTACAAGCCTGATGGCAAGAGACTCACAAGTATGATTGTCGGGCGCCCCGGCAGCGGGAAGTCCTACTTCCTGAACAAGACCCTAAGCGAGTTCTGCAAGCAGAACACAGACGAGAACTGGCGTCTGGTGTACGTCTGTCCTAAGCAGGAGATGTCGCTGATGGGCGAGCAGCCGATACCAGTGGACAGGCTAGAGAGGCATCTGAGGAAGAATCAGGTGGCAGTTGTCTATCCCGACCCTCACTGGGTCGAGGCTGAGGTGGAGTACGTAATCGACCTGCTGTTCGCAATCGGTCAGGCAAACCCCGAGTTCTCAAGCACACTGGTGGTTGATGATGCTCAAGTCTTCCTGAGCAGCCGCCGCCAAGCGAGCGAGCAGTTCCGCCGTTTGGCACTCACAGGCAGGTCAAAGGGGATTCGCGCCGTTTTCGTTAGCCACAGCATGATATTCAATAAGGACTTGGAGGGCTCCACCTCGTTCATAGTCAACTTCACCCTCCCGGTCAAGTTGTTCCACAAGGACGCCATGCTTCGCTACGGCTTCGATTTCGAGCCATACGCCCAACCATTATCAGACGTCGAGTACAGTTTCGTCATGTTCGACGTCACGAAGGCCAGTGCCCGGCTTTACCAGCCAATCTCCTGATTGCATCGACTGGCATGACTGGCAGTACCAGCCTATAGCCGAATAGGGGATGTTGCTCTTGAGTCTCGTATCACCCTCCTTCCTGACCCTAGCCGCTGCTCGTATCATCATATCACCGCAGAAACCGCACTTGGGGTGCTTCTTGCTTTTCATGGAACTTCCACGCAGTCGGCGTATTTATTCATTGTGTGTCCATTGAACCCTTCAAATACCCATGAGTAAGGAGCGGGGTCATGGCATTTGTAAACGCAATAGGTCAGGGGGTTGCCGCTTCTTTTATGATTTTAGGAGTGGCCGCTGTCGGTAACGGCTTGAGTACATACCTCCTAAATGGACAAACAATAGAGCAAGTGGTAGCAGGAAGACTGGGGGGCTCGCAATGATTCCCCTTCCTGATTTCACGGTAATGGGCGTAGTCGGGTTCTTCGGACTCACACTGGGCATAACTGCGGGCAACGCATTGTTCACCGCACCAATGAAGCAGTTGGAAGTAGGAATCTCTAGGAGGTCATGATTATGTCGAACGGAGTTCGATACACCCTCGTAGAGACCAACACGGTTGACGTTCCTACTAACGCAGCCGCGAGTTTCAATCGCGGTTACAATCTTCCGGGCGGGTCCATAGATGAGGTCATCATCAAACTCTCCTTCAGGATGACAGCCGCAGCGGATTTGGACGGGGACACCTCCAACATAATCGACGCTCTCAGGCTGGTTCTCAATGGCGAGACCATCTTCGACTACCAAGCACTGGTAGCCTCGGCAGGCGTAGCAACGCCCGGAACCTTCGGTTACTTCCTTAACAGCCTCGGGATGGGTCGCTCGATGGACGTACCAGCGGGCAACCTAGCATCGACCGCCCACAGGGAGTACTACATCAGGGTGCCAGTCGGCAGGAACGCCCCACAGGGCATCAGCAGACTGGAATACAGCCTATCCTACGCTGCTCTTGCACAGGCACTTCACGGTGACGGTGGGCAGATTCAGTGGTGGATTCGCTACAACCCATCGATGCAGACCACGACCACAGTTGGCAACGCAACAAGTTTCACTTATACTGCCACACAGCAACAGGTCGTAACAAGACTGCCCCAGAACGTACCCGGTACGCTGGCGGGCATCCTCATCCAGACCGATAACGGAACGGCAGACGAGATAGATGAGATTCGCCTAGTCAGCCAATCCGACTTCGCGATGGATGTCGATATGTGGAGGCTACTCGCAGGCGATACAGCGAACGGCCTGATGGCGTACATCCCCGGAGCGAACACCTCCCAGACGTACTTTACCGAGTGCATCGGACAGTACTTCATCCCGACTTTCTCCCTGAGCCTAGCGCAGGACGACCTACGGATGCAAGTTACTGCCAACGCTGGTGGTACTCTGAGCGTCACCCCGGTCATCACCTCGCCAATCGTGGGGAAGCCAGCACCAGCGCAGACCCAGACCCAGAAGGTCTCTACGAACGTAGCAGCCGCAGTTCTGGACGACTCGGCAGCACAGGTCTAATCGTAACAGGTAGGGGGCAGGACTAAGCGTCCTGTCCCTTACCGACAACGGAGGCACTAGCATGGGACGGATACTCAGATACAACATGCAGGAGGATGTCGTCATAGGGGTCGATTTCGGCTTTCCTAGGGCTGGCAAACTACTCATCAGGAACGCAGGCACTAGGGACGTCAGGATAGGATACGACCCGAGGGACGTAGACCAGACCACAGGCGTCAACTACTTCACCATAGAGCCCGGCATCGTCTACACCTTCGACATGAGCGCAAGCAGCGGGTTCTTGGAGCAAGACCAACAACTCTACATGGTTTGCACCACAGGCGCGAACGAAGTGGAGATTTGGTTCGCACATCAATGAGGTGAGAGGGAATGTCAGGACCAGTCAGACCGCCTCTAACGGTGGCTGAGAGCGACGGCACCCCCACGGTGAGGCCAGTCAATGAAATCGCGTTGAACAGCGCGGATTTCACCTTGGTAGACCAAGGGGGAGGCACTGTGAGGATTGATGTCAATCCGGGCGGTGGGACCAGCCTCACGGATACCCAAGTGGGCTTTGGAGACAGTTCTAACTTGCTTACTGGCAGTTCTAAATTCAGGTATCTTGAGAGCGCAGGACAATTGATTCTCACTGGCGTTGCTGATGACAATGCTGAGTTCCTTATCGAAAGAAGCAGCGGGTCAAA
>CENV01070093.1_pt1 | contig 10176 bp, 10 predicted proteins | sample 530231 | NCBI WGS metagenome assembly CENV01 (sample SAMEA2619815, study PRJEB7988) | marine metagenome | biome: marine biome (ENVO:00000447); feature: surface water layer (ENVO:00002042); material: "saline water (ENVO:00002010), including plankton (ENVO:xxxxxxxx)" | depth 5 m | reverse complement strand
CACCAGCGGGCCGCCGTAATAGGCGCGCACCGCCACCAGCTGCACGCGGCCGGTGGCGAAGTTGACCACCTGCAGGGCGCCGGGGTGCTCGATCAGCCGCTTGATGTAGTCGGTGACCACCTGCTCCGGGCTGATGATCACGTCGATGGGAATGGCGTTTTCGTTGAACAGCTTGTCCGCGCGGCTGGTGTAGTGGGCGGTGCGGATACGGGCGATTTTGGTGGGGGTGCGGAACAGGGTGTAGGCCACCTGGCAGGCGACCATGTTGACCTCGTCGGAGTTGGTGACGGCGATCAGCATGTCGGCGTCTTCGGCGCCGGCTTCCTTGAGCACCCAGGGATAGCAGCCCATGCCGAGCACGGTGCCAATGTCCAGACGGTCCCCCAGTTCCCGCAAGCGCTCGCCGTCGATGTCGATGACGGTGATGTCGTTGCGTTCCCCCGCCAGGTTCTCCGCCAGGGTGCCGCCCACCTGGCCGGCACCGAGAATGATGATCTTCATGATCGCTGGTCGGTCACCTTGTTGTCGTCGGCCGCCTTGCGTTTATGCAGGCAGGCCAGATAAAAGCCGTCGGGCCCGTTATCCCGTGTCAGCAGTTGCCATCCCGCCGCCACCGGGGCGGCGTCGGCCGGCCGCTCGGTGCGGTCCTCGGCGTCGTCGGTGCGCGCCAGGAACGCCGCGATCTGGCGGTCGTTCTCGTCGCGCAGCACCGAGCAGGTGGCGTACACCAGCCGGCCGCCGGGGCGCAGAAGCGGCCATAGTGCATCCAGCATGCGCGCTTGTAAATCCACCAAGGGTGGCAGGTCGGTGCGCCGGCGGTGCCATTTCACGTCCGGCTGGCGGCGCAAAATACCGCTGGCGGAACAGGGCGCGTCGAGCAGGATGGCGTCGAAGGGTTCGCCGTCCCACCAGGCGGCCGGCTCGGCGGCGTCGCCCTGTACCAGTTCGGCCTCGGCGCCGATGCGGCGCAGCGCGTCGCGCACCCGGTCCAGGCGGCGCGCGGACAGGTCCAGGGCGGTAACCCGGGCACCGGGGAAGGCTTCCAGAATCTGGCCGGTCTTGCCGCCGGGGGCGGCGCAGGCGTCCAGCACCCGGCCGCCGTCCGGCGCCGCCAGCTGTTCCACCGGCAGCTGGGCGGCCTCGTCCTGCACCGAGAAGCCGCCGCTGTCGAAACCGGGCAGCTGCGACACCGGGCGCGGCGGCGACAGGTAAAGGCTCCACGGCGACAGATCGCCGGGGCGGGCGCCGTCGCCGAGCGCGGCCAGAGCCTGTTCGCGACTCTGCTGGCGACGGTTTACGCGCAGGGTGAACGGCGGCGGCGCCAGGGCCGCCCGGGCCAAGTCGTCGGCCTGTTCCGGCCAGTCCTGCTGGAACGACCGCCACAGCCAGCCGGGCAGTGAATAGCGCACCGCCGGATCGTAGTCGGCGAACACCCGCGCCGGGTCCAGGCCGTCGGCCTTGCGCAGCAGGGCGTTGATCAGGCCGCTGGCCCAGCCCGCTTTCAACTGGCGGCAGAGCTCCGGGTAGGCGTTCACCACCGCGTGGGCCGGGCGCTCCGTGAACCACAGTTCATAGAGACCGCACAGCACCGCCAGGCGCACCGCCTGGGCCTTGGGTTTGAGGGGCTTGTCGAGCTGGCCGTTGAGCCACTGGTTGAGCGGCCGCAGGTGGCGGCAGACGCCGAAGCAGAGGTCGCGCATCAGGCCGCCGGCGGCGCCGTCGGGCACGCCCCGGGCAAGCACTTCGCGGAGGCTGGCGCCGTCCCCCTCGCCGGGCAGTACCCGCTCCAGGGCGCGCACCGCCGCCAGCCGGGGATCCGGCGCCTTACTCAAGGGAGGCCCCCGGCTGGAACAGCTCCGGGTGGCCGCGTCGTACCTCGGCCACGGTCATGGGGCGTTTGCCGGGCAGCTGTACCCGACTCAAGAGAACGGCGCCGTCGCCGCAGGCCACGGTCAGGCCGTCGTCGCTGACGGTGACGATGCGGCCGGGTTCCGGTTCGCCGGTGCCGGGCACTTCCTCGGCGTCCCAGATCCGCAGGGGCTGGCCGTCGAAGTCCACCCAGGCCACCGGCCAGGGGTTGAAGGCGCGCACCCGGTTGACCAGGGCGGCGCCGGGCAGGCGGAAGTCCAGCCGGGCGCCGGCCTTGGTGAGTTTGGAGGCGTAGGTGACGCCGTCGTCCGGCTGCGGCCGGGCCTTTTCCAGGTAGCCGGGCAGATCCTCGAGCACGGTGCTCAGGAGGCGGGCGCCCTGCTCGGCCAGGCGGTCGTGCAGCTCGCCGCCGGTCTCGCGGGCGCCGATGGTCAGCGACTCGCTGAGCAGCATCGGGCCGGTGTCCAGGCCGGCGTCCATCTGCATGATGGTGGTGCCGGTTTCCCGGTCGCCGGCCTGAATCGCCCACTGGATCGGGGCGGCGCCGCGCCAGCGCGGCAGCAGCGAGCCGTGCACGTTGACGCAGCCGAGCCGGGGCAGGGCCAGCACCGCGCGGGGGATGATCAGGCCGTAGGCCACCACGATCAGCGCGTCCAGCGCCAGATCGCGCAGCTGGTTCTGAATCTCGTCGGTTTTGAGGGTGTCCGGCTGCAGCACCGGCAGGTCGTGTTCCAGGGCCAGTTTTTTCACCGGCCCGGGCTGCACTTTCTTGCCGCGGCCGGCGCCGCGATCCGGCTGGGTGAGCACCGCGGCAACGGTGTGCGGGCCGTCGAGCAGCGCTTGCAGGCTGACGGCGGCGAAATCCGGGGTGCCGGCGAAGGCAAGGCGAAGCGGTTTCAAATCAGTTCTCAGGCCTGTTGGCGGTGTACTTTCTGAAGCTTCTTCTTGATCCGATCACGCTTCAGGCGGGACACATAGTCGACAAAGAGCTTGCCGTTGAGGTGGTCGATCTCATGCTGAATGCAGGTGGCCAGCAGCCCGTCGGTCTCGATCTCGAACGGCTCGCCATTGCGATCCAGGGCGTTGATGCGCACCCGCGAGGGGCGCTCCACCTTCTCGTAGAAGCCGGGCACCGACAGACAGCCCTCTTCATAGGGGGCCAGATCCTCGGTGAGGGGCGTGATCTCCGGGTTGATGAACACCTGCGGCTGGTCACGGGTCTCCGACACGTCGATCACCAGAACCCGCTTGTGCACGTTCACCTGGGACGCCGCCAGCCCGATTCCCGACGCCTCGTACATGGTTTCAATCATGTCGTCGATCAGTTTGCGAAGCGCGTCATCCACCGTCTCGACCGGTTTTGCTACCGTGCGAAGGCGTGGGTCTGGGAATTCGAGTATCTCAAGCTTGGCCATGGGGCTCCTGAGTTTTCAAACACTTGGGAAGGTGCTTTAAAGTCGGTTGCTAAATATATGATAGCGTTGCTAATATCCAAAAACGACTGTGCTCGATCCGGGGGTGTGTTCGCCGTTCCGCGGACACCAATAATGATAAAAGGAATCCGCTGATGATGAAATCGCTGCAGCGAATCCTGTACGTGGGGTTGCTGGTGGTGACGTCCGCCGTCATGGCCGACACCATCGCGCTACGAGACGACCATCCTAATGTGTATTACGTCAAAAAGGGCGACACCCTTTGGGACATCAGCGGTCGTTTTCTCGAGAACCCCTGGCAGTGGCCGGAACTCTGGCACGACAACCCGGATATCGACAACCCGCATTTGATCTATCCCGGCGATGAAATCCGCCTATTCTGGCAGGATGGCGAGCCGCGCCTGACGGTTAACCGGGATAACGTGAAGCGCACCAAACTCTCCGACGGCACCGTCAAGCTGACCCCCCGCGTCCGTGAAGTGGACCGCGACAGCGCCATCCCCGCGATTCCCATGAGCGCCATCCAGAGCTACCTGAAGGACGCCCTGGTGATGGACCGCGACGAGATTCTCGCCGCCCCCTACCTGATCGGCGGACAGGACCGCCGGGTGGTGTTCGGCATGGGCGACACCGTCTACGCCCGCGACCCGGAAGACCGCTTCGCCGACCTGCAGCGCCGCTACGGCATCTACCGGGTGGGCGAGGAATACGTGGACCCGCAGACCCAGGAAGTGCTCGGCTACGAAGCCCGCCGCATCGGCCTGGCCAGCGTCCGCGATCAGGAAGAGGACATGACCACCCTGGAAGTGATCCGCTCCTCCGAGGACGTGCGCGTGGACGACCGCCTGTTCCAGCAGCCGGACCGGGAAGTGCGCGCGGTGCTTTACCCCCATGCCCCCGACGAGAAAATCACCGGCAACATCATTCGTTTCTTCGACCGCATCAACAGTGTGGCGCGCAACGACGTGGTGGTGATCAACAAGGGCGAGCGCGAGGGCATGGAACCCGGCCATGTGCTGGAAATCTTCCAGCAGGGCGAGCTGGTGCGCGACCGCCAGCAGGATGAAATGGTGCGTCTGCCGCGCACCAAGGCCGGCACCCTGGTGCTGTTCCGGGTCCATGAAAAGGTCAGCTACGGCCTGATCATGGAGTCCACCCGGCCGATCTACATGCAGGACATCGTGGAGAGCCCGGAAGGCAGCTACTGATTCGATTCTGATAACCGTCTAGCACGGCGCACAGGGAGGTGCGCGATGGATGCCCAACTCAAACGGCTGGTGCTGTGCGCCGCCTTTTCACCCTATTCGGCCCTCCTCGGCCGGATATTGCGTGAACACGCCCCCGACGATACCCCGCTGGACCGCTTCCGGTCCTGGCTGCCCAATAAAAACCGCTTGCCGGATCGGCGGCTGCGGCACCCGGAGGACCTGCACGGCCCTCTGACGGCCCTGTCGGGGCTCGGCTGGCGCTGGCTGGCCCTGGGCGACGACGACTACCCGCCGCTGCTGGCGGACCTGCCGGACGCGCCGGGGGTACTGGCGGTACGCGGTGACCCGGCGGTGCTCGCCGGCCCGCAGTTGGCCATGGTGGGCGCCCGCGCCGCCTCCGCCGACGGCACCGACAACGCCTTCCGCTTTGCCCGCTCGCTGGCCGCCGCCGGCTTCGCCATCACCAGCGGCCTGGCGCTGGGCGTGGACGCCGCCGCCCACCGGGGCGCCCTGGCCGCCGGTGGCACCACCGTGGCGGTGCTCGGCAACGGCCCGGACCGGATCTACCCGCCCCACCACCGCAAGCTGGCGCAGCAGATCATCGAAGGGGGCGGTGTTCTGGTCACCGAGTTCGCCCCCGGCAGCCAGCCGCGCAGGGAGTACTTTCCCGCGCGTAACCGGATTATCAGCGGCCTCAGCTTCGGCACCATCGTGGTGGAAGCGGCGCTGCGCAGCGGCTCGCTGATCACCGCCCGCACCGCCGCCGAGCAGGGCCGCGAGGTGTTCGCCATTCCCGGCTCGCTGCACAACCCGCTCAGCAAGGGCTGCCACCGGCTGCTGCGCGACGGCGCCAACTGGCTGGAGAGCGTCGACGATGTGCTGCACGCCTTCGGCGATTTCCGCCGCACCCTGGAGGACAGCCCGGCGCTGTCGGCGGCCCGCCGCCCGGACGACACCCAGGGTCTGCTGGCGCACTTCACCACCGGCATCAACGGCCTGGACGATCTCGCCAGCCGCAGCGGCCTGCCGATGACCGAACTGGCGGAACAGCTCGCCGACCTGGAGCTGGAAGGCAGGATCAAGCGGGTCGCCGGCGGCTACAGCCGCCATCGCGGGCTTGCCTGACCGTCCGGGCTTGGGTACCTTCGCGGCCAGTAACCACACGAGGAACGGTGATGACCCCGCAAACAACGGCGTCCGGCCAGCATCTGCTCAGTGCCGCGCACATTATTCGCGCCGGCGGAGTGATCGCCTACCCCACCGAGACCGTCTACGGCCTGGGCTGCGACCCGTTTGATGAGGACGCGGTGCGGCGGCTGCTGGCGATCAAACAGCGGCCGGTGGAGAAAGGCCTGATTCTGGTCGCCTCGGACCTGGACCAGCTCGACGGCCTGGTGCACCCGGACGACGCCCAGCGGGAACGGCTGCGCCAGGCCTGGCCGGCGCCGGTGACCTACCTGCTGGATGCCACCGAGCGGGTGCCGGCGTGGATTCGCGGCGTCCACCCCAAGGTGGCGGTGCGGGTCAGCGCCCACCCGCTGGCGCGGGCGCTGGCGGCGGCGGTGGGCACGCCGATCGTGTCCACCAGCGCCAACCGGGCCGGGCGGCCGCCCGGGCGCAACCGGTTCCAGGTCGGCAAGGCGCTGGGTGGCGATCTGGATTTTATCGTCACCGGCGATTGCGACCCGCGCGGCAAGCCGTCCACCATCATTGATCTGCAAAGCGGCCGTACCCTGCGAGACTGACATGAATGACGTATCCCCCCAGGCGGTGAAGGACTATCTGCTCGATCTGCAGGACCGCATCTGCGCGGAACTGGAGAGCGAGGACGGCCAGGGCCGCTTCGAGGAAGACGCCTGGGACCGGGCGGAAGGCGGCGGTGGCCGCAGCCGCGTGCTCACCGAAGGCGCGGTGATCGAAAAAGGCGGGGTCAATTTCTCCCATGTGTTCGGCGAACGGATGCCGCCCTCCGCCACCGCCCACCGGCCGGAGCTGGCCGGGCGTTCGTTCCAGGCCATGGGCGTGTCGCTGGTGATTCACCCGCACAACCCCTATGTGCCCACCAGCCACGCCAATGTGCGCTTCTTCGTCGCGGAAAAAGAAGGCGAAGCGCCGGTGTGGTGGTTCGGCGGCGGCTTCGACCTGACCCCCTTTTACGGCTTCGAGGAAGACGCGGTGGCCTGGCACCGGGCCGCCCGGGACGCCTGCGCGCCCTTCGGCGACGACCTCTACGGGGAGTTCAAGCGCTGGTGCGACGACTACTTCTATATCAAGCACCGCGACGAGCCGCGCGGCGTGGGCGGGCTGTTCTTCGATGACTTCAACCGCCTCGACTTCGAGCACAGCTTCGCGCTGATGCGCAGCATCGGCGACGGCTTTATCGGCGCCTACCGGCCGATCATGGCGCGCCGCAAGGCGCTGCCCTATGGCCAGCGCGAGCGCGACTTCCAGCTCTATCGCCGCGGCCGCTATGTGGAATTCAACCTGGTCTACGACCGGGGCACCCTGTTCGGCCTGCAGTCCGGCGGCCGCACCGAGTCGATCCTGATGTCGCTGCCGCCGCTGGTGCGCTGGGACTACGACTGGCGGCCGGAGCCCGGTTCGCCGGAAGCCGAGCTGCATGAGAAATTCCTGATCCACCGGGAGTGGCTATGAGCGACCGTTACGCGGTATTCGGCAATCCGGTGAGCCACAGCCGTTCGCCGGACATCCACCACGCCTTCGCCGCCCAGCGCGGCGAGGACCTGGTCTATGAGCGCATCGAAGCGCCGGTGGACGGCTTCCCGGCGGCGGTGGCGGCGTTCTTCGACGCCGGCGGACGCGGCGCCAACGTCACCGTGCCGTTCAAGGAGCAGGCCTTCGACCTGTGCGAGCGGCTCACCGAGCGGGCCCGCCAGGCCGGCGCCGTGAACACCCTGTGGCGGGTCGACGGCGCCCTGCACGGCGACAACACCGACGGCGCCGGCCTGGTGGCCGACCTGCGCGGCAACCAGGGCTGGGCCCTGGCGGGCCGCCGGGTGCTGGTGCTCGGCGCCGGTGGCGCGGTGCGCGGCGTGCTCGGCCCGCTGCTGGCCCAGGGCCCGGCGGAGGTGGTAATCGCCAACCGCACCCTGGGCCGCGCGGAAGCGCTGGTGGAGCGCTTCGCCGGCCAGGGCGTGCCGATGCACGCCGCCGCCCTGGACCAGCTGCAACAACCGTTCGACGTGCTGATCAATGCGATCTCCGCCGGGCTGCACGGCGACATGCCGGCGCTTGATCCGGCCCTGGTGGCGCCGGGGTCGGTGGCCTACGACATGGTGTACGGCGCCCAGCCCACCCCGTTCATGCGCTGGGCGCAACGCCATGAGGTGGCGGCGGTGTGCGACGGTCTGGGCATGCTGGTGGAGCAGGCGGCGGAAGCCTTCCAGGTGTGGCGCGGCTGGCGCCCGGATACCGCGCCGGTGCTGGCCGGGCTGCGCGGCGCCTGAGTGACCCCAGGCGCCATTTTACAAACTTTGTCGCGTTGCGGCTGGCGGTGCTGGCCGAAACCCGCTGAAATATTCGCCAATTGCCGCCCCTGCCTGGGCTGGCCTTTTTGTCTTTTATGCGCTGAGGAAAACTCATGTTTTTGCCACGCTTGGTGGTATTGCTTGCCGCGAGTCTTGTCTGTGGTCTGGTTCAGGCCAACACCTTCGGTTTTTCCTGGGATAACGACGCTTTCCTGGGCCAGGACAAAAACTACACCAACGGCGTCCGTTTCAGCTGGGTCGGTGACGGTCAGTCGGATTGCCAGGCCAACGGCGGCCTGACCTGTGGCGTGGCCCGGGCGCTGGACCCGCTGCCGGGGGTGTCGGCCTCCGATGAGCGGCACGCGCTCACCGTGAGCCTGCAGCAGATCATGATCACGCCGTCCGACATCAAACGGACGACGCCGGATTACAACGACCTGCCCTATGTGGGTTATTCCAACCTGGAACTGGGTCTGTTCAGCTGGGACAAGAAGAACCTGTTCGGCTACGGCGTGCGCGCCGGCATCGTCGGGCCGGATTCCGGTGCCGAGCAGTCGCAGAAGTTCGTGCATAAGGTGGTCGGCGCCAACGAGCCCCAGGGCTGGGACGACCAGCTCGGTCACGACGGCATCGGCGGCGTTTATTTCCTGCATGCGCACCGTCTGTTCCGTACCACCAACGACGCCGGCTACCAGACCGAACTGGGCGCCGCCTGGGGCATCGACGCCAACAACTTCGACGGCGGCGCCCAGGTCGGCGGCTTTATCCGCTTCGGCCGCAACCTGCCCGGCAACTTCATTCCCGACTACGCCGGCCTCGGCACCGCCGGCTCGCTGGTGGGCCTGTTTGATAACCCGGGGTTCGGCTGGGAAGTGTTCTTCGGTTTGAGCGGTCAGTACGTGGGCTATTCCTACCTGGAAGAGAACGCCGGCCGCTATAACATCGAGGCCCGCGACGCCGTCGGCGCGGTGATCACCGGCTTCGGGGTGCGCTCCGGCGAATTCAGCTTCACCATGACGGTGCAGACCTCCACCTCGCCGGTGCGGGATAACAACGACCCGCTGAGCTTCGGCAACATGTCCTTTATGTGGGCCATCTAAGCCTCGTCCAGGTACTGGTCCTTCAGCTTCACATAGTTGCCGGCCACATAGGGCAGGAACTCGATTTCCTTGGCGGTGAGCTCGCGCACGGCCCGCGCCGGCCGGCCCCGGTACAGCCAGCCGGAGGCCAGCCGTTTGCCGGGGCTGACCAGGCTGCCGGCGGCCAGCATCACGTCACTTTCCACCACCGCGCCGTCCATGATCATGGTCTGCATGCCGATCATCACCCGGTCGCCGATGGTGCAGCCGTGCAGCATCGCCTGATGGCCCACGGTGACGTCGTCGCCCAGGGTCAGCGGGAAGCCGCCGGGGTTGAAGGCGGAGTCGTGGGTGATGTGCAGCACGGCGTTATCCTGCACACTGGTACGGGCGCCGATAACGATGCGGTGCATGTCGCCGCGCACCACGGCGCCGGGCCATACGGAGCTGTCGTCGCCGAGGGCCACCTCGCCGATTACGGTGGAGGCCGGGTCGACGAAAACCCGTTCACCCTGGCTTGGCACCTTGTTCTGGAAGCTTCGAATCCCCATCTCACACCCATTCATCAAGACGAATCAGACCCGTTATAACGAGAGGCACCATGAGTCACAACCCGCTGATTGATTACCCGGACCTGCCGCCCTTCTCCGAAATCCGCCCGGAGCATGTGAAACCGGCGGTGGAACAGTTGGTGGAAGCGGGCCGCGAGCGCATCCGCAAGGTGCTGGCCGACGGTGACTTCAGCTACCGGGCTCTGGAATTGACCCTGGCCGAGGAAGACGAGCGCCTGGAAAAGGCGTTCGGCCCGGTGGGGCATCTGAATGCCGTGGCCCAGGACGAAGCACTGCGCGAAGCGTACAACGCCTGCCTGCCGCTGATCAGCGAGTACAGCACCGAAGTGGGCCAGAACAGCGAGCTGTTCGCCGCCTACCAGGCGCTGCGCGACAGCGACGAATTCAACACCCTGACACCGGCCCAGCAGAAAGACATCGACAACACGCTGCGCGACTTCCGCCTCTCCGGCGTGGCCCTGCCCGAAGCGCAGAAGGCGCAATACATGGAGAACGCCAAGCGGCTGTCGGAGCTGACCACCCGCTTC
>CENV01036314.1_pt1 | contig 10186 bp, 10 predicted proteins | sample 530231 | NCBI WGS metagenome assembly CENV01 (sample SAMEA2619815, study PRJEB7988) | marine metagenome | biome: marine biome (ENVO:00000447); feature: surface water layer (ENVO:00002042); material: "saline water (ENVO:00002010), including plankton (ENVO:xxxxxxxx)" | depth 5 m | reverse complement strand
GCTTCTTCCACGTCCGGGGTCAGGTCTTCCAGCACCGGCTGCACCGCGCGCACCACGAACGGCAGGCTGGTGAAGCTCATGGCGATCATGATGCCCAGCGGCGTGTAGGCCACCGGAATGCCGGCGGCCTCGAACCACTGGCCGAGCCAGCCGTTGGCGGCGAACAGGGCCGACAGGGTCAGGCCGGCCACGGCGGTGGGCAGGGCGAAGGGCAGGTCCACCAGGGCGTCCATGACGCGGCGGCCGGGGAAGCGGTAGCGCACCAACACCCAGGCCAGCAGCATGCCGACCACGGCGTTGATCAGGCTGGCGCCGGCGGCGGCCAGCACCGTGACCTTGAAGCTGGCGAGACTGCGCGGGTTGCTGATCACCGACCAGTAGCGGTCCCAGCTCATATCACTGACGTGCAGCACCAGCCCGGACAGCGGCACCAGGATCACCAGACAGATAAACAACACGCTCAGCGAGAAGCTGAGCGTGAAGCCGGGCAGAACCGAATGTCGGGTGCGCAGGATCGCCAATTAACGCAGGCTCCGTGCCTTGGCCTGAAGTTTGTCGAGTTCGCCGCCGGAGGCGAAGTGGGTCTGCTGGGCGTTTTCCCAGGAACCGAAGTAATCCTCGACCTTGAGCAGCTTCACCGGCGGGAACTGGTCCTCGGTGGCCTTCACCACTTCCGGATTGTGCACCCGGTAGTTGAAGGTGGTGAGCAGCTGCTGAATGTTCTTGCTGTACAGGTATTCCAAGTACTCGGTGGCCACCTCGCGGGTACCGCGCTTGTCCACCACCTTGTCCACCACGGTGACCGGGAATTCCGCCAGCACGGACGTCTTGGGTACCACCACCTCGTAGTCGCCGGTGCCGTACTGTTTGCGGATGTTGTTGACCTCGGACTCGAAGCTGATCAGCACGTCGCCGATTTCCCGGTCGGCGAAGGTCACGGTGGCGCCCCGGCCGCCGGAGTCGAACACCGACACATTGGCCAGGAAGTGGGCCATGTAGTCGCGGATTTTTTCCTCGTCGCCGTCGAACCGTTCCTCGGCGGCCATCCAGGCGGCCAGGTAGGTGTAGCGGCCATTACCGGAGGTCTTGGGGTTGGGGAACACCACGTTCACCCCGTCCTTGGCCAGATCGGCCCAGCCCTGGATGTTCTTGGGGTTGCCCTTGCGCACCAGGAAGGCGGTGGTGGAGTAGTAGGGGCTGGAGTTGTTCGGCAGCCGGGTGTTCCAGTCCGCCGGAATCAGGTTGCCCTTGTCGTGGAGCACGTTCACGTCGGTGACCTGGTTGAAGGTCACCACGTCCGCGTCCAGACCCTGAAGGATGGCGCGGGCCTGCTTGGAGGAGCCGGCGTGGGACTGCTTGATGGTGATGTCCTCACCGGTTTTTTCCTTCCAGTGGGCCTGGAATTCCGGGTTATAGGCCTGGAACAGTTCCCGGGCGATATCGTAGGAACTGTTGAGAATGGTCTGCTGGGCACCGGCCAGGGAGGCCAGGGACAGCAAAGCGGCGGTCAGCCAAACACGCATTTGTCGGCTCCTTGCGGAAAGAGTGGAATGGACGCCAGTTTATATAACCGCCGGTTTAAATAAAGAACACGCTTAAACGAATTTGGAATTTCAATATGAGCAACGGATGCCGCCCGCCGGCGGCGACTCCCCGGGCCGGACCGCGCTGTGTAGGAGCGACTTCAGTCGCGATGGCCCGGCGCCATCTTCAGGCGGGTCGCGGCGTTCGCCACCGTTGATCGCGACTGAAGCGGAGTGCCGCCCAGTCGCTCCTACAACAATCCCAAGCCTTCAGCCGGCTTCGGAAAACGCTTTCAAGCCGCCGCGCAGGGAGTTGGGCAGCGCTTCCAGGATCTCCACGTCCACGAAATCGCCGATCAGGTCGATATCGTCACTGGTGAAGTTCACCACCCGGTTGTTCTCGGTGCGGCCCTTGAGCTGGCCCGGGTCCTTCTTGGAGAAGCCGTCCACCAGGATGCGCTGGGTGGTGCCCACCATCTTGCGGGAAATATCCAGGGCCTGCTGGTTGATGCGCTGCTGCAGAATGCGCAGGCGCTCCTTCTTGACCTCCATGGGCACGTCGTCCGGCAGGTCCGCCGCCGGGGTGCCGGGGCGCGGGCTGTAGATAAAGCTGAACGAGGCGTCGTAGCCGATGTCGGCGATCAGGTTCATGGTCGCCTCGAAATCCGCGTCGGTTTCGCCGGGGAAGCCGATGATGAAATCGGAGCTGTAGGAGATGTCCGGGCGGATGCGGCGCAGCTTGCGCAGCTTGGCCTTGTACTCCAACGCGGTGTGGTTGCGCTTCATCAGCGCCAGAATCCGGTCGGAGCCGGACTGCACCGGCAGATGCAGGTGATCCACCAGTTCCGGAATCTCCCGGTACACCTCGATCAGGGCGTCGGAGAATTCCATCGGGTGGCTGGTGGTGTAGCGGATGCGGTCGATGCCGTCGATCTGACGCACCAGCAATAACAGCTCGGCGAAATCCAGGGTCTCGCCGTTGGCGCCCCGGCCCCGGTAGGCGTTCACGTTCTGGCCCAGCAGGTTGACCTCGCGCACCCCCAGGTCGGCGAGATGGCGGATCTCGTCGAGCACCGGCTGCACCGGACGGCTCACTTCCTCGCCCCGGGTGTAGGGCACCACGCAGAAGGTGCAGTACTTGGAGCAGCCTTCCATGATCGACACGAAGGCGCTGGGGCCGTCCACGCTGGGTTCCGGCAGATTGTCGAATTTCTCGATTTCCGGGAAGGTCACGTCGATGGCCAGGGACCGGGTGCTGGCGGCCTGGGTGATCAGGCCGGGCAGGCGGTGCAGGGTCTGCGGGCCGAACACCACGTCCACATAGGGGGCGCGCTCACGGATCGCCTCGCCTTCCTGGCTGGCCACGCAGCCCCCCACGCCGATAATCAGGTCCGGGTTGCGGTCCTTCAGACGCTTCCAGCGGCCCAGCTGATGGAACACCTTCTCCTGGGCTTTCTCGCGGATCGAGCAGGTGTTGAGCAGCAACACGTCCGCCTCTTCCGGATTGTCCGTGGGCTGCAGATCGTGGCTCGACCCCAACAGATCCGCCATGCGGGTGGAGTCGTATTCGTTCATCTGGCAGCCGTGGGTCTGGATAAACAGCTTGCGGGCCATGGGGAACACCGTCGATCGCTGGAAAATGGGCGCCGATTGTACCGCCGGAGGGGGCAAACTGCGAACCCCGGCCGTGGCAAAACGCCACAGCGGCGCCCTGGGCGGGACCCGCCCGGCGCGGTATCATCCGGCGCGCCGTTCCTGATCCGGAGCCAACCATGACTTTGCTGCCCGCCCTGGCCGGCCGGCTGGGCCTGCCGGGCCTGTTACTGGCCCTGGCCGCCTGCGCCGAGCCGCCGCCGGAATTACCGGTGAACACCCGCCTGGGCGGGGATTTCACCCTCACCGACCACCGTGGCGAGCCGTTCCAACTGGCCGACCAGCGCGGCCGTGTGGTGCTGATGTTCTTCGGCTATACCCATTGCCCGGACATTTGCCCGGCGACCCTGGCCCGGGTCTCCCAGGTGTACCGCAACCTGAAGGAGGCCGGTGACGCGGAGCGGGTGCAGCCCCTGTTCATTACCTTCGACCCGCGACGGGATACCCCCGAGCACCTCAGCGAGTACGTGCCCTGGTTCAAGGCCAATGTGATCGGCCTGACCGGCGACGAGGAGCAAATCCGCGCGGTGGCGGAGCAGTATGGCGTGGTCTATCTGCAATCCGCCGACGACGGCTCGGGCTACGACTTTACCCACAGTGACTACGTTTACCTGCTGGACCAGCAGGGGCGGGTGCGCAAGCTGTACCCGTCGGACTTCGACATCGACGAGGTGATCCATGATGTACAAAGCCTTCTTTAACGCCCTCACCGGCGCGGCGCTGCTGGCCCTGGCCGGCGCCGCCGCCGCCGACGATCTGGTACTGGAAGACGCCTGGCTGCGCGCCGTGCCGCCGGTGTCGCCGACCATGGCCGGCTACTTCACCCTGCGCAACGATGGCGACCAGGCGGTGGAACTCATCGGCGCCAAAACCGACATCGCCGGCATGGCCATGCTGCACGACACCGAAACCACCGATGACGGCCAGGCGCGCATGGTGCATCTCAGTGGCATCACCCTGGAGCCCGGTGACGAGGCCACCTTCGCCCCCGGTGGCAAGCACCTGATGCTGATGAAGGTGGACACCATTCCGGAAGCCGGCGAAAGCGTGGAAATCTGCCTCACTTTCCGTGACCGCGAAGACCTCTGCGGCGACTTCCCGGTGCGCCGCGAAGCGCCCTGAGCGCCCCCTCCGCCGCGCCCGCAGGGTTGACCGCGGGCGCGGCCCTTTCTGTTAGCCTGGACCCCACTCCTACACACTCCGACTGATCAGGGAGAGGGACCATGCTGTTTGCTCCGCGCGCCTGGCGCGCCGTGCTCGCCGCCGCCGGCCTGGCGTTGGCCAGTGGCGCCAGCTCCGACGATGTCATTCTTGAAAACTCCTGGCTGCGCGCCGTGCCGCCGGTGGCCCCGGCCATGGCCGGCTATTTCGAACTGCGCAACAACGGCAACCGCTCGGTACGCCTGGAAGGCGCCGAGGCCCGTTCCGCCACTGGCGCCGCGCTGTTGGAAACGCGCACCGGCAAGGATGGCCGGCGCCGGGATCGGGCGTTGGATTCGGTGCGGCTGGACCCCGGCGACCGGCTGCGTTTCCGGCCCGGCCGGCGCTTTCTGCAATTGACCGGGCTCACCGATGTGCCGCGCGCCGGCGACCGGGTGGAGGTGTGCCTGACGTTCAGCAATCACGACGATGTGTGCGGGGACTTTCAGGTACGTCACAGCACCCCGTGAGTGGGGCGGACGGTTGCGGGAAAATCAGGGAAGGGAATTAAAAAACACCGTGGGGCCTGCTTGCGTTTCCAGCGAGGACCAGGGAGGGCCCCACGGTGTGAAAAAGGTTGGGCGGGGGGAGATGGCCCGCCCGAAGATCGTGACTTACAGAATGGCTTGCTTAGAAAGACAGCGCATAGGAGACCACGAACAGGGTGTCGTTGGCGTCGTCCATGTTGTCGTCATCGGAGTCGACAATCTTGGAGACGGTGAAGCCCAGCTCGTCGGTCATGGCATAGGTCAGGTCCACGTGGGTGTAGTCGGATGAATCCGCGTCGAAGTCGAAGTAGCCCACGTTGATGCCGAACTGATCGTAGCTGTAGCCCAGGTTGTAGTAGTTGTCCTTGTTGTCCACGGCGCTGCTGCCGTGGCCGTAGTCGCCCACGCCGATATAGGCGGCGGCGGAGAAGCCAGCCAGGCCGAAGGCGGCGACCACTTCCTGGAAGTCGGCGTCAGTGGCGTTCGGGTAGTTGTAGTCGACGAAGGACAGGTCGTAGGAGAAGTCACCCACGGCGCCGCCGTAGCCGGCGTACAGGTCATATTCCATGCCGCCGGTGCTGGCATCGCCGTCAGCGTCGCTGTCGTTCTCGGAGCTGCCCCACACACCGGCGTACAGGCCGGAAGAATGCGCGTAGTCCAAGCCACCGAAGACCTGGGCATTACCGGCGGACAGATCCTGACCACGCCACAGGTAGATGTTGGCCACACCCACGTTGCCGCTGACTTCGGCGGCGGCCATGGACGGAGCGATCAGGCCGGTGGCGGCGGTGGCTGCCACGGTGGCGGCCAAAACGGTCTTCTTCATCTTAGATACGTGTTTCATGTGCAACCCTCTTTGCAAATAACTGTTCTAAGTTGTGCGCTCCTGGCGCACGGCCTGGGAGGCTGAACGTTATTTAGCAGGGAGCGTGCCAAAAATAGAAAAGCGTGCTGTATCAGGGGGTTGGAGAAAGGCGGGAGAGAAGGGAAAGGTAAAATAACGAAAACGGGAAATGGCTTTGGCCCTGTTTTGGTGCGCGGCACCATAATGGGGCGGCACTGATGCGCGCCGCCCCGCTGGCGGGTCTCAGTCCGGGCACTGCCAGTCCACCGGCACGGCCTCGGCGCGGGCGCCGTCCTCGCCACGGATCTCCAGGCCGCAGGCGCCGGTGTCGGTGCGGGTGAAGTGGGCCTTGTAGCGTTCCCCGGCACGGGCCTGGAACTGGGCCGCCACCCGGCAGCGGTCGCGGCCACCGCCGGCGCGGGTTTCGCTGAACACCACGCCCACCCGGGCCTGTTCCGATGGCGTCACCGCCACGGTTACCGCCTCGCTTTTCTTCATGGTCTGGAACAGCTTGTCGAAGGCGTTGGTTTCCCAGGGTTTCACGGCCACCGCCTCGCGGGTGTCCTTGAAGCCCTGGCCGGGCACGCACACCGCCGGCTGCGCGGCGGCATCGCCGGTGAAGGTGACGGTGGCGGTTTGCGAGCCGGTGGGTTCCTGATAGGTGAACATCTGGCAGCCGCTGAGCAGCGCCAGCGGCAGCAGAGCGGTAGTTATTCTGATCATGTTGGTCCTCCTGAACGATTGAAACGAGTGTACGGATGCAAGAGGAGGGCCACCAGCGGGATTATGGAGGGCCACCAGCGGGATTGAGGCAAGCCACCAGCCGGATTGAGCAAAGCCACCAGCGGGTAGGGAGGTTATTCTTCGAACCAATGCCGGACCGCGTCCCGCGCCAGGGCGCGGCGGCGCTCGCCGGTGGGCAGCCAGTTGCCGGCGTTGGCGGTGGCGGCGATCAGAAAATCACACAGCGGCAGATGCTGGCGTAATACCCGGTCGTGGCGGTGGCCGATGATCGGGTTGAAGTAACCGAAGAAATCCAGCATCTGGCGGGGGTTTTTACGCACCCACAGCCAGGACCCCATTTCCAGGGTGAGCGGCAGGAAGGTGCGCTCCGGGTGCTGCTCCAGGGCCTGGTCGTACAGATAATCCCAGAGGTCGCCGTGGGTGGTGTAATTCAGCGACTGGGGTTCGATCAGGTAGGGATGATGGTGCGGGTAGGTGTTTTCCAACAGCTGCTTGAGCCGGAACACCTCGGCGAGATGCTCAATGGGTTTGTGGGTGCGCGCATAGCAGCACCAGATCCGGTCGCGGCGGCCGAAGCCGCTGTGGCAGTCCAGGCTCAGGGAAACCGGCGCATTGAGCAGCCGCTCGCGCACCACCTGGATCAGCGCCTGGGCCTCCGCCTCCATGGGCGCGCCGGCCCGGCCCCGGTACCAGGGCAGCCGCCGGCTCAGGCGCTGGCCGCCGACCAGAAACGATACCTGGCCATCGGCGTCCACCGGGGCATTGCGCATCAGGTCCACGCCGTTGGGGTTGCTGCGGGTGCGCCGCCAGATGCCGCCCGGGTTGACCATGGGCATGAACACCAGGCGCACGCTCTCCAGCCGCCGGTGCATCTGATCGTCCCATTGCAGCCGGTGAATCAGGCTGTGCAGCAGCGACAGGATCACCTGGGTACCGATCCGTTCCACCCCGTGCACGCCACCGAAGAAACCGATCACCGGCGCCCCCGGCGACTGGCTGCCCATCTCGATCACGCGCACCGGTAACGGCACCTGGTCCTGGTGCACGGTAAGCACGTCGCTGACCCGGAGATGGCGTTCGCCAAGCCGGATCAAACTGTCCAGGTGCAGCAATTCGGGAAGGTGTCGTTGCAGTAGATAAAGGCGTTCTTGCATGGCGGCAACCGGCATCGTTGCCACCATACTGGCACGGCGGGATCACGGTTTTATGACAGTGGTTCCCGGTGCGGGCCTGTCATGCAAGCGTGACCAAACTGTCAGGGCGCTGTCACCGCCGCCGGCCAGTCTGCCAGACGAGTCCCGGCTCTTCGGTGGGTATCGTCGTGACCTCTGCTTCGCTCGTTTCGTCCCTGCAAACCGGTGATCTGCTGTTGTTCGCCGGCCGTGGTCTGGTCAGTGCCACCATCCGGCTGTTCACCCGCAGCCGCTGGAGCCATATCGCCATGATCGTGCGCCTGCCCGGCGACGACCGGCCGCTGGTGCTTGAAGCCATGGGCACCAGCGAATCCGCCGACCTGCACCTGGGCCGGCCGGTGAACGGGGTGGCGCTGGTGCCCCTGGCCGACAAACTGCGTGACTACCCCGGGGTCATCGTGGTGCGCCGCCGTCTCGGCCCGCCGCTGTGCGCCCGCCGTCAGCGGCTGGTGGCGCGGCTGGTGCGGCGCCTGCTGCACCGTCCCTACAAGAACTTCCTCTGGTGCAATGCCCTGGACCTGCTGAGCGGCTATACCCGGCCGCCGGACCGGCGCGGCTGGTTCTGTTCGGAGCTGGTGGCGGAGATCTACCGGCGGCTGGGCTGGCTGCCCCGGCAGGCGCGGGTGGCCGGTTTCGTGCCCGGCGATTTCGATTCCCCCAGGTTGCGGCTGTGCGACGGCGAGCTGGCGGCGCCCGAATATCTGAAACCTCCGGTAAGCGGCGGCCAATGGGGCCGGTTCACAGCCAGCGTCGTACCCGCCGGCGATAGTCCAGCCACTGATCCCCGAAGCGCCGGGCATGAAACGCTTCTTCCGCGGCGATCACGTGAGTTTGCATGACCCACAATACCGCCAGCAGCATCAACAGCATGCCTGGGCTGGCCAGGCTCAGGGCGCAGGCCAGATGCAACAGCGCGAACGACAGATAGATCGGATTGCGGCTCAGCCGGAACACGCCACCGGTGACCAGCACCCGGGCGGCCCGGTGCGGCATCACCGTGGTGCGGTGGCGGGCCAGCTGCAGCAGCGCCGCCACCACCAGAATCGCGCCGGTCACCGCCAGCACCGTGGCCAGGGTCTGGCGGCCGGGGAAGTCCGGCAGGGTCCAGCCCAGGGCCTGGTCCAGGCCATGGCCGATCAGCAGACCGCCCAGGTGCAGCAGCGGCGGCGGCATGCGTACCTCGGGGTGTTCCGGTGCGGGCTCGCGGGTTGGCTCCCGCTGGCCGGTCGGTTCCTGGGACATGATCGGCTCTCTTGTTATCGGTCTCGTTGTCAGTTGTGAAAAGCTGGGTTATGGTAATTCACATCCCGCCCGCGCGGGAGGGATCGCGATCCGAACTGTGCCAGACCAGCCACCGCCGGTAAGCAAAACACGGCGGCAGGAGCGCGCGTCACTCTCGCGATCCGCTTGATCCGTTCGTGAGAAACCGCAAGGGACGTTCGCCCCGGTCGCCCAACCGCACCGCCAGGTGCAGACCAACAGGGGAAACGCATGGAAGAGCGCGCGGCCACTTTGCATTCCGTCTCCGCAGCCAAATCCCAACCGTCCAACGCCCGCCACGGCCAACCCGACGCCACGCCGAAAACCTACGTTCTTGATACCAATGTGTTGATCCATGATCCCAACTCGCTGCTCAACTTCGAGGAGCACCGGGTGGCGATTCCGATGACCGTTCTGGAGGAACTGGACCGTCTGAAAACCGGTAAATCCCACACCGCCTCGGACTGCCGGGCGGCGATCCGCCAGATCGACCGGGTGCTGGGCCAGGCCAGCCCGGCGGAGGTGGAAGCCGGTATCCCCATCAACCGGGGCCGCACCGACCAGGGCACCCTCACGGTGCTGATGCCGCGCGGCGGCGCCGGCGGCACCGGGCTACCGGAGCACGTCAACGACAACCGCATCATCAATGACGTGATGGCCATGAAGATGGCCGACCCGGACAGCCGCTACGTGCTGGTCACCAAGGACATCAACATGCGCCTCAAGGCGCGCGCCTGTGGCATCGACGCGGAGGACTACCAGAACGACCAGCTGGTCTCCGACATCAAGCAACTGACCCGGGGTTTCTTCGAAGTGCCGGGCTCGTTCTGGGACAAGGTCACCGAGGTGGACACCGTGCAGGAAGGCGCGGAAACCCTGCACCATCTGCCCCACGGCCTGGTGGTAGGGGACATCCTCGGCGAAGAGGTCTATCCCAACCAATTCATTCTCGACGAGCAGGGCTTCGTGGGCCGCATCGTCAGCGTGCGCGACGGCGTGGTGACCCTGCGGCACCATAAGGCCGAAACGCTGATGGATCAGGAGGCCTGGGGCCTCAAGCCGATGAACATCCAGCAGGCGGTGGCGCTGCACTTACTGCTCGACCCGGACATCCACCTGGTCACCCTGACCGGCGCCGCCGGCTCCGGCAAAACAATCCTGGCCCTGGCGGCGGCCATCGAAATGACCGTGGAGCAGCGCCGCTTCAACAAGATTATCGCCACCCGCTCCACGCCGCCGCTGGCCGAGGAGCACGGCTTTCTGCCGGGCACCGAGGAAGAA
>CENV01021507.1_pt1 | contig 10221 bp, 5 predicted proteins | sample 530231 | NCBI WGS metagenome assembly CENV01 (sample SAMEA2619815, study PRJEB7988) | marine metagenome | biome: marine biome (ENVO:00000447); feature: surface water layer (ENVO:00002042); material: "saline water (ENVO:00002010), including plankton (ENVO:xxxxxxxx)" | depth 5 m | reverse complement strand
TGGATGGGCATTGATACTTTTTACGTTTATGACGGGCAAACACAAACATTGCCTTGCACTGTAAAGGACAAAGTGTTTTTAGACTTCAATCTTACACAAAAAGATAAAGTAACAGCCGGGATAAATTCTGAGTTCAGTGAACTGATTTGGTTTTACCCATCCGCTAGTGCCACTGATAACGATAAGTATGTTACCTACAACTACAGTGAAAAAGTATGGTACTTTGGCACACTCTCTAGAACAGCGTGGTTAGACCGTGGTACTCGAAACTTTCCTATAGCTACAGGAAGTAGTCTAATATACAACCACGAAATAGGATATGATGATGATGGGTCGTCTATGGACTCTTTTATTGAATCAGCGGCAATAGACATTGGCGACGGGGACAGGTTTTCATATATACGAAAAGTTATACCTGATTTGACCTTTGATGGGTCTACTAATCTTTCAACTCCACAAGCTACATTTACCGTTAAAGCTCGTAATAATCCGGGCGCAGACTTTGACAGCACTCAATCGGGCACTACTAGTCGCACACAAACAACACCAGTTGAAGAGTTTACAGAACAATTAGATTTAAGAGTCCGTGGACGTTCCTTTGCACTTCGTGTAGAATCAAATGCATTAGGGTCAAAATGGAAGTTAGGTAGTCCCCGCGTAGATATAAGGCAAGATGGTAGAAGATAATGTCAAGTAATCAGGTTGCACCACCAAGGCTTCCAGAACCGCCGATTGAGTATACTCAACAATATATGGCGGATCTTGTACGTTCAATACAGGTTTTTATTGAGCAGGAGCGTAATCCTGGAGAGCTGCGAGGCACAAAGTTAACGCTGACAGATTTGCCTACGTCAGCTACTGGACTTGAAACGGGGTCTCTGTATAATGATAGTGGCACAGTAAAGGTTGCATAATGGGTCTCTTCGATAAAATTAAAGATGTCATTGGAGACATAGCCCCGGTTGTACTGCCCGTGGCTATCAATGCCTTTCTACCGGGCTTGGGTACGGTTGCATCTGGTGCCCTTGGTGCAGGCATTGGCACCTTGTTACAGGGGGGTGATGCAAAGGACGCTTTAAAGTCTGCAGCCCTTGGCGGCGGCATTGGTGCTTTAAAGGTAGGTTTCTTAGGCAAACAAGGAAGTTTTGCAGAAAACCTTAGAGCAGACTTCGACGCTACAAGAGGCGTATTCTCTCGTCCTTTGCGTGAAAGTGCTTCTACTTTAGTAGGTGGTACGCAAAAGCCTTTTGAATATGATGCACTCAAGACGGAAAGAGGTAGATTTGACAAAGACGTGTCTGATGCTGCTGAGGCACTTGGGATCAAACCAACTTTAGAGAAAGATCCAAGTCTCTTCATGCCAAGAACCCCTAGTGATGACGCTATAAGGGCGTCGCAGAATTATGCAGATAAAATAGCTGCAGGGGCTACCGACAAGCAGGCTATGGCAGAGTTGCAAAAAGAACTTACCCCTAGCGTATTACAGCGTTTCGGTGTCCCGGCTGCGTTAGGTTTAGGTGCGTTGACGTTGTTTAGCGAAGACGAAGAAGACGACAGTCTGAGCCCTCTTGAAGAAATAGATTCAGATCAGTTTAAGGTCGCTAATTTAGACCCTATGAGATTTATGCCTACAATGAGCGATATTCAAGTGCCATACGTTCGTCCTTTCGAAGACGGTGGGGAGGTAGTTCCTAACAAATACAAAGGTTTCTCTAAACTTCCTGAGGAAGTACAACAAAAGATTTCTCCTGAATTAGCTGAAAAATATGCGGAGGGTGGCGTAGTTGGCGGCTTGATGAATTTATCTGAACAAAGCAAACAAATGGCGGATTATATTCGTAAAATGCCCACAGGAACTTCTGAAGGAGATCTGAAGCGTCTTCCACCAATAGCGTTTGGGCCAGGAATGACTCCACCTCAAAAAGGCTTTCCAGCAGGTTTTGATAGACTTCAACCAATCCCGGAACTTATGAACCCAAATTTTGAAGATTTTTTCGAGGTTGAACGTGGCGACTACTTGGACAATCTTTATCCAGACGCCATAAACCAACAAAACGCTTTAAGCCAAATGCAAGGTTTAGGCGGGATAGCAAATGTTTTTGGATACAAGGACGGTGGAGAAGTTGACTTTTTCCCACGGCGCACGGGTGGGATAGGGCCAGGTGAAGGGTCAGGCACAAAAGATGATGTTCCAGCCATGTTAATGGATGGTGAATTTGTGATGACTCGCGATGCGGTAAGAGCCGCAGGTGGAGGAAGCATAGATAAGGGCATAGACAATATGTATAGTTTAATGCGTAACTTGGAGGCTAGAACGTAATGTCTTCACAAGAGATAAGGCAAATAACAAGGGAAGCTCCTGAGATTGAAGCCCGCAAAATTGGGTTGATGGATTCCGCTAAAGATTTAGCGGACATTCAATTAGACTTACCTGATTTTCAAGTTCAAGGATTAACCCCTTTACAGCAGGACGCTTTACTTCGAGCCGCAAATATGAGGGGCATTGGCACGGACTTTGATTCAGCCCGATCTTATCTTGAAGCTACGATAGGTAAAGACCCTGCAGCAGTTGAAGCTGCAATGGACCCGTTCATTAACCAAGTTATAGAGGGGGCACAACAAGATATCTTTGACCAGGCTGCAATGCAAGAAAATGAACTTGCAGGAAATGCCGTGGCATCAGGTGCTTTGGGAGGTTCTAGGGCAGGCGTAGCGCAAGGTATTTTAGCTTCTGAAGCGGCAAGACGGGCCGGGGATCTTGGCGCACAGCTACGTTCTCAAGGTTACGCTGATGCAATGAACCGTTTGGGACAAGCAGCCTCTGGCATTGCAGGTTTAGCGGGACAGCAACAGGGCCTCGAACAACAAGGCATAGGCTTTGGATTTGACATTGGCACTCGTGAGCAGGCTCAAGGACAAGCGGAACTTGATTCTCTTCGGCAAAGTCAATTAGCACAAATGATGGAGCCTTATCAAAGATTAGGCTTTTTGTCAGATATCTATCAAGGTGCACCAAGCTCAGCTATGACCTTTACTCAAGGGGCTGCTCCAGGTTCACCGTCACCCATGTCTCAGCTATTTGGTTATGGTATCGCAGGATTATCTGCCGCTGCTGGGGCTAACCAATTAGGGTTATTTGGATAATGTCTGTATACGATAGATCCATGTTTCGCGGCTCACGGCCCACGGGCCAGCCAATACAAGATGCAACCAATCTTCTCGCTAAAAAGACTGGGGAAAAAATTGTATCTGACGCTATGAGTGGCATTGCTGCAGCAAAGAACCCTGTGGAATTGATGAACGCGATGCGCGGTGATGAGCGCACCATGAAGGAGCGCAGGCAAGAGCTTGGCGGCGTTGTGGGCATGAAGGACGCCAACAAGACACCTGAATCAGTGGTTACACTGGTACAGCCTGTAATGCAGATGCGTGAAGCACAGGCCCCTGTTGACCAAGGTATTGGTCAGGTCGCGCAACGGGCTATGGACACTCCTGTGACCAAGGAGATGACACAAGGCATCGTGCAGAAGTTTAATACAGGAAAAGGGGTAAAAGCTACAACACTTACCCAACAACTTGCTGACAGACTTCGCGGTAGCGGACAAGCTGCCTCCTCCTCTTCTCCTAAGCTAATGGATTTTTACAATAAAAACTTAGAGTTAGCTCGTCAGATTTACGGCGGGGATGAAGAGGCAGACAGAAAACAGGCGTTAGCTAACCTTCTGTTAGGCGGTTTAGCCCCTGCAGGACTGCAAATAGCACAAGGAGTTCCCGTTGCAGAAGCCTTGATGCCCATTGGTCCGCTACTGGCTACCTCTGGTGCTTCAGTAAGAGAGGCAAAAAACAAACGTGAAGCTGCTGCTAAAGCTGCTGCTTTGGATTTAGCAAGCGATCAACTTACAGCAGCACGAGAGGCTAGACAACCCATTAAACTTGGTAAGAATGAGACGCTTCTTGGTGCGCCAGACGCAAGTGGAAAACGCCCTGTTCTCGCAACAGGCATGGGAGAACCTGTAGAGTATGAAGTTGTTTATCAATTAAGTAAGACAGACCCACGAGGGTTTATAACAAAAGAAGTTGAAAAAGGAACAAAATCTCCAGAAGGCTTCTCACGTTCTAAGCCTGAAACAGGGGGTTTTGATCTTCGTTTAAATACAAAAACCAAAAAGCTTGTTAGTGGGTCAAACCTGTATTTTAGCCAACAAGAACCTGGGACATTTGTAAAACCGGGCCCGCAAACTGTAATCGACGTTTTCGATAAAACAACAGGCAAGCCTAAAAAAATAACATTCTCTGAATACCAAGCAGCTCCAGACTCGGTTACACTTGTAGATCCCAACAAGACTGAAACCATTTATTTGACTAAACCTACCGTGATTGACGGGGTAAATTACCCAGCGGGGGCTGCTAATGTCACAACAGCACAGAAAAATAAGTTACAGCCAAATCAGTATACTTTGGTGGATACAAGGGATACCTCTCCTGACACAAAGGCAAAGGTAACAACTGGTCCAATAGAATTACTTGGTCAAGTTTATAAAGCAGGCGAAGATGTACCAACTTTAAGTCAACAAGAATTTAGAAATTTGCCTGATCAGAAAAAAAGACTTCTGGTGGATAAAGACGTTTATGAAGGTGATAAACTCTCAACTCCAATGGCTATGTTCAAGTTAGTAGACGGTCAGCGTGTTGAAAAAATTGCATTCACTAATAAAGACTTGAGTGATTTCAGTGCTCAAGGCTTCTCTACTATTACACCTGAAAACTTCACAACAATGAGAATGGTTCAGCCTAATCCTGGCGGTGGTTTCAATACGGCATATGCGAAGTCCCTTGAAGAAATGAATGAGCTAACCGTATTGGGTTACCAACCATTTGACAACGACATGATTAAAACTCTGGGCAACAAAGCAATCATGTTGTTCCCAACAGGAAGCGTTGTGCTTGCCAGCCAATTTGACCCTGTTGTTGCCTTTAATGATAATGGTAACTCAAAGTTAATCACAAGCGATGAAGAACTTCTAGCAGCTCTCAACCCTAATCAACCTGGCGGGGCATTCTATAGGACAGACCCTCCAAGTAAAGACGTTACTAAAAAGAACGCTTACGCCAATATTCAACCTCTTGCATTAAAATTGGACGCTTGGGCAAGCGGAGAGGACCAAGAGTGGACCCAACAAATGCAAATGGATTTTGATACTAATTTGGCAGCAATACAATCATCAAGCGTTTTAGTCCCCAACCCTGATGGAAGTGGAGTTGTTGTACAGAAAAATGCAGTGCCTAACTATGTAATTGCGGCTATCGCTAAAGCAAAACAGAAAGACCCGAACTTCTCAGATTATGGGCTCTTGCCGCCTGAAGTTGATTCTTTAGAGGCGATGATTGAAAGGTTTAAAAAACCAAATATTATTTTAAGTGCAGAAGAATCTGGTGTGCGGATGGATGACAATGTCGGTTTTGCATCTTGGCTTGGAAGAAGCGTAGATACTGTAGCCGGGGTGCTTGCAGAGGCTTTCGGCAAAAACTATGTTCCCGGAAGCCCTGCAGCAGCGGAAACCGTAGAAAGCCTGAATTACCTTATTAATCAAACTAAGACCGCTGCATTAAAAGAATTAGCGGGCAAAGATTCTGAAGGACTTAGACGAGAAATTGATAGTTTGTTATTTAATCCCGGTAATCCGTTTTTAACTACGCAAAAAGTCCGTAACAACTCTGAGAAAATGACAGCAAGACTGCAGGATGCTATTGATTTGAAAAAGGCAGCTTTAGCTGACCCGTTAACAGACAGCGACCTTGCTGTCAAATTGCAACAAAGTGTCAATGAGTTGACCCAACTAAAAGCAAATTGGGAGCAACTATACCTAAACTTTAGCGGCTCCGGGAAAAAACAAGGCAGTGCTAACCAGTTGAGAACAAAATAATGACGACACAAACCGCTCAACCAAATCAAGATCTTTCGTTCTCAGAATGGGTAAGTACTAACTTTAACCCATTTGGTCCTGTAAACACTCAAAAAGAACCTGATGCGATTGATTTAGATTATGATGCGCTATATTCGGCGGGCATACCTCAAGATGCTATTGTTGCGGCAGTTGCAGACCATTTCAACATTCCATTGTCTGACATTGAAGAACAAAATGTAGACCCAGGAAATTTTCTATACGCTTTTACAAATGCAGCAAAACCAGGAACTATCAATGCTTTTACTGATGGTTTAATTAGGGGATTTCTTGAAACTGGAGGTCCAATGGTTGCTGGAGCATTTACTGCTGGCAAAACAGCGGCAAAAGCACCTTTACCCCCACAGTTTAAAGGACCTCTCATTCCTTTGGCATCTTTATTCGGAGCGATCGGGGCAACAAATACGTTCGGAGAACCTCTTGTAAGTGCAGCCGAAAGATTTCAAATTTTAGACAAACAAGGCACACGATTACCCCAAAACAGATTTGCCGAAGCAATGGGTAAGTCTATGGGGTCCGGTGGTCCTTTTATATTTGGGGCAAGATTCATCGGAGACTCAACCAAAGATTTTGGTGGGTTCCTGTTATCTGAAAACATTCGAAAAGCTGGTCAACTATACCCGCCCTTGCTTTTACCGGGCAAAACAGTTGAATTTCTTGGCAAAACTGCACAACAAGTTGGTAGATCTGCTCGTGATGACCGTCGAAAATTTTTAAGTTCTGAAACAGCAATGCTTACAGGAGCAGGTATAGGAGCAGGCTTTGGAGACACTTTAAGCGCAGGAGACCCCATGTCTGTGGCGGGGGGTGAACTGGCTGGGGGCTTTATAATTACCAAAACGCCCACAGGTATCCTTATAAATAATATAGGCAACCTCTTTAACAAATTTAGAAACTACGGTGAAACCACCGCTAGGCAAACTGCTTTTGGTTTAAAATTACAAAAACTGTTGAGAGAAACAGGTCGTGATCCTAATGAGATAGCGAATGCGATTGAAGCCCAAATTGGGCCAGATGGAAAATTGCCTGCTTTTGCAAGAGAGCTTTTGGATGGCGAAGAAATGCCAAGTCTGACAGTCGCAGGTCTTACAGATGACCCAATTTTCGGTATGTTGGAGAACTACGCAAAACAAGCTAACAGCGGCACAAGCAAGTTAGATTTAAAGTTGATGGATGCGTATGAAGAGCAAGTAAACTTTTATATGAGGTTAGTGGGTGCCTTACGAGAAGAGGGAGACCCCGCATCACTAGTGCTTGCTCAACAAATCCGTGAAGATTTATACAAAGACATGATTGTAAGACAACTGACCACGGCTGACGAACAAGCTAGAAACGCTGCTGCAGCTTTGGGGTCAAACGATTTTTCAATTATTGGAAGAGGCATCAAAGTAAGAATAGACGGACTTGTTGAATCAATTTTAAAACAAGAACAAAACCTTTGGAATGCCACCCCGAACGTCGAAATACCCTTTGAGGAATTAGACAATCTGAAAGAAAGTATTGCTGGTATAAAAGAAGAATTTTTTCTAACAACACAAGACTTTCCATCTAATGTAAGACAAGCTTTGGCTGCTTTTGAAGTCAAAAGTGGTAGAAATTTAATTACCGCAGACAGTAAAGAGGTCATAGCTGCTCAGAGAGCTCTAGATAATTTACCGCCATTAACTGAAAAAGCATATGAACGCATCCTTGGAATAGTAAACTCTCCTGAAGATTTAAGAATAAGGGGAATAACACAGTTAGATGATGGTCCTTTTGTTCGTCCTTCGCAAGATTATCAAGTTCTTGATTACATTGCACAACGTCGTAGAGCTGGAGATAAATCAGAGGATTTAAAACTTGCAGAAAGAGCAGCTAATGCTCGCATCCGTCGGGCGAAAGCAATGTCTGAAAATGAAAGACAAACAAGAGTTGCCTACACAGAAAGTAGATTTGAATACCCCGATTTTCTTACAACAAAGGATACAAAAAAACTTCGCACAACAATAAACGATGAAATTAGAAGGCTTGAAAAAGACGGTTTATACGGACAGTCCAAACCTCTACGAGAATTAAAAGAGGCAATTGATGATTTAGAGGGTACTGTTTTGGGAAGCGATGATTCTTACCAAAGAGCACGGGCATTTACTCGTGCTAAAAAAAGTGCTTTCAACCGCACTTTTGCAGGCGACCTGTTAGAAAAAACAAAGGAAGGTGGCCTGCGCGTAAGAGAAGAGTTAATACCTGACTTTTTGATGGGCGGTAGTATCAACGCTAGAACTATGAAGTTCAGAGATTTAGAAGATACAAAAACATTTATTCAAGACCAAATCGAAGAGTTGGATATACCCCCGGAATTACAAATTTCAGACGAAGAAATATTTGGTGAGGCTCAACAACAAGGCTTGAGCCAATCTTTATTTCAAGCTGTCTCTTATGCCGCTCGTCATCCAAGTTATGGCGTTTTGGACGCAAACGGGCGTATTGTACCTGAAGCAGCTCAAAAATTTATACAAGAAAATGAGGATATTCTGCAGATCTATCCTCAATTACGAGAGATGCTTGAAAACGGCAGGCAATTTGAAACTGCTGTAAAGATGCTTAACGACCCTGGAATCGTGGCAAAATTTAAAAAAGAAACTCAACAAAGGAAGTTAGTATCTCGTTTGATTACTGACGACAACCCTACCTTGGCTTTCAGCGAGGCAATAAGTAGTACAACTAATCCATCTCAACTTACTGAAGGTTTAATTGACGCTGTTCTTCGCGCAAATACAAATGATGAAGTTGTGGAAATGCTTAAGGCAGAGGGTCTTGAGCCAGAAGACGCGGTTAAAGGATTGAAGTCAGTGTTTCTCGATTTGGTGCAGGTTGAGGGCGGGTTACACGCTGATGGCGTACCCGACTTCCGTGCCGCTAGACAATTTGTGTTTGGTCCAATGATAAAGGGTAAAGCAAGCCCGACCGTTCAAACCCCTACAGAAACGGGCCCTGGACAAATTCCAGGTGTTGGGGGCGCAGGCCCTCGTGTAGCTAACAGGGAAAGCCTAGCAACCTTGTTAAAAAGAAAAGGTGTGTTTAGTGAAGCTGAATTAGACAGGCTTGAGTATATTTTGAAACAAGGAGAGAAACTACAAACAACGACAGCAACAAGTTTGAAAGACGTTGTTCAAGACATGCCCGGTTTGTTGACCCGCGCTGTTGCAAAAATTTCTGGTTCAAGCCTCGCAACAGGGGCAGCTAGATTTGTTGGGTTAAGACCACAAGGTATTGTTGAAGCGAATGTTGGTGCAGCCGCAGCGGATACTTTTCTTAATTCTATCCCCGGAGCTGCAAATGCAACTTTACTAGAACAGGCTGTGCTCGATCCTAAACTAATGGTGCTTCTACTAAGAGAAACAAAAACTGAAGCACAAGCAAAAGCTGCAACAAAAGCTTTGAAAAATTATTTAATTAACGCAGGCATAACTGTTGCTTTTGAAGAGGAGCCTACGGGTGAAGCTGATGAAGCAATAATACAACAGGGACGAGACGCCGCTAAAGGCGGGGTTAGTGAACAAAGAGATTTCTTAATAGACAATCTCGATGACTTTACTATTGGACCTGTAAGCATGGCACCCCCTCCTCCCAGGGTGTCACCGCCTGCGCCGATGCCTGTTCGAACCCCTTCAACGGGTATTCTGGCGCAGGCACCTGCCAATCCTAATTTAAGAACACAAATGGCTGCAGCTTTTCCTGGTGATGGAATAACAAGCTTGTTAGCTGCAAGGCGAGCCTAATGGAAGCAAACTTCTTTTACAGTTTAAGCTTGATACTTCACCACGAAGGAGGATTTGTCGATCATCCTGAAGATCCCGGTGGCGCAACCAACAAGGGCATAACACACAAAACTTATGCAGAGTTTTTGGGTCGTCCCTTAGAAGATGTAGATGAACTGAAAAACATTCCTGAAGAGCATGTGCAGGAAATCTATAAAAAGAACTATTGGGACCGTGTCATGGCGGATGAGCTTGACACAGGGTTAGACCTAGCCACTTTTGATTGGGCCGTGAACAGCGGACCAGGACGCCCCGCCCGTGTGTTACAGTCCTTGGTTGGGGCCAAAGAGGACGGTGTTATCGGACCAAAGACGATGGCTCGTATTAAGGACACAGACACGGTTGTCCTATTAAATGCATTGGCAAAAAACCGTGCTGACTACTATCGCTCTTTGAAAACTTTTGATACCTTTGGTAAGGGCTGGCTGCGTCGCAACGAAGAGACCCTAGAAGCTGCGCTT
>CENV01024041.1_pt1 | contig 10225 bp, 8 predicted proteins | sample 530231 | NCBI WGS metagenome assembly CENV01 (sample SAMEA2619815, study PRJEB7988) | marine metagenome | biome: marine biome (ENVO:00000447); feature: surface water layer (ENVO:00002042); material: "saline water (ENVO:00002010), including plankton (ENVO:xxxxxxxx)" | depth 5 m | reverse complement strand
GATAAACATCAAAAGAAGCGCAATCACCGAGGGCACCATCGAAAATATGCTTTTGAAGTCCTGATTATAGCGATACCGCGCTTCAATCTGCATCGGCTGGGCCTGATTGGCGTTTCCCACGTCGCGTTTGCTATGTTCGGTAAGGTATCGATTGTGAATACCTTCGACATACCCATGGATGGTTTCGGCACGAAACGGCATGGTGCCATCAATGGTTGCGGCAATTTCCGGGCTGGCCCCGCGGCCGACATCGCGGCCAAATCCCGGTGGAATTTCAATTGCCAGCGCAATGTCGCCCGACAGCAACCGTGCCTCAAGATCGCGATTGCTGATCAGGGGCGGCTGTTCTTCGAAATACCGCGATCCGGCCAGATTTTCGATATAGGTCCGGCTTTCCGGTGTCTGGTCACGGTCAAGCACCGCATAGGTCAGATTTTCAACGTCAAACGTAATTCCATAGCCAAATACCGGCATCAGGATCGCGGTCCCGATCAGGGCGAACATTAACCGGATCGGATCGCGCACAAGCTCCATGGTTTCACGTAGGGAATAGGCCCACAATCGCCGAAAACTAAACAACGATGCCGTGGCAGGCTGCCAGCCTTCCACACTTGTTTCATCTGCCGACAGGGTGGAACGGGGATCGCTATCCGTATCATTCTCGCCGCCCTCTCCACTGGCTTCTTCCAGATGGCTAATAAAGGCTTCTTCCAGTGTATCGCAGCCCCGTTGTTCGGTGATCGCAGCAGGGGTGTCACTGACTAAAACCTTACCGGCATGCATCAAGGAAATGCGATCACACCGTTCGGCTTCATTCATGAAATGGGTGGAGATAAAAATCGTCACCCCCTGATCGCGCGAAAGCTCGACCAATAATTCCCAGAACCCGTCGCGCGCCACTGGGTCAACGCCCGATGTCGGTTCATCCAAAATCAGGATTTCCGGGCTGTGAATGATGGCGACGGCCAATGACAGGCGCTGTCGCACACCAAGCGGAAGCTGTTCGGCCAATTCCGCGTGATATTGGACCAGTCCAAACCGTTCAGATAAAGCATCTATGCGCGGGTTGATGTCTTTGGCGGGCAAATGAAACAGCCGCGCATGCAGTTCAAGGTTCTGCAAAACCGTCAGTTCAGAATATAACGAAAAGGCTTGGCTCATATAACCAACCCGCCGGCGCAACTCGATATCCTGCCCGTCCACCGGTTTGCCAAACAGTTCTGCCGTGCCCTCGGTTGCGGCCAAAAGCCCGGTCAGCATTTTCATGGTGGTGGTCTTGCCACACCCGTTGGAGCCGAGAAACCCGAAAATCTCGCCTTTTTCAATGCGAAAGCTGACATTGTCCACGGCGGTAAATGTGCCGAACCGCTGAGTCAGGTTTTCCGCAACGATGGCTGGTACATCCCCATGAACCGTGCGCGGCGGGATTTGTAACGCGTGATGTCCACGCCGCTGGTCTTTGGGTAACAGCGCAACAAACGCGGCTTCAAGGGTGTTGGTTTCGGTTTGCGACAACAATGCCTCGGCGGTCCCGGTTGCAAGGATCTTCCCGTCATTCATCGCCACCAAATGATCAAACCGTGCGGCTTCATCCATATAGGCGGTTGCCACCAGAACCGTCATCTTGGTTTGGGATGTCTGGATGGTATCAATCAGCTGCCAGAACTGTCGCCGTGATAACGGATCGACCCCTGTTGTCGGCTCATCCAAAATCAGGATTTCCGGATCATGGATCAACGCACAACACAGGCCGAGTTTCTGTTTCATACCGCCCGAAAGCTTGCTGGCCGGGCGCTCGGTAAACAGCGACAGGCCGGTGGCCTTGACCAGCCGGGAGATCCGTGCATCGCGTTCGCGTTTGCCCTGCCCAAACAAACGGCCAAAAAACTCAAGGTTCTCACGGACCGTCAGATCCATATACAGGTTCTTGCCAAGCCCCTGCGGCATATAGGCAATTTTGGGCAGCACACTGTTGCGATGCGTGGCTTCCGCCATCGACCCGCCAAGGGTTTCAACCACCCCGTCCTGTACTTTTCGCGCCCCGGAAATCAACGCAAGGGCAGTGGATTTTCCCACCCCGTCCGGGCCGATAAAGCCGACGGTTTGCCCGGCGGGGATATCAAGGCTGATCTGATCAACTGCGCGAACCTTGCCATAGCGATGGCTGACATCGCACAGCCGCACGGACAGGGGCACCTTTGAACCGGTAGAATGGTTCATTCCTGCAGGCTCCGGCGTAAGGTGGCGTCATCGGGCAGATTTGGCATCAAGTTTTGGGGCCAGTCATTGTGGTCGGCCAACATGATATAGGTTTCACCGGGCAGGCCGGTTTTTACCCGTTTGATGTTTTCGGCAAGCAATGCACGATCAATACGCACCGTGACGCGAAACATCAATTTATCGCGTTCTGATTTTGTTTCGACCTCGCGCGGGGTGAATTGGGCATCATCGGCAACGAACGATACCTTGGCCGGGATGACAAATTCCGGCGCGGCATCCAGCACAATACGCGCTTCATTACCGACAAAGGCCAATCCGGCCTGACGGGTGGGTAAAAACACATTCATATAAACATCGGTCAGATCAATCATCGTGATGACCGGGCCGCCGCCTGCCAAAACCTCGCCCGGTTCGGCAAGGCGATATTGAACGCGCCCGTCACGTGGTGCACGCAGGACAGAATCATCAATTTGAACCTGAATGCGGCGTTGTTCTGCCTCGGCGGCCTCTACATTGCGTTCGGCACTGGTCAGCCGCGATTGTGATGCGCTCAGCGCCGCCCGTGCGACATCCCGGTTGGCCCGGCGCTGATCGACCTGTTCGCGCGAAATATTGTTGTTTTTGACAAGCTCATTGGCCCGGGTCAATTGCTGATTGCTAAACGAAAGCTCGCTTTCGCGTTGAACAATGTCGGCCTTGGCTTCTGCAATGCCCTGCTTGGCACTGGCGACTTCGGCGGCGGCCTTGGCTTTGCTGGCCATAAGCTCGGCGGTATCCATGTGTGCTAGAACTTGACCGGCAGTGACACTGTCGCCTTCATCAACCAAAACCGCGTCCACCCGTCCGGCATATTTGGTTGCCACCCGAATTTCCTCAGCCTCAATCCGGCCGTTGCCAGACGCGATATACCCCGGAAGCTCCGATTGTTGTGATTGCCAGTAGGTGTAACCGCCACCAGCAGCGACAACGATCACGACAAGGACGATCAACACACCACGCAGGCTTTTCATTCCACTCTCCAAAGACAGGGGCAATGCAACAGTAAAACAACCAATGGTCGCGCAATCTGACCAGAGTTCACTTTACGATGCAACGCAACAATTTATAGAATGATCCTAGGTGGCGGGTGACAAGCAGTCTTTGATCTTGCGCAACCCGATAGAGTGGTGGAGTTGGCATAGCTATAGCCATAGCCTTGATCAAACACGCAGGGTCAGGGAAAACTTTCTAATGATTATATCAGGTTATATCAGACTGGGGCGGGTCGGATCAGGTTGGTGTCGTACCATCCTTGCAAGGTTTGACTGCCGCAATAGCTTGTCCAGGTTGTCACGCGCTGTTGTGGCTGCCAGTTGTTCGGGGCCAGAAAGACCGTCGTGCCGCGCTTTTCACTAAACGGCGATGCGCCATAGGTCGAAATATTCCATTTGGTGGCCTGATGCACGGCAAAGTCCTGGCCATGGCGCCCTTTGGCGCCAAAGCCCCGGCTTAAGATACCCGGCCATCCTTCAAGCTGGAAAAACGTGTTGGGGGCACGTCTTGATGTGTTCCCGGCCAGTAACGAACATACAAAAGGACATGGGACCGGCGCTATATCAGCATTGACTATATCGGAAACCGCTCCACCGACCGCGCCAAAAATTGAACCCCAAAAACCGTCAGTCTGCCATCCCGCATAGGTTTCTTGTGAGGAGCCTCCAACGGTGTTCGGATAGGCATATCCCGCCCCGATATTGGTCAAACCTTTGGCACCGGAATAGTGTGAATGCATATAAGTGGTGCTGGTGTTTGTGTGCAGCGCACCATGATTCTGGAACATGTCAAGGAACGCGGGAGGTGTCCCATCGGGAATATCGACCGAGGAATTGATGGCAACAAAATGGGCCCCGGTCGCAAAAAGCTCCATAAATGCCAGAATGTTTAAAACCTTGGCGGTTGCGGCATCGCCGTTTGGCTGGGCTATTTCCTGCGGGGTGAGGAAAAGGTCGGCGCGTTCGTACCCGGCAATCGAATAGACCGGCGATGTGTTTGGACCAGCATCCGGGCCGACATACGTGATATCGGGGATATAAATAGCGATGCGGTTGGCCTGTACATAGGCCGCAATGCTTTCAAACAGGGCGATGTCTGTGGCCTGCGTTGTTGCCGGAACGCCGTTTTGCACATTGTTGGCAATGTTACGCACATGGTTCATCCAGATGGTGCGCCACAATTCCAGTATCGCTGCCTGCGCCGCGACATCAATCAGCCAGTATCCCGGTTGATCGGCCTGTGCGGCGGCCAGAATGCCGTTTTGCATGGCGGTGGGATTGCGCACCTGACCATTGCCGTTTGCAAACAAGCCGTCGATGAAGGTTGAAACGGAATTTTGATCCGCCGGACTGTTTTGATTGTAAGGGGCTGGCAAGGTGGTTGCGTTTTGTGCGATGGCAAAATCCATGGTCTTACCCGTTTTCTGTGATTTTTGCGGTTCAGCGGCGCGGTGGCCGTCCTATTTGGGGTTGAACCAGGACGGAGCGGTGAAGCTTGCTTGGGCGACATTGGATTTGACAGAGACGCCAGCCATGTTCTTTTGCGCGGTTTCAATCTCGGTCTGCAAGCCTGCGGCCAGAATATCGGCCTGCATCGCGGGAACCACCGCGCTGAGTTCATCTGCCAGTGTACCAAGTGCCGGGTTGTAAAGCGTGCTGGGATAACTTTCCGGGCGCATCAAAGCCCCCTTGGGGGCATTCTTGTTGGCATCGACCTGAAGGGCGATCAAGGCAAGAAGAATCTCTTCAATGGTCTGAATGGTGATAAAAGTCTCCTCGATCTTTTCAATCAGCCCAAGCGGATCATCGCCCTTTTTGATGTCACGACAGGCTGCGACAAGCTGTTGATAGGCTGTGACTTTGGCCTTTAAGGCCCTGATCTGACCGGGGATGTCGATCTTGGCCCCCTTGATCGGGACGCCACACTTCATGCCATCGGAAAGGGTCCAGATAGCATCCCACTCGGTCTTGAATTCTTTCAACATGCTGCCTGCTCCGTGCAATGGAAATGCGCGCATCAAACCGACGCACAAACAGCCCCGACTGTGACGGAAAAAGCAGGTATGGTTGAAAAATGGATTGCGGGGTAGCCGCTTTGGTTGGGGGGGTAACCTACGGGGCAAGGTTGGCGGGGAATGCAATCAGTTTGCCAAACTCAGCAATGAAAGAGTGCTTGTGCAATAACGATACTGTCGTCTGTGTGGTTATCCAGCCTGTGGCTTGGCTGATCCTGCGCGACCAATATTCTGACTAATTGTGGCGCAGTGTTTGGCGTAGGGGAGTGTGCGATATTGTAGTACTAAGTCTAAATTATTTCTCTAATCGTATAAAATGAAAGTTAGTGCGTCATGAAAGTTCTAAAAGGTTTTTATTGCAAGGATAGAAAAGGGTTAAATTACTTTAATCCGGTTATTAAAAATTGGATAAATATAATGGATAAATATGCGTCTTTGACTTCTGGGGAATATTTTCATTTTTATAGGGAAAGGGAAAATATTTCTGCTTTGGCCGGAGCTGCTTGGGGATGTGATTTTGTTGCGATGTCTGAGTTCTCCCACGCAAAGCTGAAGAAAGAAGACAAGGACGCAAATTATCTGGGACGTTGTGATTTATATATCGCAAATAATGTTAAAGAGTATTTTGTTGAGGCAAAACATCAGTGGCTTTCTCTTCAAACTAGAAGATCGTGGCCAAAAGCTTTTTCTGATGGTTGTTTGAAGGCAAGTAAGGATGCCAATTCGACCAAAGGAGAGGACGAATTTGCAGTGCTTGGTATTACCTTTTTTGGCCTATACATGCCGATGAGCAAATCAGAAAATATTGACCAGTCTCTTAATAGTTTGGAGAAATATTTTGAGACTCGTCCATTTGATGCAATGGCTTGGTATTTTCCCGAGGGGGAGCGCAAGGATCAAGGGCTAAAAAGTAAAAATATCATCCCCGGAATTGCAATGGCTGTAGAGAACGTCTCAATCAAACCGAGGAAGTAAAGCGTATCCTGTGCGAACTGGTATTCTAAATGATAAGATCAAACACCATCAGCCCTGAAATCTCGCCCTCGGCGGCCTTGACCAGTTCGGCTCCAAGCGCCTGATGGGTGGGATGTGCTAAATAGGCATCGCGGGCGGCTTCATGATCAAAATCAATGCAAAACCCGTGGCGGAACCCTTGTTCAAGGTTTTCCGGGCTGACCGAAACGCCGCCGTCAAAGCCCCGCATTCCGGAAATTTCCCGGCCAAGGTCGGCCAGCGCATCAAACAGACTGTCGATGACATTTTGGTCAATGCCGGATTTGAATTTGATCAAGACAATATGACGGATCATCGGAGGTTCCTTTGCAAAGCATAACACCCGATGATCCCTTTAATTGAGCCGTGCTGTCAATGTTGGCTGGCACGGTATATTCCATCGGGGGGTTTAATCGGGCTTGCAGTTTTCGACCAGTCGTGTTGAATGCATTCAGTATTCCCGATATCCATGAACACCACGGGCGAGACCATGGCCCAACCCGTCCCCGGCAGGAGGCCCCACATGCTGCTGACGTTTGAAACCGCACTTGGAATGCTTGCCGGTACGCTGACCACGATTGCCTTCCTGCCTCAGGTCATCCGGACATGGCGCACCCGATCAACCGCCGATATCTCGCTTGTGATGTTTCTCGTGCTGTGCAGCGGCGTTCTGCTGTGGCTGGTTTATGGCTTGCTGCGCGGTGACTGGCCGGTGATCATTTCCAATGCCGTGACCATCCTTTTGGCGGGAACCATCCTGTTCTTCAAGTTGCGGCACGGCTAGAAACGGCCTTGATCGCGTCCCCAATAATCGACACACCCTGATCAAGTTCATCGCTACTGATCGTAAGCGGCGGGGCAATACGAAACACGCCACCCATGCCCGGCATTTTGACGATATTCATGCTAAGCCCGCGTTTAAACGCCTCGGCCATGATGGCAGCCCCCATGTCATGATCGGGTTCGCGGTTGCCGGTTGGCTTGATGATTTCCATCCCCAAAAGCAACCCGCGCCCGCGCACATCCCCGACACAGTCATACTGGTCTTTTAATTGTGATAACCCGTCAAAAAGTTGCGCGCCCATCTGACCGGCCCGCGCGACCAGATTTTCATCGCGCACAACATCAAGAACCGTCAAACCCACAGCCGCGGGCAGGGGATCGGACACATGGGTGGTGTAAAACAAAAAGCCCTTTTCATGGGCGGCTTCTTCGATGGCCGGCGTGGTCATCACAGCCGATAACGGCAAACCCGCCCCGATGGTCTTTGACAATGTCAGGATATCGGGTGTCACCCCGTCGCGCTGAAACGCAAACATATGGCCGGTGCGGCCAATCCCGGTTTGCGCTTCATCCAAAATCAAAAGCATCCCGCGTTCTTCACATTTCTTCTTAAGGGCGGCCAGATACCCCTTGGGCAGCTCCAAAATCCCGCCACTTGATAAAATCGGCTCGGCGACAAAGGCGGCAAGATTGCCGGTCGACTGGTTGTCCACCAGCTCAAACGCATCATCAAGCTCCGTCTGCCAATCAAGTGACCCGTCGGCATGTTTAAACCGCGGGCGAAACGCATTGGGGGCGGGGATGGCAAAGGACCCAACCGCGGCCGGGCCATATCCCTTGCGCCCGGCACTATAGGTGGCCGATGCCGCGACCCCGGTCATCCCGTGCCAGCTTTTGGAAAACGCCACGACCTCATGCTTGCCGGTCACAAGCTTGGCCATGCGAATGGCGGCCTCATTGCTTTCCGCACCGGTCGACAGCAACAACACCTTTTCCAATCCCGGTGCCAGTTCGGCCAACCGTTGCGCCAGATCAACCACCGGGCGGGTCAGCATGCTGCTAAACAGATGGGCAACGGTTTCAACCTGTCTTTGCACGGTTTCAACAATGCGCGGATGCCCGTGGCCCAAAACAGCACTCATCTGCCCGGATGTGAAATCAAGGATTGCGCGCCCGTCGGCGTCATACACAAACGATCCCTTCGCGCGCTCGATAATCGCCGGATCAAACGGGCTGCCATAACGGATCAGATGGTTTTGTGCTGCTTTCCAGAATTTCGGATCGGTGTTGTTTGACATTGGGGGCTCCCGGCAAAATGCATGTTGCGTTCACTGCGGTCGATCTTATCGGCTGGTGATTCCTGCGTAAAATTGATAGTTATGGCATTCAGGTATCGGAAAAATTGATATGCACGGAACCGCTTTCTCATGCAAACGCCCCTTGACCTCAAACTGCTGACCACCTTTGTCCGCGCGGCCCATTCGGGCACATTAAGTGCGACCGCCATTCAGGTTGGCCGCACCCAATCGACCGTGACCATGCAAATCCAGCGGCTGGAGGAAACACTCGGCCAGACCCTGTTTCACAGAAGCGGCAGTGGCGTGCATCTGACCGGGCAGGGCGAACGGTTTTTGGGCTATGCCGAACGGATTTTAAAACTGCATGACGAAGCCCTGTCGGCCTTTTCCGATCAGGGTTTGCGTGGTGCCATCACCTTTGGCTGCCCCGAAGATTACCTGATCGCCTTTTTCCCGGCCTTGCTCAAAAGCTTCGGGACGATCTACCCCGACATCGAAATCAAGGTTGTCTCGGCCCCGACGCCGGACCTGCATCGATTGCTGCATGCGCGTCAGATCGATATGGCGTTGGTCTCTGTTGCCGACCCAACCGCAACCGATATCGTCCGCACCGAACAACTGGTCTGGGTTGGCAGCAAACCAACGCTGGAATTGCATGATTTCGGAACGGGGATCGGGGATGAATACAACACAGACAGGGCCACCAGCACGCCCATTCCGCTCGCCCTTGCAGCCTCAAACGCACTCGACCACAAGGCCGCCTGCGATGCCATGGACGCGGCCCACATGCCCTATAAAATATCCTATGCCAGCAACAGCCTTGCTGGTCTGATCGCGGTGACCCGATCCGGCCTTGCCATCAGTGTCATGATGCAAAAGGCGGTGCCAAGCGACCTGCTCATCCTGAAATCCCCGCTGCCACCACTGCCAAAACTTGGCCTGCGCGTGGTCAAATCAGAGTTCAACCCAACCCCCGCCACGGATGCGTTTGCTGATCACATCAGCATGATGCTGCCGTTTTTGTGAAGGAACTAAGAAAATAAATTTTAGATTTCTTTAATATACAAAATCAATTACCATCTTAACGTGTGGGACAGGAGGGATCAGATTCTAGCGAAGGGCTCTTTCCTTGTTTCGCTTAAGTGGTTTTCCTAAATGCAATTTTGAAAAGGTGTAAGCTTTGGCAATCTCAAGTGATAACGCTAAGGAATTGGCGCGCATAGGGGCCAATATTGAAATAACGACGAATAGTGGTTATTCGTCAGACAATGTGAAAGAGATTATTCGTATCGCTGTTACAAAAAATTGCCATGTCACAGTTCATTCGGGAAAGTACTCGAGTGACTCATTGAAAGATATGGCTAGGACTGGCAAGAATCACGTGACGATTTTGATCTAGAGAAAAGGGGGACGGTCCCCTTTTCTCGGTTCCCTTTTTTCCGTCCCGAACTTAACCCAATCCCCGAAAAAGGGGGCTGTCCCCTTTTTTTTGGGCCCTTTTTTTGAGCATATTCTCCGCACCAGTGGCACCGACTTTCTTTTTCCAGCTCATATCATACAATTCACGCGATTTTTCATAATGGTGGATCGTGGCGGCTCTTTCCTCGCCTAACGGACGGAACCTATTCAATTCCTTGAATTGAAGCGCTCAAATGATATATAAAGAAAGTATCATTTGATTTTGATGGAGGCTGTCATGTCCTCAAGTCTCGCACAAGCCAGGCCCGTTTCTGACACCGGTGCTGCTTTCTGGAAGGCGGTCGGTATTCCCGCGCGCGGGCCTGCATTGCACGAAGCATTGCAGCAGGGCATCCCCTATGCGACCTATGGCAAGCTGGCGTCTGCTGCCGGTCTGGACCGTAAGGAACTGGCAAAATATGTCGTC
>CENV01060189.1_pt1 | contig 10237 bp, 12 predicted proteins | sample 530231 | NCBI WGS metagenome assembly CENV01 (sample SAMEA2619815, study PRJEB7988) | marine metagenome | biome: marine biome (ENVO:00000447); feature: surface water layer (ENVO:00002042); material: "saline water (ENVO:00002010), including plankton (ENVO:xxxxxxxx)" | depth 5 m | reverse complement strand
CCGGCGGGCGAGCTTCTATGATAAAAGCCTGTGACAGGCTGGCCTTTCGCCAAGGAGCCCCACCATGCGACCGCCTTTTCCCCGTACCCTCGCCACGCTGACCCTCGGCACCCTGCTGCTCAGCGCCTGCGCCTCCACCGACCGCGTTATCGTTGATAAGCAGAACGTGGACGAAGCCCGATACCAACAGGATCTGGCCGAGTGCCAGGCCACCGCCGACCAGGTTGGCACCGGCCGTGACGCCGCAGAAGGCGCCGTGGGCGGCGCCGTCATCGGCGGCCTGCTCGGCGCCATCTTCGGCAACTCCGGCACCGCCGCCACCATGGCCGGCGGCGGCGCGGTGGTCGGCGGCGCCAGCAAGGCCGGCGGCGCCCAACAGGAGAAGGAACAGGTGCTGAAGAACTGTATGCGTGGGCGGGGTTATCGGGTGTTGAACTGAGGTGAAATCGCGCCATTGAGGCGCTGATTACCCGCCATACCCGCCCTGTTCGCGTGTTTCCACGATTCGGGTAACATGAGAACGACACTCGGTATAGCGAATCCGGCAATGCGACTCAGCGACACCCAGGTCGAAACGATCAAAAGCGCCGTGGCGGAAATTTTCGGCACCCAGGCACGGGTGCGCCTGTTCGGGTCGCGACTGGACGATCAGGCCCGCGGCGGCGATATAGATCTGATCGTCACCCTTCCACACCCCTGCACCCAACGTGTGGAAAAAGAGTTGAGACTCGCCGCCCGGCTGCAACTTCGGCTAGGCGATCAGCCTTTCGACATTCTGGTGGTTGACCCGGATGTTGTACTCAACCCCGTTCACGACCACGCCCTGGCCACCGGACGACCTCTATGACGGACACCAAATCGTGGTCGCAGCTGCTTCCAGTGGATCGTCTGCTGTGGACCCTGGATCTGGTCCAACGGGAGGGTGCGCACCTTCTCTATAGCTGGCGAAGTCTATTCTCGGGCGATCTCGACCCTGACCTGAACTGGGTGAAGGCCCTTGAAGAGCACCCGGAGGAGGCCGTCCGACTGGAAGCCTTCGTGTCCCGGTTTGGCCGAATGCAGGACACGATGGCCGATAAGCTGATTCCCCGATGGCTGGACGCGCTTGCCGAATCACCCGGTAGTCAGATCGAGAACTTGAACCGTGCTGAACGGCTTCAAGTTATTGAAAGCACCGAGGAGTGGCTGATGGCCCGCAAACTCCGCAACCGGCTGGTGCATGAATATATGCGTAACGCTCGGGATTTCGCTGAAGCACTCCAGCAAGCTCGGAGCCAGTCGTTGATGCTTATTGACAGTTACAACCGTCTCCGCGCGGACATTATCAAGCGTCTTGCCATTAACGAAGATCGGCTTCCTAAGCCTCTCTGAGCCGCCCTTGGTAAGCAAAAACCACTATACAATCATCTCGTTACGGTGGTCCGACCCTGAATTACTGCCCTGAATTACTCTGAATTACTGAATGACTCCTGCATGCGCGGGCGCGGCTATCGGGTTCTTAGCTGAGCGCCGGCCGGCGATAACCAGGTTTCCGTGCCACCCTGTAACCAGAACCTGGGCTTTTGCAGTACCTGGCCATCAATCGCCTGCCAGTAGCTGATAACCATGAACAGGTAGCAGGCCGCCAGCGCCGCACCGGCCAAGGTGCCGGTGATCAACCGGGCGGGCGGCAGGGCGGGCGCGGCCATCGGCCAGGACGACGCCACGAACCCTACCGCGATCGTCACCATCAACATGGTGGCCGGAATCATCGGCAATCCGCTGAATTGGCTGTGTACCGCGAACGCCACCAGAACGGCCAGCCCCGGCAGCCCCACCGGGTTGGCCATGATCCGCTCCCTGGCCCGCCAGAGAACGGCGCCCATGAACGCCAGAATACCCAGAATCAGCGCCGTGCAAACAAAGCCCACTTCGTACAGCGTGGTCAGAATAGTATTGTGGGCGTGCCCGAGAAGCTCCCCGGAGATCCCCGCATAACTTAGCGGGCCATGCCCCAGCCAAGGAGATTCCAGGGCCCCGTTCCAGGCCTTCAGGTAAAGCTCAATACGACCGCTGTCTTCGGTGAGCGGCCGCGCACTTGGAAAGGCATGGGCACTGGTCAGCAATAATGCGATACGCAACAGCCCGTAAAGCAGCAAGCCGCCTGCCACGGCGACCAACTGGCCCCGCAGGTAACCGCTCACCTGTTTTTGGTGCCGGTGCAGCAGACACAAACCCGCCACCACCAGCCAGGCCAGAAAAGAACCTCGGGAACCGATCGCCAGCAAAAGAAACGCGATCCATACGGAGAGCAGGTTAATGATGTGGCGGACCGCCCGCCGCTCTGCTGGAAAGGGCGAGGCAAGGCCTGGCAGGATCAACAGGGTCGCCAGCAAAAAGCCGGCGGCATGATTGACGTTTGAAAAACCGAAGACCAGGTACACCTTGGAAAACACGCCGGAGAGCGCCAGCGCGGCCGCGCCGAGTACGGAATAAAGCAGATAAACGCCGAGCCCGAACAGTACCGTGGCCGAGAACGCCCTCTTGAGCGAAACACCACTCCCCGCCCAGGCGTGCCCGAACCCCACCATCAGGGAAATATACAGAACGGGCCGGAGAACCGCTGCCCACAGGAAGCTGACACCATAGGCATGCCAGGCTGAGAGAAGCGCACCCAGCACCACCGCCAGGACCACGACGGAGAGCACGGGACGATCAGCCCATCGTGCCACCAGATAAGGAAAGGAAAGCGCCCCCGCAAACACCAGCCAGAACACCTCCACCCAGCGCTGGAAGTCGAATTCCTGGACCGACACCACCCTCAACCAGGGCTGAAGAATGACCAGCAGCCCGGCGGCGACAGTGAAAAGCAGGGCCGCGCCAGCCCACCGAAATGGCCGCGACGGGGACAGAGCGGTCAGCCCCCGTCCTTCAGTGACTCGACCATTTTGCTGATTACCGACACCGGCTGGTAGCCACTGACCACGGAGCCGTCCTCGAAAATCAGGGTCGGGGTACCTTGCAGACCAATTTGCTGGCCCAGCAGGTACTGCTGTTTGACCGGATTATCGCAGGCCGGGGCCTTGATGCGATTATCATCCATAGCCCTGGAGAACTCTTTCCGGCGGTCCTTGGAGCACCAGACAGCCACCATGGTATCGAAGGCGTCCGACTTCAGGCCCTGCCTCGGGTAAGCCAGGTAGCGCACGGTGATACCCGCCTCATTGAGGTCTTCCATTTCTTCATGCAGCTTGTGACAGAAAGGACAGGTGGTATCGGTGAAGACGGTAACCACCGCCTTCTCATCGTCAGCGGGGAACACGATCATATCGGACTCGTCCAGGCCGGCGATGCTACGGGCAATACCTTCCCGTTCCTGCTGGTCGGTCAGATTGATGGTTCCGCCGTCGGTGGCCTGATAGAGCCGGCCATGCAGGAAGAAACCACCGTCCGCACTGGCGTACAGAACCCGGCCACCTTCCAGACCAACGGTGTAAAGCCCTGGCATTTTGCTGGGCTTGATAAACTCGATTTTGGCGCCCAGTTGGGAGCGCTCCATGGACTTCCGGATAATCTCGGCGTTGTCGTCGGCCAGTGCCAACCCGGCAAAGCCGCCTATGAACAACAGCAGAAAAATTCGCATATCCTCTCCAAATAAAAAGGCGCCTCAAGGGCGCCTTTTTATTTAACACTCAGGGATTAAGAACGGAAGTTAGCCGGCACATATTTCGGCTCACAATCGGAGCTGCCGGTCCAGCCGGTGATCGGGCTGCCGTTGGCATCCGCGCCGACCGGAGTCAGGACCAGATCACAGGCGGTACCCACGCCGGCGCCAGCTTTCACTTTCACGCGAATGTCGGTGCCGTCAACCACCGCGTCCTCGCAGTACTGGGAACCATTGCTAGCGGTCTGAGAGGTACATCCCGCAACGGAAGCGGAGGTCGGCATGGAAGTCTGGGAAGAGTAGTACTCGGTAACCGCGGTCTTACAGGCGGAAATCATGCCCACACACTCGCTCACCTTGGCGCGGGTGGTGTAGTCCTGATAAGCCGGCAGCGCCACGGCCGCCAGAATGCCGATGATCGCCACCACGATCATCAGTTCGATCAGCGTAAAACCCTTCTGCACTTGTTTCATAACAGTCTCTCCGCACTGGAAACTTTTTTATACGTGCTCACCCCCGAGGCGAGCGCCTGCATCCACTTTATGCAGCTATTGGGCCAACTCCTTCACGCCCGGTTTGTCCGGCATCGCGGGGCGCATAGGGCCTGTCGGGGTGCCTTTTTTTGTCACCCGGTGACAGGGTTTGTCAGGTGCCTTGACCTTCAGCGTCAGCTTCAGGCGTCTTCGCAGCTGTGTTCGCCAAATGTCTGATTACACGCCCTTTACAGCTTCCGGCAAGGCTGCCAATCTCTTGCCCGGGGGTAAGACCTTTTTCCCATAACCAGACTATTGTTCCGACCATCGCCCATGAATAGTTCCGTATCGTCCCTGAGCGGCCTCGCCCGCCGCCTGGTAAAGGAAGGACATCTGTCCATGGAGGCGGCGCAGACCGCCACGACGGAGGCCCGCGATGCCAGGACACCCCTGGTTCATCATCTGGTGGCCACCGGCAAGGTGCCGGCCATGGCCGTGGCGCGCTCGGCGGCGGAGGAGTTCGGCGACCCACTGCTCGACCTGAATGCCTTCTCCCGGGAAAACGTGATCAAGGACATCGTCGACCCCAGGCTGGTGACCAAGCACACCATCCTGCCCTTGATGCGCCGTGGCAGCCGCCTGTTCGTGGCGGTGTCCGATCCCACCAACCTGCCCGCACTGGAAGAGATCCGCTTCAACACCGGCCTCAATGTGGAAACGGTGATCGTCGAGGACGACAAGTTGCGGCGCTGGATCGACCAGGTGGAGTCGGAGCAGGAAGGCAAGGCGTTCGAGAACCTGGACGATGATCTGGACAACCTGGAAACCGCCGATACGGCGCCGGCGCCCAGCGGTGGCGAGGACGCCGGGGCCGGCGCCGATGACGCGCCGATCGTGCGTTTCGTCAACAAGCTGCTGCTGGATGCCATCAAGGGCGGCGCCTCGGACCTGCACTTCGAACCCTATGAAAAGAACTACCGGGTGCGGTTCCGCCAGGACGGCATCCTGCAGACCGTTTCCAAGCCGCCGGTGAACATCGCCAGCAAGCTGGCGGCCCGCCTCAAGGTGATGGCGCGCCTGGATATTTCCGAGCGGCGCGTGCCCCAGGACGGGCGCATCAAGCTGAAGATTTCCAAGACCCGGGCCATCGATTTCCGGGTCAATACCTGCCCGACCCTGTTCGGCGAAAAGATCGTACTGCGTATTCTGGACCCGGAAAGCGCCAAGATGGGCATCGATGCCCTGGGCTATGAGCCGGAACAGAAACAGATGTACATGGACGCCCTGGAAAAACCCCAGGGCATGATTCTGGTCACCGGCCCCACCGGCTCGGGGAAAACCGTTTCTCTTTATACCGGCGTGAATATTCTGAACACGCCGGAGCGCAATATTTCCACCGCCGAGGATCCGGTGGAGATCAACCTGGAAGGGGTCAACCAGGTCAACGTCAATCCCAAACAGGGGCTGGATTTTTCCTCCGCCCTGCGGGCGTTCCTGCGTCAGGACCCGGACGTGGTGCTGGTGGGGGAGATCCGTGACCTGGAGACCGCGGAGATCGCGGTGAAAGCCGCCCAGACCGGTCACCTGGTATTGTCCACCCTGCACACCAACAGCGCTCCGGAAACGCTGACCCGGCTGCGCAACATGGGCGTGCCGTCCTTTAATATCGCCACCTCGGTGATCCTGATCATCGCCCAGCGCCTGGCTCGCCGGCTCTGTGAGCACTGCAAGGAGAAGGTGGACGTGCCCGCTCAGTCCCTGCTTGAGATGGGTTTCACGGACGCCGACCTGCAAACCGGTTTTACTGTGTACGGCCCCCATGCCGAGGGTTGTGATAAATGCAGGGGGGGCTACAAGGGGCGAGTGGGGATCTACGAAGTCGTCCGCATTACAGACGGCATCAGCCGCATCATCATGGAAGAAGGTAATTCCATCCAGATTGGCGATCAGTGCCGTCGGGAAGGCTTCAATGATCTTTACCGATCCGGCCTGATCAAGGTCATGCACGGTGTCACCAGCCTTGAGGAGGTGAGCCGCGTGACCAGCGGCCATTAATCGGGGGCAAGGGTAAATACATGGCGAAAACCGCGGCACAGGAAAAGACGGCGACCTTTGTCTATGAAGGTATCGACCGCAAGGGCGCCCGGGTAAAGGGCGAGGTCTCCGGCAAGGGCCCGGCGCTGGTGCGCGCGGAACTGCGCAAACAGGGTATCCAGGCCAAGAAGGTGGTCAAGAAGCGGGAGATGTCCCTGCTCGGTGGCAAGAAGAAAATCAAGCCCATCGACATTGCCCTGTTCACCCGCCAGATGGCCACCATGATGAAGGCCGGCGTGCCTCTGGTGCAGGCGTTCGAGATCGTCGCCGATGGCCTGGACAACCCTTCCATGCGCGACGTGGTGCTGAAGCTGAAGGTGGACGTGGAGGGCGGCAACAATTTCGCCGGCGCCCTGCGCCAGCACCCGCGCCTGTTCGACGATCTGTACTGCAGCCTGATCGAGTCCGGCGAGGCCTCCGGTTCCCTGGAGACCATGCTGGATCGGGTGGCCCTGTATAAAGAAAAAACCGAAGCCCTGAAGGCGAAGATCAAAAAGGCGGTGAAATACCCCATCGCCGTGATCGTGGTGGCGGTGATCGTCACCGGCATTCTGCTGGTTAAAGTGGTACCGACTTTTCAGGAATTGTTCGAGGGGTTTGGCGCCGAGCTGCCCGCCTTCACCCAGTTCGTGATCGGGCTGTCGGAAGGGCTGCAGGCCAATTTCCTGCTTATCCTGCTGATCACCGCCGGGCTGATCTTCGGCTTCGTGGAGGGACGCAAGCGCTCCAGGGGCTTCCACGATGCGGTGGACCGCCTGCTGCTGCGACTGCCGATCATCGGCCCCATTACCCATAAGGCCACCGTGGCCCGCTTCGCCCGCACCCTGTCCACCACCTTCGCCGCCGGGGTGCCGCTGATCGAGGCCCTGGATGCCTGCGCCGGCGCCACCGGCAACGTGGTCTATCGCAAGGCGGTGCTGACGGTGAAGGACGACGTGGCCACCGGCCAGCAGTTGCAGTTCGCCATGCGTGCCACCGGCGTGTTCCCGGCCATGGCGCTGCAGATGACCGCCATCGGCGAGGAGTCCGGTTCCCTGGACGCCATGCTCGCCAAGGTGGCCACCTATTACGAGGACGAGGTGGATAATATGGTGGACGGCCTGACCAGCATGCTGGAGCCGCTGATCATGGCGGTACTGGGGGTGCTGATCGGCGGGCTGATCATCGCCATGTACCTGCCCATCTTCCAGCTCGGCCAGGTGGTATAAACGGTGACGCCTCTGCAGTATCTCGCCGCCAGCCCCACCGCGCTGATCATCGTTACCGCCCTGTTCGGTCTGCTGGTGGGCAGTTTTCTGAACGTGGTGATCCACCGGATACCGAAAATGATGGAGGCCGGCTGGCAAAGGGAGGCCCGGGAACTGCTCGGCCAGCCCGCCGAGGACCAGCCGGTGTTCAACCTGGTGGTGCCCCGCTCCCGTTGCCCCCATTGCGGCCATGGCATCCGCTGGCACGAGAACATTCCGGTGGTCAGCTGGCTGGCGCTCAAGGGCCGCTGCAGCCAGTGTGACGCGCCCATCGGCAAGCGCTATCCGGTGGTCGAGCTGCTCACCGCCCTGGTGGCGGCGCTGTGCGCCTGGCGATTCGGTTACGGCATCTGGCTGGTGTTTACCCTGTACGCCAGCTTTACCCTGCTGGCGCTGGCGGTGATCGATCTGGACACCACCCTGCTGCCGGACGACCTGACCTATCCGCTGCTGTGGGCCGGCCTGCTGGCGGCGCTGGTCGGGGTGTCCCCGGTGCCCCTGCCGGATGCGGTGATCGGCGCCATGGCCGGCTACCTGTCCCTGTGGAGCCTGTACTGGGTGTTCAAGCTGGTCACCGGCAAGGAAGGCATGGGCTACGGCGACTTCAAGCTGCTCGCCGCCCTGGGCGCCTGGCTGGGCTGGCAGTACCTGCCCCTGGTGATCCTGCTGTCGTCGCTGGTGGGGCTGGTGTTCGCCCTGTCGATGATGGCCACCGGCGCCGTCAAACGGGGCCAGGGCATTCCCTTCGGCCCCTACCTGGCCATCGCCGGCTGGATCGCGTTGCTGTGGGGCGAGGAAATCGTCAGCGGTTATCTGGGGCTGTTCGCACTGTAACGCCTATCGCGGCTGAAGCCGCTCCTACCCCACCCGCGTAGGAGCGGCTTCAGCCGCGATCCCCCTGTATCCTGTATCCTGCATCCTGTATCGTCTTCGCTTTTCCGAGGAGCCTTCCATGTTCGTAGTGGGACTGACCGGCGGCATCGGAAGCGGCAAGACCGCCGCCACCGATTATCTGGCCAGGCGCGGCATTGCCGTGGTGGACGCGGACCTGGCTTCGCGCCGGGTGGTGGAGCCGGGGCAACCGGCCCTGGACGCCATCGTCGACCGCTTCGGCGAGCCCGTGCTGCAAACCGACGGTACCTTGAACCGCCGTGCCCTGCGTGACATCGTGTTCAGCGACGAGGCCGCCCGCCGGGATCTGGAGGCCATCACCCATCCGGCCATCGGCGAGGAGCTGCGCCGCCAGATTCTGGCCAGCAGCACCCCTTACACGGTGCTGGTGTCACCGCTGCTGCTGGAAGGCAGTCAGAAGGACATGGTGCACCGGATTCTGGTGATCGATGTGCCGCCGGACGTTCAGGTGGCCCGCACCGTGGCCCGTGACCAGGTGCCCGACACCCAGGTGGCGGCGATCATGAAAGCGCAGATGCAGCGCGACCAACGCCGCGCCCTGGCCCACGACGTGGTGGAAAACCACGGCCCGCTGGCGCTGCTCCACGAACGCCTGGAAGCGCTGCACCAAACCTATCTGAAACTCGCGGAACGACATGGCGGATAAACCCACTCGCATCTACCCCTGCCCCCAATGCAAGAAACCCACCCGCTGGGACGACAATCCCTGGCGGCCGTTCTGCAGTGAACGCTGCAAGCTGATCGATCTGGGTGAATGGGCTTCGGAACGTCACAGCATTCCCGGCGACCCGGACGCGCCCACGGACGATCTGGACGATTTGAGCTGATCGCGGTTGAAGCCGCTCCTACGGTAAGGCGGCGACCTGTAGGAGCGGTTTCAACCGCGATCCAAAACGCCCGTCAAACGCCGGGCCAGAGCCCGCGAATACCGGCCACGCCATAGGCGCCGTGTTCCCGGGCGGTGGCCAGGTCCTCGGGGCCGACACCGCCGAGCGCATAGAACACCAGCGGGTTACCCGCCACTAATTCCTGGAAGTCTTGCCACCCCAGCGGCGAGGCATCCGGATGGGTGGGGGTGGCGCGCACCGGCGACAGGGTGGCCATGTCAGCCCCCACCGCCATGGCCTGGGCGATTTGCGTGGCGTCGTGGCACGCCACCGACAGAAGCCCGTCGAACGCCGGGCGTCCTTCTTCGGCCGCCCGGGCCAGAGCCGGGCCGTTAAGGTGCAACCCGAACGCCCCCTCCCGGGTGGCCAGAGCCGCGTCGTTACGCACCCAGAACCGCAAGCCCCGCTCACGGCAGGCGGCGGTCACGCCGGGGTGAGTGCTCCAGCCCCGCAGGTACACGCCCTGGCGGGCCGCATCCAGACGGCCCAGGCCGGCGATCACCGTCGCCTCGTCCAGGTCCTCAGGGGGAATCACCCACTCCGGCGGCAGTTGCAGCGCCACCGCCACCGGCCGGTTGGCCTCGGGAAAGGCGCGGGCGGAGAGTTCCGTGCGCGGCACCCATTCCACCGGCTGGCCCTCCCGGCCATGGGGCTCGCCGGTAAAGGCGGTGACTTCGCGGAAATGCAGGGTGACCCGCAGGTCCGGGTAGCGATGGCGCACGGTGAGAAACGGGCGGGAGCGCACCGCATCCAGGCCCAGCTCTTCGTGCAGCTCCCGGGCCAGGGCGTGGTCAAGCGCCTCGCCGGGCTCCACCTTGCCGCCGGGGAATTCCCAGAGGCCACCCTGGTGCTTGTGCTCCGGGCGCCGGCTCAGGCACAGGCGGTCATGGCCATCGGGAATGATCCCGGCGACAACGACGATTTCGGGGAGGGGGGAGGACATGGGGTGTGGGGCTCCGGGACGTTGGGCTTGGTCGCGGC
>CENV01079747.1_pt1 | contig 10247 bp, 6 predicted proteins | sample 530231 | NCBI WGS metagenome assembly CENV01 (sample SAMEA2619815, study PRJEB7988) | marine metagenome | biome: marine biome (ENVO:00000447); feature: surface water layer (ENVO:00002042); material: "saline water (ENVO:00002010), including plankton (ENVO:xxxxxxxx)" | depth 5 m | reverse complement strand
GTTGCAATCTAGGTTGCCTCCCAACTGGGGTGAGGTATCATCAACCACAGCAGATATACCCGAAGAAGTTGAATCCACGTATGCTTTATTCGCTGCGTCGGTTGTTGCAACAGGGGTTGCTACACCGCTGACTTTACCGTTTACGGTTACAGCACCATCAACATGTAACTTAGTTGAAGGAGTCAATGTGCCGACTCCCACGTTGCCGCCTTGCTGCCAGACAAAGATATAGTTGTTTGCTCCGTCGTTATCATAGACGGTGAGGTCGTTAGAGTTAGGTCGCCTGCCAATCTGCCAGTCGTTCGACTCTGCCGTAGAGAAATCAATGTAGGCAGCCTCGTCTGTTGGTGCGTCCAACTTGAGGTAAGCATTATCAGTATCGTTCTTTACACGGATACCTCCGTTCGTACCTGTAACACTAACGTCCACTTTTTCGGTCGGCGATGCTGTACCTAAACCAACGTTACCTGTACCTTCCTGCACAAGTTTTGGATTCGTGGTTGTGTTGCATACCTTTACAACTTCTGCTGAGTTGGTTGTATCTACACGTAGGTAGTTTACGTTGCTTGTGTCTTCGATTAGATACGCCGCACTTGTGTCGTCGTCTAATTGTAAAGGTGTAGGTGACTTACCTTGTGGTGGATGCAGATCAGTTCCATTTAGATTTTTATGAAAACCCATTTCTTATTACTCCTAATTACTTCCAGGCCAAACAACACTGACCCCTTCTAGCTTATTATCATACTTGATTGTGTTGCCTACTTCATCAGTGACCATTGTAAAGTCATTACCTATCACAGCAGCGGTCGCTTGTGCGGTCGATGGCCTCGCCATTGTTGCGGTAAGTACAGAGTTCTCTGCAATAGTATAGCTCGCAGCAGAATCTTGTCTCACCCATGCAGCTTGCCACTGTATGCGTGGGCTGTCCCCACCTATAATAATTTCTTTCCGTGTGATCTCAAAGATAGTGCCTGTATCACTACCGTTCTTTTCATGCCGCAAGTATAAAGGATGGGTGATAGAAATGAAATCGCCGAGTTGTAAGTCAGCGTGTATCAGCGACGTGCTGAACTCAACCACAGGCATTCCATACGCTGCGCGGTTTAGAATTCTTTGCGATACGTCAACAGCGCAGGTAACGTCCGTGCAACGCGGGCCAAGGTAATGGTTTGCGGACGACTGGTTTGTAGGCACGTTTAGTAACGCGGCAGGAACAATCATCGGAGCAGGCGTTGTGTCAAACTGACCGCGACCAGCAGGCAGAATTGCATGTGCAGCGTTCTCAGAGTAGAGCGACGTATCCCAAAGAATCGAAACGGGAACAGCCGCGCTTCCAAACTGTGTGGTTGGATTCATCGTGTAACCAATCGTGACCGACGATGCGTCTGCCCTGTATGCAAAGGTGCTAGACATTTGTTGTTGGCGTCTTGCAAAAGGCTGCCCCGATGTTCTTTGATTAGGGTGTGGTTCAAAAGATGTCTCGGTCACTCTATTCACACCATAGCCAGCATGTTGTGTGCCCACCGTATTAGCCCAACGATTCCAGGTAATAGGCAACGGGTATGCAGCATTGCATTTTATGATCTCACGTTGATTCCCGCCTGTGGTATTGTACTCAAGTTTTAGATAAGCGTATCTTTCACTATCGCCCGAGATACCTAACCTGGTTGTGCGCTCTGCGCCTTGAAGTTGCGCGTATGTTGCAGCAGATGTTGCTGACGTTGATGCGGCATCATGTCCATAGAGTAAACGAAGATCACTTAGATAGCTCGCCGACCCTGGGTTGGCCACGGGCAACCTCTGATCTGCATTCGCTGGCCCGCCTATATGTGTGAGAGGTATAAGTTCTTGATAAGGCGCACCAAGTGTTATCTGATCTGCGCTGCCTGCAAATTGAACATTAGCACCCGCTATACCTGTTACCGCTGCCCACTGTGCATAAAAGTATCTTTGAAAATGTGCATTTCTATAAATCGTTGAACCTGTGCCAACAACGGGGCTGCCGCGAGGACTAGGGAACGTCTGTATGCCAAGGTTCGCTTGTAAGCCAAGGCCGGAGAATGCGCCGATGCTTGTCTTGTGGTAGGTAACAGGTACAGGGTATGACGGTTCAAGTATTACCCAGTCGAATGCAGAAGACGTGCCCCAGTTATCTTGAAATTCTAACAACTGATCATCTGCTAAAGTGAGGACCGAAGTTGAGCCGGAGTTATCAATCGAGAGTATGCGACCCTCTTTGAACGTGACTGACTTGCCTCCGTCATCAGTAACCGCTGTAGGCGTACCTCCAACCGTTGTCGTTGAGATAACGCGCAACACAGGACCACGGGTTACATCTACGAAGTCGCTTGATAAATACGTGTCTAATGATGCACCGCTTGTGGGAGGAGGGTTTGTCGTATTGACTTTGCCTGATACAAGTGTGACCCGCTTTGTTGAGTGGTTGTACGTCGCTGGCCCTTGTGCAACACCATTGGAGTTTGTTTCACCTGTAGCAACCATTGAGCCATAGGTAACAACCCTCGGCTTCAAAAAACCTACGCTTGTGACCCCACCTTCCCATTTCAAATTTGTTGAGAATGTAACCTCTCTATTTATTCTAGCAGTGTTAGCGCCGTAGTCTGGAAACCTGTGTGCTCTTTGTGCGTCCAATATCTTTGAACTAAAAACCGACTCACCATCCACTCCGCCAAAGTACGCGGGTATAGGATTGTTTCCAAACTGTGATGAACTAACACCTGTTGTTGATGGTTCCCAATCTGTCTTCTTTACCGTGCTTGTTATCTTCAGATTCGTTTGATTATTAACATTACTGTACGTATCAACTTGCTCGAAGTCAGTGATGTCATCAGTTGTCAAATCGCGAACAGCCGCTGCGCTTGCATTGAAAGGTACATAGGTTATCTTTCCGTTCTCGCGCTCACAGACAAATCCGCCCAAAAGAAAAGCAAGGTCATTTATAATTTGCCACGCGCTCTCATCCTTGACGCTTGAGCTTGATTGAATTTGCTCGGTATCAAAGTCGTGATCTTCGCGCTTACAAGCCCAATGTCTTTTATCTACATCAACACTGGGCTGACTTGTGTACCAAGCATCAACAGAGCTTTCATCATACGTGCCTGAAGTATTGTCTAAACCAAGTTCGTTAAAGAGTATCTCGTGTAGCTGGCCATGAGGCGAGCGTGTTCTAAAATTACGTGTCAGTTTATGCGTATTTTGTAAGACAGAAAAACTCTTACAGGACAGTTCTATTGTGCCGCGCTTGGGAAGAACCTCGCTTATAACGAACGTGCCTAGTGTTAGGAAGTTCGCTATGTCAAAAACCTTACGCTCTCCGCCAATCACATACGTCTGAACACCTAGCTTGATAATAACCTTTTGCCCGTAAAGATAATTAGCAACGTTTGGATTGTTTGAGGTACTTACATTATTGATGCTAGGTTGCGCTAATATGTTTCTTAGTGTGCCGTCATCTATTATGGATATAGACGTGTCGCCTTGTGATACCTTTCTGTTTAGCGGATCGAGCGTTACTCCAAAAGGTTCGATTGACCTGACTATGTTTGGAATTCGCGTTTGCTCGCGCAGTAGCGACGCGCTGCGGCTCGCGGGGTCGGAGGTAAGAGGCGTGTCGCTCCAGCAAAATCTTATCGGGTAGAGATTGACCAAAGAATTTTGTGTGCGTTCTTCTGTAACTGACGTTGCACTGTTAGCAGCGTATGGTCTTATGTATACCTCAACAAGATAAACAGGACGGGTATCTGCTCGCTCAAGCTCGGTTTGTAAATCAGCGTTTAGCGTAAGTGCCATAGCTATACCTCTTCCCTAGTGTACGGAGGCGTCTCTTCAAACTCAAATGATATATCACGCTCCGTAAGCCCTGACTGTAACTGAGCTGGAAACTCAGCTTGTGAGACAACGCAGAACGGTGCGTCGATTGTAGGCGATGACCCAGGTGAAGGTATGAGAAAGAAACCATTAGCCCCGTACTGTGTGTCCTGCCAAAACTGCTCTAACGTTTCGAGGTCATTCAACGAGTAAAGATCTGTTGTACCTTGATCCGCGTCTCCTTCGGTTATGAATGTTGGATTGAATACGCTTTTACCTAACGAAAGGCCGTACCTTGTTTGAACACCGCTACGCGAACTAAAGTTAGAGATGTCGCTCTCTATTTGTACAATATCAAGTGCTGTTCCAAACGTTGGATTCCTTGACAACTGTCTACGTGGCCCCACGAATAACTCACCAATTTGAGGTGAAGGTATGAAGGTCACGGACGTGCTATCAACACCTATCACCAACTGAAAAAAACTGCCGCCGCTAATTACATTGAACTTGCCTAAATATCCAGCAGGCTGACCACCAAGCTGTGAACCGCTTGTGCCTAGGTCGAGGCACACCAAACGCTTGTTCGTAAACGCAGAGAAGCCAGGTGTTGTCCCTGCCTCCCAGCGAACCAACTTCCTAGTTGTTGTGGAACCTGTTGTGAATGTTCGGGCATCGCTTACGTACAACTCAACGAACAACTTGGCTGAAACGTCTTGCTCAGAAATTGCTAGTTGTATGTCTTTGAAGTTGTGGTTTGCTATGACAACAGAATCAAATGCTGTGGTCGGATCGCCGAGGCAATAGAAGAATGAGGCAGGCGCATCGCTTTGAAACGAACTTGACCAAGGCGCAGTCATGCCAGACAGATTGTGGTCGAATGCTCTCAGAGGACATTGTGCAAGATCCGTTGCTTTCGCAAAGGATGTGGTCGCCAAATCTTCAGGCAGCAATATAGCTTTACCGCGACCATTTCTCCACACGGCAGAGATGCCTGTCTCTGGGCCAAGCCCATCTGTAACATCGCTTGTCTCTTGGCCAGCAAGAATATTCTTCGAGAGTAAAATAGGTTTGCCTGCGTTATAGGCATTCTGAAGATTCGTGCTCAATGTTGAAACGGTAAGCGGCATCTCTAACTAATCCCCGAATTAAAAGGCGCTTGCTCAACAAGATTTAGCTCAACGGACATGTCCAGGTAACTTGCGTCAGGAATAACAGATAAAGAGTTTTTCATCATAACCCAAAACGCTTCGCCAGGTTCGCTGCCCAGATACGATGTAGGAAAGTTTGCTTTTGAACCTCTTGGCACAAACAAGAAAGGCAGTAGCCCTTGTATCAATGTATTCTCGTAAAGGCTAACAAGTGCATCCTCATCGCCTGTTAGTTGATAGATGCCTCTGATATTCCTTCCGCCAGCGTTTGAAATATCAACAGCAGAAACACCTGTGACACCCGGCTCACGTTCGCTGACATTGAATGTCGCTCTGTCACTATAAGGCACCCTCGCTTGGTGCAGTAGCTGTAGTCGTTGTCCAACAACCAACTCGCCTATCTCTGGCAACGTTGCTGCTGTTTGCCCCATCTGTGCCGATGCGCAGACAATGGATATGCCGAAGTATACAACGCCTGAGAACGTGGCAAATGTTGAGGGCGAACCTGACCCGTTTGCTAAATTGAAAGATACAAGCGGCTTATCCGTTTGAGGGTCAGTGAATGTTGCTATCGTTGTCCATGTGTTTCCATCATCGGAGACGCCTAGCTTGATTGTGAATGCGTTACCTGATGCAGACGTTCCAAACGTTTTAGACAACGTGCCTAAATTGTGTCCCAGTATCGCAACGGAGTCAAAAGTAAAACCACTCGTGAATTTGAATATGAAAGACCAGCGGTCATTATACGCTGTGGATATGCCGGTAGGTTTTAGCGCACGACTGACCCTATGCGTGAACCTATCGGACATTCTTTTCGCCGGGAAATTAGAATCAGTCGCGTCATAGTTTACACCGCTTACGGTATACGCGCCGAAGTTATTGTCCCCGCCGAATGAAGACGAATCCCACGACCTCCAACCTTGTGTGCTCGTAGGTACAAGCTCAAGAGCGTTCTCACCAAGCAACACAGGATTGTCTTTCTCAAAAGCTGTCCTCTGCGTTTCGGCAAGTTGTGTTGCACTATAAGCCATACCTATCCTAAGAAACCGTTTCTATTTAGACGAGCGGTTGTCCTTGCAACGGTATCACGCATGTAGCGTTGATTCTCCGCCGAGCTAGGCAATGCTATTGTTTGAATTGTTGGCGAGAACTGTATAACCGTTCCTGCTCCAGCCATTGCGCTCATAGGTGTCACCATGCCTCCGTTCGCATAAAAGCCAGGTGTTCGTGGCGCAGCGCCTTTTCTGATTGAGTCAACCGTGCTCTTTGTCAGAACAAATTCTCCCGGCGTGAGCATGGCAGGAACAGAATCACGCCCAGGTGTACCGCCTGTAACTAAACCACCTTTGTTGAAACCTTTGACCGAATTAATAAGCGAGACAATCATGGCAACGAAACCTGCGATAGCACCTGCTGCTAATAGGAACCCGATAGGCCCAAGCCCGGCGAAGAAAGAAAGTATACCACCCGTACCTTTTGCTTTATCTGCGAGAAGTGACGTCGTTGTCTCTTTTACTTTCAGGCCTTTCTTTGCGGTCACTGCAACCTTTTCCGCTGCAAGTTCTGAGGCCATCCTTGAGAACGTTGACATCTTAGCTTTCCGGTCGAGCATTTCTTTATGCTCATTTGTTTGCGTTAGAATTAATTGCTTCAAACCTTCGGTCAGCAAGAACTGTGCTGTTGTCTCCGCGAGCATTACAAGCATGTTCTTAGCAAGGTTCTTGAATGCCTCCTCGGTGGTAAGGCTGTTGTCCATCATGTCGTCCACGAACTGACGCCCAAGGTTGTAAACCATCTGTCCTACTTGTGCTGCTGTATCGGCAATGGCTCTTATCTTTTCGTCTTCTTGATCCTTGATAAATTGCAACGCAGCTCTTTCTATATCCTCACGTCTAGCGGCGTTTTCAACTTCCATCCCGCTACGTGTCTCAAGCCCCTTTCTGTACGCTTCGTCTACACGCTTTTGAAAATCCTCCTGAGACTTTGCTTGCTTCGCAGCTAACGCGATACCTTTTTTGGTTGCAGCTATTTCTGCTTTGCCTAAGCCATCAAGCATTTGCAATCTGGCTTCTGCGATTGCTTTATCTGTCTCTAGTTTTGTCTCACCTAATTTCGCGAGGCTTTTCGCCAAAGCTAGCTGGGTGAAGTATTCGGTCTTAGCACGTTCTTGAACAGCGGCCTTCTGACGTTCGGTGAGTTTCTTTTCTTCGTCTTCGTCGCCTCTTGTACCACGTCCCGTGCCGCCGCCTGTTCTTAGAGCTGCTTTAGCTGCCTCAACAGCCTTTAGAACACCTTCCCAAGACTTCTCTGCTTTACCCAATGCCTCAGGATCATTTAGCTCGCTATTCAATGCGTCGAGCGCTATTGTAAGATCGCCCGCTGCGTCTTTGAACTGGCCGAGTGTTACTGATGCTTTGTAGTTGGATGCGTTCAATCCTCTCGCTGCATTGATCTCACCCATGACCGACTTCTTATACTTGTCGCTTTGAGCAAGTATGTCTTTCAGATTCTCTTTGGCGAGGACGACCTGCTCAGTGTAAAGTTGTAACGAACCTCCCGCTAGCCTCTGCGCATTTTCAACGCTACCGTACTCTTTGACGAGATCACTAAGGTTGCGCTTTGCGTCATTCACATTGTCAATCGCTGCTCCAAGACGTCTGTCAAACTGTTGAAGTCTATCGTTGATTTCTTTGAGGCGGCTCCGCTTGCTAAAAAGATTGAATGTATTAGCGACGATCTGAATACCTGTTGCTAAGCTATAGAACTGCTCTGTTAGGAACATGAGTGTCTTCGTACCCATGATCATCATGCGGCCACCAACAAGTATAAGGTTCCTACCAAGCCCGTTTAGATCAACCTTCGACTGATGCATACCTTGTCCCATGTTATACAAAGCAGTGACAAGTATCTTAGCGCCATCAACCATACCTTTGATGAATGTTCCAAATTGAGAACTCTGTGTAACGAGATTACCGGCAAGTATAAGCGCTGACTCGAATGTCGCTCTTAGCCTGCTTATTTGAAAACCTGCCGTCGCAGCCATCTTCTCAAACGCTTCACGGGTCGCACCTGTGCTATTTGCAAGCTGTGGCAGAATGTTGTTTATCTCGTGAAAGTTCTTGTTCATCAAAGCAACGACAACACGCCCAGCACGTACAGAGCCGAACAGTTTAGCGAGATCGTCGTCTGTGAGATTGGCTTTACTTGCGACCTCTTTCAAGATGCCTACAAGCCCTATGGATCGAAGGCGTGTGGTATTGAACTCAAGCCCCAAACGCTTTGCAACCTCAGCGGCATCTTTGGTCGGTTTCGTCAATGTGGTGATTGCTGCATTGATACCAACCGTCACCATTGCTGTGTTTAGACCAACCTTTGTGCCTGCCGCAATAGCAGCAAACATCTCATCCATAGAGACGCCTGCTGCCGCTGCACCTGTTGTTACCTTACCAATGTTTGCTGCAAGTTCGCCTGCTGTTGTTTTACCTAACTTGATTGCTTGAAAGAACTTATCACTCACAGCTTCCGCGTTCTGGAACCCTACACCATACGCATTGATAACCGATGTCAAACCATCGACTGCTGTCTCGACCTGTGTTACACCACCAACCGCCATCATGTTTGCAGCATTCATAAGTGAGATTGATTCTGCGCCTGCCGCTGCACCTGCCGAGATCGACGTGTAAAGAGCTTTGGCTTGTTCTATAGGTGCCTTGCCGTATTGCATAGCAAGGCCAAGCGTTGCTTTGTTTAGCGCGGCCATGTCCGTCGTCTGTGTGTCAACAAGTGTAGACACCTCGGCCATTGCTTTACCAAAATCTAAGGATGCTTTTGTCGCGTTTTTTAGGACACGTACAACGGGGCCGAGTGTAACATTGAAAGCAGATCTTAAAAGCTGTGTACCTTGATTGATTGTAATCAAGGCCATCTGAAAACCTTTGAGTGATTTTCTGCCCTTAGCTGCAAAGTTAGCAACGGAACGTCCTGCCTTGTGGATCGCAGGGGTAAGATTGTCTTTAGCATCAAGAATAATGCCTGTTACTAACCTTGCCATATTACCTCCTACCTCCTTGACGGTTGCTCATGTTGCGCTTCAGTTCGCGCTGTTGCTTCTCATATTCTTTCTGCTGTTTTGTTTGCTCTTCTTTATTCAATTCATTGAGTGTGGTTTCACATTGTCTAAACGCTTGAAGCACATAAGCGGGTTGTTGCATTAGATCACTACCTCCCCAAGGTAACACTTGTAATGTTTTCCAATCTTGCCACCAACTAAACAATGCCCATGTCTCGTCATCAATGATAGACCAAGGACACCTACGCAACCCAGGCATCCAAGCCCAAGATATATTTGCGTTGCTCTCTTCGTCGCAGTTTCGTAAATGCCTCTTACTATCTCCCTCTGAATTCCCTTTGCACTTAGAGCAGCCCCATGACCATGTTGCCATGTCGCCGCTGTAAACAAACCTAACAGCTATCTTTAGTTTCCCAGCGTACCCTCATCCAACATTGATGTGTCTTTCAACGCCTCCACAATATCGTCAAGAATGATAGCCTCACTTGCTCCCGCTTGCATAATAGCCTTGAGCAATTCTTTTCCATTGGTTGGCGTGAACACTTCTTCTTTACCTTCAGCGGATTGAAGCATCACAGAATAATTCTTCACATCGAGAACACGTTCTTTGATGATACGCTCTTGCAACTGCTGTGCTCTCTCCATGAAGTTGATCTCTGCTGTGCCTTTCTTGGTAACTTTACCAAGGCCAAACTGCTCAAGCTTCCGCATGTCTGCCGCTGACAATGGGGAGAGTAGAACCATGAATGGATCTACATCATCCCTATTCTCATCAATGTCTGGAATATACCAAACAGCATCCTCTTTTCTTTTGGCTATTCTTGCCATGTCGTCATCTCCCTCTTGTTATTTGTTCACTAGGTGAACGTTAGTGTCATTTCATCATCACCGCTACTTCCTAGTGCAGTAAAAGGCAACTCGAAGGTTGCCTCCTCTGCTTCAGGAATCTCAATCGCGGAGAAGTCAAACTCAACTTGGTTCATATCAATTACTACACTTGTGCCTGTACCGCTACCGATAGTGATAGCAATGTCACGTTGCTCAAAAAGTTTACGCAAGATGATCTCTTTCATTTGATCCGCTCGCGCTCTTACGCTCAAGCTACCTGTGACGGTACGATACCCTGTCACAAAGTCAGTAATACTATCGGTAAACGCTTCATCATTAATTGCTTTGATATTGTTAGCAATGTTCATTTCAAA
>CENV01017282.1_pt1 | contig 10251 bp, 5 predicted proteins | sample 530231 | NCBI WGS metagenome assembly CENV01 (sample SAMEA2619815, study PRJEB7988) | marine metagenome | biome: marine biome (ENVO:00000447); feature: surface water layer (ENVO:00002042); material: "saline water (ENVO:00002010), including plankton (ENVO:xxxxxxxx)" | depth 5 m | reverse complement strand
AGGTATGGAAATGATCACGGGTGGCTTTGTAAGCGATTTCACGATCTCGGGTTCTGGTGGTGACGAGCCGAAAATGTCTTGGACTGGTAACGGATCAAAATACGTTTTCACCGGTACAGTCACGGCAGAAAGCGGCACATCAGGTCCAAACGCTACGTTTACAGCCGCATCGAGCAACGGTCACGACAACTTTGAGGAAGGCTCGCTAGTGAAAGGCGCTGGCGGTGCTCTCGGTCGTGTTACTTCTGTAAACCGCGCAACTGGTGTTGTCACTACGGATTCAGGTTCGGCGTTTTCTGCGGAGCTTATCACCCCGTACTCGCCGACACCTAGCGTCAACGCTGCGGCACCTTTGAACGGTATCACGGGATCTCTTGCGTTGACTGGTCCTACTGCAACATCATTGCCGATCACCGCTTTCGAGATGACGCTAGCAAACAACATCAAAGCGATTAATGATGAAGCTTTTACAGATTCGATCACTGACTTTGTGACTGGGTATCGAACTGTAACCGGTAGTCTTTCAGTTCGTGCGCGAGCGGATCAAATGAAAGAAATTATCTTGCGTAAACTATTCGAGCAACGTGACATTCAAATCACGATCGGAAGTGGTACGGGAACAAGCGTTGTGATCGATATGAATCAAGCTGAATTTGATTTTTCTGCTATTGAAATTCCAGAAGCAGAGGAAGCAACATTCGAATTACCATTCACCGCACTAGGTAGCAGCGGAGATGACGAAATGTCATTGACGTTTACCTAGTCAAAAAACAACTAGAGGGAGTTGACGAAATGGCTAGAGTAGCAAAAAGAAAAGAGGATGCCGTCTGGTACATACCGGACATTGACGACAACCGAGAAGACAGCGAACCTTTCATGGTTTTGCTGTCTCCTCTTAGCGCAGCAGATATGCGAAAACTTGAGCAATCGGGTCTTGGTAAAGTAACGCGCAAAGGTTCTGCGGACATCAATTTCATGGAACGTGCGCAGCAACTGCAAGAACGAATCATTCGCGATCGTGTTTTAGAGGTAAAGAATTATTCAGTGTTACTGTCTAACGATGAAGGCAAAGAAGAATTGTTTACACCATCGAACGGAAAAGAATTGGTCAAGGCGATCATGTCTGCGGGTGCAAGCGAAGTTGTCATCTTTGATGATATCGTTGAAGCGTTGAAAGATAGCTCAACACTCGAAGAGGGTATCTTGGGAAACTAGAATTGATCGTCCGATTCGTGAACAGTGGCGACACTGCGACATGGAATTGGGGATGCTCAAAATGTAAAGGCATAGAAGAGGGCGATAATAAGAGAAAGCTTAGAAACTGCGACGAAGAAAGCAACCCGAATGTTTCTTGGCCTTGGATGCCTGGTTTGCGTAGGTGTCCTTGGTCAGTGATTCAAAATGAATCATGGGTGCTTTTTAGTTGGTGGCAAGACTGGAAATCATTTGACGTGTTACCTTGGGGAGGTAGTGACTTGATGGAGCAACCTGCAATCGTACTGCAAGCATTTAGAAAATGCGAAAGTGTATTGCAATCAGTTGAAGAAGAGGCACGAAAAAAACAACAGCGTGAAATGGAAAAACAACAACGCGACATGCGGCGCAACTTGAAAACGCATAGAGGTTAATAATGGCTAGAGTAACGGCAGGCATTACAATCATTGCAAAAGATGACGCATCGAAAGTCTTTCGCAAAGTTTCTAAGGGTGCTCAAGATATGGCTAACCGTGCAAGCGCTTCTTTCAAGAGTCTTGGGGCGGCCACAATCGCACTGAATCAGGGTGCCGAATTAGTTTCTAAAGCATACCGCGCAATCGTTGCGCCAATCGTTCAAGCTACGCGTGCAGGTGTTGAGGCATCTAGAGAATTTGGAACCGCACTCCGCGAAGTGTCAACCCTGGTTGACTCCGCGCAAGTGTCGAATGAATCGCTACGCAGTACGATCATGGAGCTATCCGCAGAGTTCGGACGATCGCCAGTAGAACAAACAAAAGCGTTATACATGGCGATCAGTTCCGGCGCGGAAGCGGGTGCAGAAGCGACGACTCTTTTAACAACTGCAAACAAACTTGCGATCGGTGGCGTTACGCAAGTTAATACGGCGGTTGATTCTCTCACTTCTGTGATGAACGCTTACGGTATCGCGTTCGAAAACTCAGAAGCGGTTTCTGATAAGTTTTTCGCGACGATCAAAATGGGTAAAACTACAGCGGGCGAACTTGGCGCGAGCATCGGTCAAGTTGTAAGCACAAGTTCAAACGCTGGTATCTCACTTGATGAAATGTTTTCAGTCATCGCAGCGGGTACGAAAGTCGGTCAAAGTACAGCGATGGCAACCGTGGGCTTGAATGCTGCATTGAATGCGATTATCAAACCGACGAAAGACGCAGAAGCAGAAGCGCAACGTCTAGGAATTGCATTCGATAGCGCAGCACTTAGACAAAAAGGTTTTGTCGGTATCTTGAAAGAGATCGCGAGCAACACAAACAAAACAGACAAAACAATGTCCACGCTCTTTGGGTCTGTTCGTGCGTTACGTATTGCAACCGGCGTGATGACAAATAACTTTGCAGCATTCGATCAAGTGTTGCCAGAATTACAAAACAGTCTTGGTGCAACGGATGAAGCGGTTGCAAAAATGACTGGATCAATCGATCACCAAATCGGGCAAGTTGAAGCACTCGCGGATCAAACAAAAATTAGCTTTGGTGATGCGGCAAAAAACTCTAAACCTTTTCAAGGAGCCGTACGCGAAACCAAAAGAATACTTTCAGAGTTGATCGAGTTTCTAAACAGCAACGACGGGAAAGAGGCTGCGAACGCTTTCTTTTCTTCAATGGCATTAGGCGCACAGCTATTCACAACGACTCTCGCAATAATACCTCAAACACTTGAAGCGGTTATTGGTGGTCCTAAATTTCGATCGTTGAATAAAGCATTCGACAAAGTAAACGCAGCACTTGCGCGATCACAGCAAGACTTAACCAAAAGCACAAAAGCCGAAAATGCTGATCTAATCAAAGAAATGGTCCACCGTACGAAGAGACTTCAAGGTTTGATGCAAGGCTTAAAGGACATTCAGGACGATGCCAAGCAAGGCGTGACCGAATCGAATTTGTCGATCCTCATGGAAGAAAAACAACAGACGTTAAAACTGATTGCTGAAGAAGAAAAAGAACTAGAGCACCGGGCGTCATTACTTCGAGCGCGTGGTATTTTACGCGAAGAACGTATAAAAATGATGCAAGACTTTGCAGCAAAAGAACGTAAAATTAGGGAAGGTAATAAGGCAGACACGACAACCACAACGACAACCACAACCGTCACTGAAGATGCCGAGAAAAAGCTAACAGAATTCCAAAAACAAGAGATCATAAAAAGAGCACAAAATGAAATGGCGGTTATTCTTAAAACCGCCAAAGATGCAAACGCGGTACGCTTGGGGGTGGTTTCAGAACAAGAGTTTATTGAGATGAATCGTCTTGATATTATCGATGAAGGTATACAAAAAGAAGCTAGCCTAAGAAAAAAAGGTGTAGACGCTGCGTTGAAAGGCGAACAAAAACGCTTGAAGTTTGTTCAAAAATTTGAAAAAACGGGTAATGATGCCGCTAACAGAAAACGTGAGATGGACGAAGACAACGCGGCAAGGCGTGTTGAGCTTGAACAAAAAACGACTGATCTAATAACTAAAATCCGTGACCAACAACTTAACGCACTTGCGGACATGGCATCAAGTGCGGGACAAGCTATCTTCAATCTAGGTCGAAGCTTTGTTTCTGATTTGATTGACAGCACCGTAACCGCAGAAGAAGCAATCGCGAACCTCGGTCAATCTGTGTTGCAATACCTTGCAGAAACTTTGGCTCAATGGGCTTTGACTGAAGGCTTAAAGCAACTCATCTTATCACAAACAAGTGAGAAGAAAAAACAAGCTGACCAACAAATGCTCGCAGGTTCTCTTGCAAGAAACGCGATAGAAGTCACCGCAGAAAAAGCCGCAAGCACTGCAAAGGGATCATCAAAAACAAAAGAAGTTGTCGGTTCTCTAGCCAAAGATAAGATAAAAGGAACGGGCGGTATTCTGGGAAGCTTCGCGAGCCTTGGACCTATTGGGATTGTTCTTGCGGTTGGCGCAATCGCGGCACTTGTTGCAACGATCGCAAGTTTGATTTCACAGGTGAAAGGATTTAACAAAGGTGGTTTTGTAACTGGAGGCACACCAGGGACAGACTCCGTGCCAAGTCTTCTAACGCCGGGAGAGTTTGTACTTCCAAAGCCAACAGTTGACGCAATAAGAAGAGGATCACCGCCAAAGACACCCGGTCGTTTTGCTAACGGTGGCATGGTCACTGCGGGTGGTGGAATGGTTGGGACACAAGTTGTATTTGCACCAACGATTCAAACAGTTGCTTTGCCGAATTCAGTGCAGAATCAAAGGTACTATCGCGACACTGTATCAAGGACAGTTTCAAGGCTAAATAGAAACGGGTTCAAGTAATCATGGCGTACAGTGCAACACAACTTGCAGAGACTCAGCGCAACGCGTACAACGCGGACAAACCAATTGCGCTTGGTGACAATGCGCTTGAACTTATCGCAACATCAAACAAAGTGTGGAGATCTTGGAACTCTTCAACATACGCAGGGGATAACAACTTTGGAGCTTATACCGTTGCAAGTTCTCTTTTCGATGCAACTGATTCAACTTATCCAACAAGTCGTCTTTCTGATCGTTTCACGCATAAAGTCAGTCGAGCGCTAAAGCCTAGCGGTATCGCTACAGCGCACAACGATCGATGGTCTTTCATTTGTTATTTTGCAAACGGTTTTTCTTTTGATTCCGTTGCTATTCTTGGTCATAACTTTGGCACGCTTTCAAAGTTATTCGGAACCGCGAACGGTGGAAACGCTTTCACGATCAAGCTCGGAGTATCTGATGACGGTAGCACGTGGACAACGATCGCAACTTTTACAGATCCACAAACAGACATGCCGATCACATCTTTCAATCTTGCGAACGGTTCAGGGTCACCAAGTACATTTGCGTCATTCACCGGTGTTGCTTACTTTGGAATCTCTATCGTTTGCGCATCGTCTACAATGGGGCAACTTGCGACAACGCTACCAGAAATTTCAGAAGTGGTGATCGGAAACAGATTTCAATTTTTACATCAAGCAAAAATTCCATACCGCGACCGTGAAACTGGAAACGTAAGCACACGCGAAACGGGGCGCACTGGCGCATCTGCGGTTGATATACAAAACAGCGGTGGACGTAGGATTGAAGGAACGTTTCAGCTTACAAGTGATAAGAGTGACTTTGTAAGCTTTTATCAAAATGATTTGACGCAAGGTATGTTGCCTTTTCTATATGTTCCAAAAGGCACCCGTGCGCTTTTTCCTAGCTCGTATCAAGGAAGCGAACCCGGCGAGGCTTTTTGGGTGACTATGCAAGATGAAAGTCTTTCGGTCGAAGTTGAAGAAAGTTACTTGGATACGACGGTGCAACTTAGCTTGCGCGAATCAGCGCCATATCATTCGAGTGTGACCTGATGGCTTTGACAGTAACAACACTAAGCACAAATTTGCAAAACGCGTACACCGCAGGAAAGCCGATCTTGCTATCTAAAAATATTTTAGCAGGGCAAGAGACAAGCGATGTCACCGGGGGCACTGGTCCTGAAACGGCGATCTCTGCGGTCTGGCGAAACGGTCGTGCAAAAGATGCGCTATTACCTGAAGACATAAACGCAACTGTACTTTCAGACGTGACAGATCTTGCGCAATGTCCCTTGCGAGCGTTCGATTATAATTTGTCCGGGTTGACTGGTCCTTGGGCAAGTTCTTTTCAGTCTGATGCACCTGCATCATCTTTGTTTTGTCGAGGTGACCAAACGCAGTCTTTCGATTCTGTAGTGCTTGCAAATCATAATTTTGTAGACATTCAATCAGCTATACTAGAGCAAGATTCAAGTGCTGTTTTATTTGTTGAAGTATACGCAAGCGATGCAAACACTTTTGCGGGCGGCCCAACAAACACACGAAAACTTGTGCGGTGGGAACCTGGCGTGACTCCTGGTCTTTCTAGTTTTACTGATGAACGCTTGGTGTGTCTTGATCTTGGTACAAGTGGATCTCAGTTAGGCGGGCATCCTTCCGGCTACCTAGGCAAGTTTAATGTGATTAGTGGCGCGGCGTTTTTTCAGTTAGTGATCGGCGTTGATAGTACGAGTGTGACTTTTATTCCATCACCGCAGATCGGCGAACTCTTCATCGGTCCACGTCGTCAACTATCGCGCAACCCAACTTTCGAAACCTGGCTTGACGGACCAGATATTGAGAGCGACGTTTCAGAATTTACGTCTAGAAGTGGAATCAAAACACGCTACGGAATAGCACTTGGAAAAAGTATTTATTCGCCCACGTTCACACCGAATGGCGATGCTGTGCAAGGCACTACAGATCTGTACTCTCTTGATGATCTCGCAACACTCGAACAGTTTTGGGAGGATACAAAATACGGAGCAAACGGATTCTTTTTAATCCCTGAACCTAGCGCGTCACCTACCGTTGATGCACCGTTCTGTATTACTACTGACGCATTTTTTCCCGCACAAATGCAAGGCGGGTTGACAGATCGCGAAGTAAGCTTTGAGTTTGAAGAGCTACCGCCATATACTAGGGAAGAGGGTTAGCTTATGGTTCTTTCGATCAATGCAGATTTGCAAGCAGAACTTGAACGTGCAGACACTCGCCCGGTATATCTTGTCGAAGTATACCCGCGACCATACCCGGCTGACAGTGGCGAAACTGTATGGCCGAATTCGCTTGTGAATCTTTACCCGATTCGTTTTTGTTGGAGTGATTCACCTTTAGTTTCTGCGCCTGCGAGTCGTAGCACAACGATATTTCGTGAACAAACACGAATTCCAAACATTATCAAAACCATTGCCTCTTTTGGTGTGACTCTTGATCCGTTGACTCGTAAAGTTTCACAAGGTGACACGTCGATCGAAATCATAGACGACGGAACATTACGAAACATCCTGTCACAGCCTGGTATTAATAACGTTACAGCTTCAACGAATCCAAATGTTGCAACCTTTCTTTTTGGTCAAAAAGTAATCATCAAGCTAGGTGTTCAAACGTACGTTTCAAATGGTGTTCGTAAAGCTTTCGACATTTCAAATTTCATGACGTTGGGTACGTTTACAATCGCTGAAGTACTACCGAAAAAAGGATCGATCGAATTATCGTGCGCAAGATTTTCTGCGCTACCTCACACGAAAAAACTGTCAAGAAACTTTCGCACCAGATCACCACATGGACAGCTTCATGAAATTTTATTCAATGAAATGGGGTTTGATAACACGTCAGGAACTTTTGATGAAAGCTCAGTTGACGCGTGGTACACCGCGCAACCTGCAAACGATATTGATAAACGTCATTGGGCTTGTAAAAGAGAGGACCATGATTTCGATAGCGAGTTTTTGAAATCAAGTTCACGCGTAAAAGATGAGGGTGCGTGGGACATCATCAATGATCTTTCTTTTTTGACTGGTGGTTTTGTTTGTGAAAGAGAAAACGGAAAAATAACATATGTTCCATACGTGCCAAGCGCAGCGTCTGTGCGTGATCTAACGGCGGATGATGTCACCGATTTTGAACAAGTCGAAACATACGGAAATCTAAATAATCAAACACATTTAAAAATTACAAACACCGTGCAAAAAACAGATTGGGAACCTTCGTCAACGGGGATCAGTGCTTCTCAATTTGGCACGTCCTCAGTACCTGCATATTTTGGAGGTGTCGAAGGTGATTCTGTATTCACTTCTAAAATCGCAGATGCACAACAAGCACACAGGTTCCCTGATGTTTCATCACGTGCAATTCGAATTGCGCGCGAAGTTACTTTTTCTTCAAACCTAAAATGGGAAGGCGGTATTTCAAGTTCTGGTTTTCTAAAACCTCGGGTCGTTACATACGGATCAATGATTGCAACGGGTGAAACGAACTCAAACGGAGTTGCGCAAGGTCCAGCGACATACAACCACACAACAAAGCAAGTCACGTTGACATCAGGAAAAGTCAACACAACAAATCCACCACCAACAAGCGGCGCAACGATAGACACATACCTTTCAAGTGACTTTGTAGACGTAACACGCGGGCCGGTGTTGCGTGTTATTTCGACAAAGACTGTCGGTGGCACGCCAACAGCCGTCACTGATGACGGCGGAAAGTCAGTAACATTCAAAGAGGGCCGAATACTTTCGATCGATAATTCGGGTTCAACTTCCGTGATCACTTTAGCGGATGATCAGTTATTAGAATTTCAAGCTAACTGGGGCACATCAACCGCATTCGATTGGGTAATCTTAGAACCTTCGTTTCCTGTGCCCGTTGGTTACTACAAAGTAAATACACGTCTCGGTGCTTTTGCGGGTCCGATAGGTTTACGACCGAATCTAGGAATACAGATGCTTCCTTATCCAGGCGCGAGCGGTGCATGGTATAGAAACGCACACTTTCAAAGGTACTTTTATGTTCAATGGGCAGCGGTAACAGGTTTCGCGGGTGCCAATATTCAATTCGCTGGAAGTGATGATCAAATAACTCTTGGGGCACCCTATCAAAAACTGATCTCACCTTCACACATTGGCGGACCAGCGAACGCGGACAAACGGCTACCCGTATCGAATCCGGGGAGCGCAACGTATTTAAACGATCTTCGTTTACTCTACGGACATGATGCGGCGTCTACATCTGCAACTTCGTTTGCATCATACGCGCAACTTCAAGGATCGGAAAGAACCTCTAGTTTAGGCATCGCTGGTGATGCCGAACGTTACGCATATTTAAAACTTGAATATAATACAACCGGGGGCAACCAGTACGAGATTATAAAATGTAACGCTGCGTATCCAATCCCTCTCACGTGGAATAGATGGGCCAACACGGTAAGCGTGCAACATGCGGCCTACGGTGTGAATAGAGTTACTGAGTCATCATATGAACCAGATCCAAATCAACGCACAGCGGGGCAACCTTACGCAAGACGACAACAGCAAATGCCAAGCACTTTTGCGTACCGTGCGGAATGCTCATCGGTAACCGTTGGCTATACTCCATCACCCACAACTCAATACGGAACACCTAATAACGCATCGCCGGTTTTAGCTTGGGATACTAACTTGTTTCCTGATAACGTTGACCACGCGATCACACCATCCGGGCGCGGGCAGTTCGGAACGGTTCCTAGTCCTATGCTTGTTCCTACTGCGTTACTAAACGTACCGACAAGTCAATCAGATGCAAATCATTATTTAGGTCCACGATGTACGGATGTAACTTGCGCAGTAGATGTTTCACAACGAATCTTAAACCGTGCTGCGTATGGAATGCCTGTGATTGAATTCGCAACTTCTCTTGCGCAAGCTGACTTGCAGCTAGGCGACTTTATATCAATCACGCACCCTCAATATTTACGACATGCGCAAGACGGAAGTGATACAGGAACGATCTTTGAGATTACACGAAAAGAAATTTCTATTGAAGGCGATTCGCCACGCATACAATGGCAAGCGGTTTGGGTTCGTCAAGATTCAGCGGCAAACTATACGATCGCGACAAACTCAGTATTGAATGCAACCATACCAAAACCATCAACAGCAAACCCCACGGAAGCAGTAATCGGAAGTGACTTTACTATTGTAACGGATGAAATAGGAAACACAATCAAGTATGATAATAAGCTAGAAGGGGTCAGCGTTGTTTGGCCTGGAAGTAGTTAGGAGTAATAAAAAATGGGCTTTCATAAAAATCTAAGCGGTACTGATTTACATCCACCGCAAGGCAAATCGCCTACACCTTTACAGTTGGATGATGACACGAGCGCAGCATACTTGATCGAAGACACCAGCAACTTAAATTATTTGCGCGTTGATACAACAGACAGCGCGGAAGTTGTGAAAGTGGGCAACACAACAACGAATCCGAAGCTTGTTCAAGAAGGATCAGGTAACGTTGGTTTAGGTACAGCATCACCGACAGAAAAAGTAGACGTGAGCATAACAGGAACAAACGGAGGAATCCGCGTAAAGAATGCCACCGATAATGCTTACCTTAAATTAGACGCACCTACAGACGAAGCCGCGTATATTGATTTTTCAACTGCCGAAAATAACGATTGGCAAATTGGCAGGCGGCCTAACTCAAATGATCTTACCGTTTATGATAACGACG
>CENV01025601.1_pt1 | contig 10257 bp, 3 predicted proteins | sample 530231 | NCBI WGS metagenome assembly CENV01 (sample SAMEA2619815, study PRJEB7988) | marine metagenome | biome: marine biome (ENVO:00000447); feature: surface water layer (ENVO:00002042); material: "saline water (ENVO:00002010), including plankton (ENVO:xxxxxxxx)" | depth 5 m | reverse complement strand
GCACCAGCTGGCCAACCTGTATGCCGAGGATGGCAGCCGCATGTTCAACTCCGTCATCGTGGTGACGGACCGCACCGTGCTGGACAGTCAGCTGCAGAACACCATCTATCAGTTTGAACATGCCCACGGCGTGGTGTGCCCCATCAGCCGTGAAGGCGCGAGTGCCAGCAAGTCCGCCCAGCTGGCGGATGCCCTGGCGGCCAACACCCGCATCATCATCGTGACCCTGCAGACCTTCCCCGCCCTCTTCGATGCACTGGAGAAGCGCCCCAAGCTGGCGGAAGGCCACTATGCCGTCATCGCGGATGAGGCCCACTCCTCCCAGACAGGCTCGTCTGCGGGCAAGCTGAAGGCCCTGCTCAATAGCGCCGGGCAGACCAATGACCCAGAAGCCGAGCTGAGCAGCGAAGAGGTGATGGAAGCCGCCGTGGCTGCGCGCAGTGCCAGTCAGCGCATCAGCTACTACGCCTTCACCGCCACGCCCAAGGGCCGCACCCTGGAATTGTTCGGGGTACGTCCAGAGCCAGAACTACCGGCAAGCGATAGCAACAAGCCTCGCCCCTTCCACCTCTACTCCATGCGTCAGGCCATCGAGGAAGGCTTCATTCTCGATGTACTGCGCCGCTATACCACCTACAAGACGGCATGGAAGCTCTCGCATCCGGACGGTGACGAGATCGAGGTTGACTCCAAGAAGGCCAGCCGCACCCTGGCGCGCTGGGTACGCTTGCATCCGCATAACATCAATCAGCGGGTCGAAGTCATCGTCGAGCACTTCCGCCACAACGTGCGTCATCTGCTCAACGGTCAGGCCAAGGCGATGGTGGTGACCAGCAGTAGGCAGGAAGCCGTGCGCTATCAGCTGGCAATGCTCGCCTATGTGAAGAACAAGGGCTATGACGACGTGCACCCGCTGGTTGCCTTCTCGGGAAGCGTACCGGCCGATGATGTCATCCCTGAGGAAGTCACCGAGGCCAGCGCCCTGCTCAATGCCGGCGTAAAAGGCCGCGACCTTGCCACGGCGCTCGATAGCGACGACTTCAACGTGATGATCGCCGCCAACAAGTACCAGACCGGCTTCGACCAGCCCAAGCTGTGCGCCATGTACGTGGACAAGAAGCTACAGGGCGTGGAGTGCGTGCAGACTCTCTCGCGCCTCAATCGTCTCTTCCCTGGCAAGGAAACCTTCATCCTCGACTTCTTCAATGACACTCAGGACATTCTGGATGCCTTCGCGCCCTACTACCGGGAAAGCGAGCTGGCCACGGTGTCAGACCCACAAGTCATCTATGACATGCAGCAAAGTCTGGATGACACCGGCATCTACCACGGACAGGAAGTCACCCAGTTTGCCGAAGCCTTCTTTGACCCCAAGGCACCCTCATCGCAGCTGTCGTTTTACTGTGACCCGGCGCGTGATCGCTTCAACAAGCGCTATGTCGCACTGACCGAGCACATCCGTGTCTGGCGTGACGCTCGTGACACTGCCGAGAAGAACGGCGATGAGATGGGCCTTAAGCGCGCCGAGCAAGAGCTCAAGGATGCTGGTACCTCACGTGATGAGCTCGACCTGTTCCGCAAGAATCTCAAGAGCTTCGTGCGCGCCTACGAGTTTCTCTCGCAGATCATCGCCTACGAAGACACCGAGCTGGAGCAGCTTTGCGTGTTCGCCAAGCACCTGAGCCCACTGCTGCGGGAAGACCGCCTCAAGGACCCAGAGCTGGACGTCAGCGAGCTGGAGCTAACGCACTACCGCCAGACCAAGCATCAGGAACAGGAGCTGCGCCTAGAAGAGCAGGAAGGCGAATTTGGGCTGGACTCCATCACCGAGGTCGGCTCCGGCACCCCGAAAGATCCGGAGAAGAAGAAGCTGGATGAGATCATCGACACCCTGAATGATCTCTACGGGGCCGAGATTCAGGATGACGACAAGCTCCACTTCGCCAATGGCCTCGCCACCCGCCTTGAGCGAGATGAAGATCTCATGGGACAGGTCAACAGCTACAGCCTCGAAGACGCCATGAAGGGCCTGCTACCCAAGCGGCTCAACGACGTACTGCTCGATGCACTGGCTGATCAAGAGAAGATGTCCATGCCGATACTGGAAGACGGCGGGATAGAAAAACGCTTCGCTCACCTGATGTATCAGCTGCTCAGGCAGCGGAGTGAAGGCGGCAAAGGGGTGCAGGGATGAGGGCTTGAAGCAGTCCTGGGAACCAGGGATCGACAGAACGAAAAAGTTCGTCGCCAAAAAGAGGTTGGTCCGAGTCAAGGTCAATTTTATAAGATTCACTCTCACCCACTGGAGAGAGACAACACATGAAACATTCCAAGCAATCTAACCAGCAACAACAAAATGACCGCTCTCGGGCGCTTAATCCTAATCGAGGTACTACTGGCACAAATCGCGAGAATTCCAAGGTTCATGGAAACCGCGGCAAGCAATTAAATCCAAACAACAAATAGACATGGAGTCAAGGCCTCGGCTAAAAACCGAGGCCTAACTATACACATGACAACTCAATATACTTACCCCTCCTTGGGAGAGGCTATCAAATATTTTGTGTCTACTATGGGTATTCTACCTCGTAAGAATGAAGTCAAAGAGAATACAAATACGAGTGAAGCAGAAAAAAAGAAAATTCAAAAGCAAATTGAAAGGCTTGCCCGAGAGGAAGGGCATTTACAGGCACAATTTGATGCCCTGATTCCCTCAATAAACAATTATCTAAAAGACTCTATTTCCTGTCCTATAGTAGCTGCCCAGATATGTTCAGTAGCCAACAAGTTACACGACAGCTATAAAGAGCTGCTAGTTAGTCAAGGTACCTTCATGAGTCAAAGGGACACCGTCCTATACTTTATAAAAAACTTTGCTATAGAAGCTTGTGTTACGGAATCAAGCTTGGCATATCTAATATACCAAGACTTAAGACCGGGCGCAGTATGGCCCGAAGAGGACTTCTGGTATCTTCCAGAAGAAAGGGATGGAAAAATAGTATGGCCGATAGCTAACGCAATGAAATGGGCATACTCAGTAACCGACCTTTCGCAAACTCAATTCCATAAACCAGCTGATAGCCAGGATGTTTTCAATAGATTAGAGAATAATCTCAAAAATGCCAGTAAATGGACGCGCGGAAAGTCTATACCCAGCATGCTCGGATTGACAAAAAATATTCGCGACTCGCTGGAAGCTCAGGAAAACAATGGAAAGAAGATACCGAGTGAAGTAAAGGACAGCATACTAGCCACTATATCTCTATCTCTAGTTCTGACTTCATTAGCGCAAGACGTGAAGAGAAACTATGGCACTGAGACATTATTCAAGCTAACAGACCAAATAAAACAATATGTATACTGGATCAGAGAAGACATCGATGAGTTCCAGAAAAATTACTCTGAAGAGATTCAGTTACGAGAAATAGATGACAATATTTCTGCACAAAAGCTAAAATATAAAATGCTATCTACGTACATACCGTTCTTTCATGAGAAATGTCAGCGAGCTAGACATCCTATATCTAAACATATATTGCACCAAAGATCTATCGATAGAGCGATGGTCAATTGGCTGGCAAAAAAATATGGTAACTATGCTGCCAAAGTGCCTGAGTATGCGTATGATATTAGCCCTGTCAACGTACCCGAAGGCTTTTCACTGTTGATGCCGATAGCATTGACCATGATAAACGATAATAACATTACATCAAAAGATATCGATAACTTTAGCAATTCACTACAAACATATAATCTTGACAAACAACTTCCGTGGGTAGCGGACTGGTTATACGGCGGCTATTACTATAGAAAGGACGAGTTTGAAAAAGCACATCAGTATTTTCAGAAATCGTTTCAGTATGGAAAGTATAGAGCAGGAAACACTTTCTATCGAACCCTAAACCAGCACATAGAGGTTTGTGCAAAACTTGACAAATGGAAAGAATTTAAAAAAGCAGCTCTGTGGGCAAAGTATTTAGGGATACCTGTGAGGTGGCTGCGTGACGAAGAACCTACTGATGAAAATCTTAGAGTTGCTTACAACTTTTTAGGCTTAAAGAACTGTAAATATCCACGATTGTAATTGATACAGCCTTATCCATTAAGCTGATCTGAAGCGAAATCTACCAATATAGACAGCTTTCAAAGCACTGTAATATCGGCCTAACTTCCTCGTTGACGGCTTGCCCTTGGCTGAGGCTCAGGAGAGAAACCCGTAATTTATCGAAGGGTACAACTATGGACATAGTCACAGTACCCTTCGCTCCATAACTCCAGGCTAGGATTATGACGGCGAAGCGAGAGGTTCTGAAGTACTAGCTGACGGCCTCAAAAGCAGCATAGCAGCGTCTTCCCCAGCGGTAGTTAAATAGAATCCGAGCACTCAGCCTATCTGGTTTATTCAGGTTTGTTCCCTTTATACAACGAGCTAGAACTATGTTCTAGATACTTAAAAAGAGAGAAGCAGAAATATGGCTGGAAGAAACGTGGATATCGTTATAACCTCTCGGTGAAATCATTAGCCAAGCATGACATGCTGTACTACAAACTTGAATAGAGTCCTCTTACAGCCTCCATATAGCTAGTCACGACGAGGAGGCTCAATATAGTTGATGGTGCTTCTAGTTTAAATCGCCTATAGGCCCAGGCCAAAATTCAGAGTCTGAGCATTATCCTTTCCAACCCCCTTGTGCACCCGGGACTCATAGCCTAAAATTTTCATGACGACACATCCATTATTCTATTTCAAATATCAGCAAGATCATAATTGATATTATTATCGTGCGAAGTAGCCCACAACATTGAAATAGGATCAATACGTTCAGGTATAAGCCCCGCCCCCATGTTTCTTCTCACCCGCTGAGAACAGTGATTATAAAGTTTGAGGAAACGTTGTTGTGTGATTTCCCTGTCATAAGCGGGTGCTGGCATATCTACGGAATTTTCCATAAGCCATTGCTGCACTTCCACAGGATTGAGACGGCTCTCTTCCCCATCATCAAGAAAAATAGAGAACTCTTCACTCATACGTCGCCCGGCCTCGTTTTGCCAACGAAGCAGAGCCGCAAAGATAATGCTCTGATTCGGTGCCTTTCTTAAGTCAGTAGAGGCAAGCTTTCCACCAAAACCGATACTCATCGCTATATCGATAAATTCTCTAAATATATCACTACCATAGTTAATCAACTCAATATCTTCACGTTTTCGTGCAAGATCACGATCAAAAGTAATAGAATGGATAGAACGCGTTAGATTAAGTCTTTTCTTAAACTTATCGGGAAGGCGCAGCCTCCAAATACGTCCCTTTAAATAGGCCGTATCCAACTCAATACACAGGATACGGCACATACCAGAGATGAATGACTTAAGATGCTCCTCAGTCACCACAATTTGCTCATTGAATGTCGCAGCATTGAAGCTGGCTGCATGCTCGAAAAGGTCACGCTGCAGACTGGCTGCTTCCCTTGCACGCTCAAGCGCCTCATCAATCCTCTTCTGTGTACGGCGAATATCTTGCTGCTGTGACTTCTCAATAATCTCTTCAAGATTAGCCATATCAGCTATTTCACCCAAGATATCATCTTTCAAATTCTCATTGAATTCATCGCCTTGAACATGAACCATGTCAGTTACAACTTGGCTAATCCGTTCATACATCATGGCTATGATGTCTTCATCTAGTGTCCCTTTGGAGTTAATATTCAGGACTATGACACGCTTTCTCTGTCCATAACGGTAAAGTCGCCCTATACGTTGTACTAAACGCATTGGGTTCCAAGGAAGGTCATAGTTGATCATGATATGGCATTGACGATGTAAATTAAGGCCCTCCCCACCCGCTTCGGTCGAGATCAGAAACTGACCAGAGGACTCAAATGCTTCAATGGCAGCCATTCGTTCATCAAGAGTCATACTCCCGTTAATCAGGTACACCGTAGATTCGCCAAAACTAGTGGCAAGGGCTTTGGCCAGATAACTCTGAGTGGTTCTATACTCAGTGAAGATGAGAACCCTTTCATTTGTGGAATTCACCAGAGTGGACTGAATAATGGTTTCCATAAAGCTATGTAACTTTAGGTCATTTTCATTGAGATCCTGAGCCCGCCTTATAAGATCCTCTAGATGTTCCTTTTCGCCGGTAAAGAACTCTTCCTCCCCACCTGAAATCAGACTTGCTTTGGTCTCCTCAGACTCACCTTGGTACCTGTGATCTTCATATGACTCGGCACCATATCCTTCCTTATCTTCGAGCTCACTCTCAAGACGTTTCAGACGGTTTAGCAATGATTGATGAATTGCTGCAACACTAGATGCCGCAAGTTTTCTATAAACAGTCATAACAAAACCGATAGCGTTACCGGTACGCCCTAAGGTAGCACCGGCACGATACCCTTTCTTTAAATAGCTCTGCAGCGATTTATCGAAATTACGTGATTCCGTGCTAGTTGGAACTTCAACGGAGTGAGTGGCTTTGCCTTGAAAGATAAAATTACCTTCCTTGTCCGTTACATCCGACTTGTAGTTCCGAATCACCATTTCGCCCAGCAGGCCAGGATGAAGGTCAATCAGTTGAAGTTCCTCTCGTAATTCTGGCCGTAGCAGTTCGAGAAGTGCCGTAAATTTATCTTGCATGCCTTGATGAGGGGTAGCTGTGAGCAGTATCAGATTTTCTATTTTTTCACGGTGGCGTAATTCCTTGACTAGATCGAAACGTTCGGAAGAATCTAATTTTAATCCATATTGCCTACGTGACAGCCGGTGTGCTTCGTCGACTAAAACTAGATCCCATGGCTCAGCTTGCAGTAACATTTCAAGATGATGCTTTTGCTTCAATTGATCCATGGAACCTATGACATAGTCATGTGAATGATCCTGCCACTGTCTCGCCTTGCTGATCGAAAAATCTCTACCGTATATCTCGAAATCATGAAGATCGAAGCGACTAGATAGCTCTTCCTGCCACTGCGTAGTAAGGCCAGAAGGCGTGATAATCAGAACCCTTCTTGCTTCCTTCCGCTGACGTAGAGCATAGATCAACATACCAGCCTCTATAGTCTTTCCAAGGCCGACATCATCGGCTACCAGCCAGTTGTAGTTACCAGAGTTGAGTATATGGTGGACCAAGTGTATCTGGTGAGGGAGTGGGTCTATATCTAGATTGGAAAGTGCACCTGTATTCTGCTGCCAGTGCTGGAAGAGATAGGCTAATATACGCAGACGCGCACGTTCGGTAGTGCTGCTTGCGTCGAAGTGTCCAGTAATGAATCTCTGCTTGACGCTTGAAACAATCGAAAGGATATACCATGGTAACCAGCGCTTGACCTGATGTTCCGGAAACTCAACCAAATGGAGGTCAATGCCTGCAACTTGTTTAGACTGTACGATTATGCCCTCGCCGAATCGCCCTGCTTCCCGTGATCCTGAAGCACTTGCATACATACCCGTCTTGAATCCGGACCGTAGCCTACTGACCGGCATCCAAGTAGTCTCCTTACTCCCCAGCCAAGCCAATTGGGCTTTAGGCTCATTCTGAATGCTATCGCTTCGAATAACTTGTGCAGTAGTCTCTTCCCCTGAAGGAAGCGTACATAACACCCTACAGCCTGGGACAGGTAGATAGTGTTCATGAATAGTCATTTTCTTACCAAGAGGTAGTTACTAATTTCAATTTGATTGAGACCTAATGCTTGAGCAGCCTCATCCTTGCTGTATCCCTTCAGGAAAAGCTCCTGTAGTGACGATAATACTTCTTCAGCCGAACGCGGTAATACTGCTGCACTGCCGGCCCCTAAAAAAAAGGATCCCTCAGCTTCACTCTTTTCAGTATCTAGGCTTTCTAAAGAACTACTAGAGACCTCAGTTTTCATCTCGCTTATTTCTTCACTACATTCCTTCACATTTTTGCTCTTATTATCAGTACTCTTTGTTTGCACCTCGGGATTGAAGCTAGGATCTCGGTAGCGAAGGTCAAACCACGTTTTTGCTTCTTCTGGATGATCCATTATGGAAACTATTCCGAAACTCGTCAGCTGCTTGCGAAATTTTTCACCCATCGGGTCCGTTGTGACCCAGCCAAGCTCATCCTCATGCTCTAAATCGTCTGACTCCCATTTGAGCTGTATGTGAACTGGGATTTCAGGGTCCGCACGATAGACCACATAGCTTAGGTATTTACTGAATGACTTGAAGTACTGCCTCAATCCATCATTCTCATACCATTCATCGAAGAGGCTCTCGATGAACCTCTCGATTTCTTCTATCTGGGGGATTCCACCCATTGAGGTACCAAGCATCTCGATGATACGCAAACATTGTGCCCAGCTGAGCACTCTATAAGTAGAGTCGGAATTACCATTGCGGTGAAAAGCAATCCAGAGCATCCGATTCTGTGACCAGAAAGCCTTCAGTTGGATAGCCAACTGAAATTCCTCAGGCTCCATACCGTCATCGGCATGTTGTTGCAGATGAATGAGAATCGCACCATAGCCTCGGGTGTTGAGCACCTCGGCGAGTACGTGCAGATAGCTATAATCCCAATCGTTCTTCTTGATAAATTCGACCGCTCGCTGGCATGCTCTGAGATATTGGCCGATACGCTCAGTCTCACCCTGACTTGCTTCCTCTTCTGGAAGTTCTTCATCCAGCAACTCTATATCGCTCAGGTCACCACCGAATGCACGATCCTTAGCTGGGGTGAAATCTTCAAACTCCTCCAGGGGCTCTAAACCCAGTTCAAACTCTTCCAATGAGTCATGACTATAGACATCTTCATCGAAAAAAGCGGTTAAACTATAATCGATCTCATCACCATAGGGGAAAGCCGATATTTCCTGACTATTCTTCCCCTCAGAGCCTTCCTGCTGAAGGTTAGGCTGTCGAAACTTGGCCTTAGATAATGCTCGATTGTCTGCGGTTTGTTCAGTCGCTGCATGTTCAAGGGATGCTATCAGCCCCTTGTCCGAGGCTTTTAGGCCACCTCTGCTTCCCTCCAAGTCCCTTTTCATAGAGAGCTCAGTACCTTCCTGGTAAGGTACCGGTAAACGAACCTTACTCCGAAGAGTAGTAGAGGCTTCATCTGTACATGAAGACCCCATGACATTCACATAGCGTGTGTCTGGAGTGGATACGTCCTTTTTGGCAGGCTGACTTTTAGAGTTGGTACAGATAGCTATCAACGAGCTGTCAGTTGTGATCAAACTAGGCTTATAAACTAAGGCATTAATATCTTGCTTAATGTATCCGTTCTCGTCTTCAACAGGTAACGTTAGATCATCTGTGATGCCATGAAGATCATGCGTTGTCCGAGGGGGGAAGCATTGGCCTGTTTCGGCATCCTTGTTGGAAAAGAATATTTTATTTCCTATCTTCGCTCCCCCTTGGAGCAAAGGTATTACACGACTCGTTTTGAGTGCTAATCGTTGCCTTTTTCGCTGACGATCTGCCTTATCGGACTGAGATGAAGGCCCACTATTTTCTGATTCAGAAACTTTTACAGACGTTAAAAGCAACTCCTTAGAATCAGCATTCAAACGATCAGCGGGGAGGGATATTGCATCATATAGATAGACGGTGTTCGCAAGACTTTTAGATAAGCTATATTCTTCTTCGTAGAAGCTTTTCTCCGCCTCACGATCATGGGTAGGTAGTGATCGCTCGGTTCGCACCTCCCGAACTAGCGTGTCACTATCCGTTATAGACTCGCCTAAAAGTTTATCAGTATCTTCCCCTCTCCCTCCCCTATCAGATTCCTTTTTGGAAATAGTCGATCTTAGTACTCCCTCATGCAGAGGTTTACCGATGACTTCCTCATAGATCCATGTGTCATCTGAGAGAGTTTCCATGGACTGTAGCTCCTCTTCATGGAACTTCTCCTCGCGCTCAAAATTTTCGGATGTAAGCTCCGAACTAGGCTCTCTGGTAAACGCATAGTTTATCGTCGTATCGATCGGCTGTGACTGTAAGCTCGTTTTTTTACCGGTTATTAGCATTCTTTTGAAAATCTTACGCAGTCCCATTATATGCTCCATAGACTATCTTCGAACGGAAAGCACTATTTTTATGAAGCCACTTCAGTAAGTGTAAGGTGCCGGATGATCAGATCGCCTATAGAAGTTATCCTCTGCTAGCAGCCAGAGAGCTTCTTCAGCAATTCATATGAGAGCAGAGTTATGGACATCAAGCTTCATAACCTGAATTCAAGCAATAAGCGCACCACCTGCGGTATCCAAGCCTCCTGAGTATTCCCTTAGGAACCTG
>CENV01046222.1_pt1 | contig 10265 bp, 12 predicted proteins | sample 530231 | NCBI WGS metagenome assembly CENV01 (sample SAMEA2619815, study PRJEB7988) | marine metagenome | biome: marine biome (ENVO:00000447); feature: surface water layer (ENVO:00002042); material: "saline water (ENVO:00002010), including plankton (ENVO:xxxxxxxx)" | depth 5 m | reverse complement strand
TTACTGAAAGCGCCAAGGAAGTTGCCTCAAAACATCTTGCCAAGTTTGCAGGGCTGTATCTAACTTTCTTGGTTGCTCTCTTTATCTTTTCTATTAAGTTTGTTCCATCAGAAAGCATTGCCGTTGTTGCAGGACTGATTACTCTTGTTGTTACAAACCTGTCAACCATTCTAAGACACATTGTTGAGAATGGTAAAATGGATGCAAAGCAAGAAGAAGAAGAAGAAGTTTTACCAAAACAAACATCCAGCAAGACTAAATAATTTGACGGGCCAGAAACATAAATAAATAAATCATGGTACAACCTGCACCCCAACCTTTCTCTGTTGCAGCCACGGCAAGCGTAAGTGGCTGGTCTGGATCTGGTGTTAACCCAGCGGCGTCTTCATCACCCACTGGAGTTTTCCCAGGCCCTCATTATGTTGAAGAACAATCACTTCACATATCATATTTTAGAGTTCCTACTGGCCGTGAGACAAGTAGCGATATTTCACTAAATGATGCCTCTGCAAATTATGCTGTAAATTCCACACATATTGCATGTATTATTACAGCTAATTACTCTAGAAAAAAAGTGGATGCTATTTTTGATACGTCATCTTATCAGCAACCACAAAAATTTCAGTTTTTAGGAATGAGTGCAGACCAAGATGGAAGATCTTATGGAGCCATTGACGCTAGTACTTTGGGTCCTGTTGGTGAAATTGTCACCGTGCAGCCATGGTATTATAGGCGACCATTCGTAGATACAGATACAGAGGTCGCTAGTTCTGTTGTAGTTGCTAATTACGCCATAGGCGCGAGCGGGGAGGGTCCAGCATTAGACTCAAAAGACCAAAGACAAGTCAGAGACTTTAAAAATTTCTTTATCCGACCTGCTCAGGCTTTTTCACATCTTGAAATTTTTTCAGATTATGCGTATAGTAGAAATTTTGATTATTTCCTTCCTGGCGCATACAATACAAGCCAAGAAAGTTTAGCTCAAATTATATCTTTTATAGACACTACTGCGAACAGGCTAACAACAGAAAGACTTTTCAAGATACCCGCAAATCTTAATCCGTTCAGTGGTCAAGATTTCGCGAGGGACACAGGATTACCTTTTTATGAGGCTTTCCGTCACGACTACAGTTGATGAGAAGAAAAAGAAAAGGGTTTAGGAATAAAGACCCTAGATACTTTGAGAAGCTTGCTGTAATTAAAAGAGGGGTGCACTGGTTTTTCAATACTGAATCTAAGAAAAAACTAGGAGTACAAAATGATATCAAAAGAAAGAATGGAAAAAAAGTTGGCTAGTTTACCTGCCAAGTCTGGTCACGCTAGAGTCCTCCGTAGGAAGATTGATAAACTATACCCCACCACCGAGGTAGAGGTCATAGTTGAGGAAGAAAAGCCTCGTAAAAAGCGCACCAGAAAAACAAAAGAACAATAGTTTCGGAATTGAAGGAGGTGATCTGGACGCCTTTCGTGCTATTGAACTTCGCTACCGACCCTCTGTTACTACCTGTGGTAACAGAGGGTCCTTATTTTAGCTTTCAATCTTCATGGGAAGCTCATTTTTAGCAATAAATGCCGCTCGATTCTTGTGCCAAGAGTCCCTGCCCACTAATTCACCCCTAGAATGGTGCAAAATATTCAAATCCATGACTTTATTTGTGAATCCTTCCTTAAATGCGGTCGTTGTATAGTGAATATCGTAAAAATCCCACTCTCCTTCGAAGTATTTTGGTTTTTCAAGGCCAATTTTTCGAATAACATCGGCTCTTGCAGCCAAAAATAGGCCATCTAGGGCCACTACATCGTCTGGAGGGCCATATTCGGTCGCGTAGGGGACTCCCATTTCATTTAAATGCCATACTTTTCCCCTATGAAGCCCTGCTTTCCATACATTTTGATCCCACCAGACGGCATTTTCTGAAAGATAGGTAGTTCCTGCTGCTCCAACAAATCCTGTCTCAGGTAGTGAGCAAATTCTGTTCAATTTATCTACAAATTGCACTGGATCTTCTTTCAATTCAATGTCATCATGGCAAAATATACAAATATCTTCATCATTTGGATTTAATCTAGCAAAAGCGCCTTGATATGCTTTAAATATTGATGAAGCACCAGACATCAAACTAATTTTAATACCGCATCGAACGAAGAACTGTAGTAAGTTGTCTGTGGTCTTACTAACTTCTTTGGCTGATCTAGTACATATTATAGCGTGTATGGTCATATACTATAATACCTTGGAGTTTTGGTTTTTTTATGGAAAACAAAGAATTATTAGAAGAGTTCAAAAGATGTGCTGAGAACCCTATTCATTTTATTTCCAAATATATTAAGGTCACTCACCCAGTTAGAGGGTTAGTGCCTTTCAAACTGTATCCCTTTCAAGAAAGAATTTTATCAGAACTTCAGGATAACCGATTTAATATTCTAAGAAAGTTTCGTCAGGCAGGATGCACTACTATCGCCGCTGCGTACAGTCTTTGGATGATTATCTTTCAAAAACATAAGTCTGTAGTTATTCTTTCTAAAGGTGATGCAGAATCAACAGAAGTTCTTGATAGAATAAAACTTATGTACGATGAGCTTCCTGAATTTCTTAAGCCAGGAATCATCGAAGATAACAAACATACTTTAAAATTAAAAACAAACTCTGTAATTAAATCCAGACCCTCTGGTAAACAGTCGGGACGTTCTTTAGCTGGATCTTTCCTGATTATTGATGAGGCAGCATTTATTGAAAATATTGATACGATTTGGGCAGCGGTGTATCCTATTATTTCGACAGGTGGCCGAGCTTTCGTACTTTCTACTGTTAATGGTATTGGTAATTGGTATCATGAAGTTTACCAAAACTCGTTAGCTGGTACAAACTCATTTAATGCCATAGACATCCGTTGGCAAGAACACCCTGAATATAGTTTTACCGAAGGGTTTGAAGATCTTTATAAAGAAATGAAAACTAAGGGTCTTGACATCCATAAATGGGAAGAGACCACCAAAGCGAACATGCCTACAAAACAGTGGCTACAGGAGTATGAGTGTAGCTTCCTGGGCACTGGAGACACCTACGTTGAGGGCGAAGTTCTTAAGAATATATCTTCTCAGACAAGCGAAAAATATTATACCAAATATAATAATAGAATGCGCGTATGGCAAGATCCGCACCCCCAGTACACTTATCTGATTGCGTGTGATACTTCTTTGGGTAGGAATAGAGACTATTCAGCCTTTCATGTAATTAACCTTTACAACGGTCAACAAGTTGCTGAATTCTATTCTAACAGAACAGCTATTAACGATTTTGCTAAAATATTATTTAATGAGGGCATGCTATATAACGTGGCTGCGATTGTTTGTGAACGAAACACTATTGGAAATAACTTAATTGACTGGCTACTGAATATCTACGAATATGAAAACTTGTGGGAGGATGATAAAGGAGATATCGGATTTCAGGTAACTGCTAAAAACAGGGAAAGCATTCTAGCAGAGCTAGAGGAAGCTTTGAGAACCGATCTTATCAAAATTAACTCTACCAGAACCTGTGATGAGTTAATGACCTTCATCATATCAGATCAAGGTAAACCTCAAGCAGAGAAAAATCATCATGACGATTTGGTCATGAGTTTAGCTTTAGCTGTTCATAGCTATAAAAACTTGCTTGATTCAACACCAGTAGAGTTTGACACAAGACTAAATAAAGATGAGGCACCTCCACTGCCCCCATCTAAAATGTACAAGCACCGATTCAAAACTGAATTCGGAGGCGTTGCAGAGGAAGACTACAAATGGCTGACGAGATAAAAGATAATATCGAAGAGAGCGGTTATACCAATTTTGGTGGAAGCGAGAATAGGGCTGGGTCATACTACACACCTACTGGCCCCATTGGCAGATTTTTTGCTAAGTTCTTTGCAACAAAAGCTCAACTTCCTGCTGCCGCGTCAATTGATGGTAAAGTTGCCCCAGAGACAGGTGATACTGTCGTATCCACACAGGTAATTAAGGACTCGCCAGCGCCTGACGGGCCAGCCGTAGGTGGTATTAGTAGAAACCCTATTCTGCCTCAACTAGAACTTAATCGCAGACGTAGGTACAAAGATTACGAAGAGATGGATGAGTACCCAGAGATTGGTGCTGCATTTGATATTTATTCTGATGACTCGACCCAGCGAGGGCTACAAGGCCAGCGGTGGGCAGTAAAATCTAATGATGATATGATAGTTGATGAGGTTGAATCATTCTTTGATCAGATTAGGCTTGACAAACTTCTTTGGGATATTATTAGAAATACTGTAAAGTATGGAGACTGTTTCACTGAATTGATTCTTGATGTTAATAAACCTCAAGAGGGCATAAAGAAAATTAAAATATTAAATCCTAATTATATTCTTAGAGTAGAAAATGAATTTGGATATCTGAAGAAGTTCCTTCAAGAGATTCCCAATATGGAAACTATGCAATATGCAGAGGTTGGTCAATCTAATGTCAATAGACCAGTCAAGTATATTGAACTTGATAAGAATCAGATTGTCCACTTCCGTCTTCATACTTCAGATCCAATCTTTTATCCATATGGCAAATCAATTGCAGCCCTTTGCCATAGAGTGTTCCGCTCTCTCAAAATGATGGAAGATGCAATGATGATTTATCGCCTGTCTCGCGCTCCTGAGCGCAGAATCTTCTATGTAGATACAGGTAATCTGCCTACCTCAAAGGCTGAGATGTTCATTGAACGTCTAAAACAAAAGTTCAAGAAAGAGAAGTTCTACAATACTCCAAAGGGCACAGTAGATTCTAGATACAATCCCATGTCCATGGATGAAGATTTCTTTGTCCCTACGAAAAATGGTAGAGGCACCAAGATTGATACTCTTCCTGGAGCAACAAATCTTGGTGAGATCGAGGATGTTAGATACTACAGAGACAAGCTTCTTGCTGGTCTGAAGATTCCAAAAGATTATGTTGTAGAAAAAGATCAATCTCCTGAAAGAAAAGCTAACCTTTCTCAGTTAGATGTTAAATTTGCTAGGACCATTCAGCGTGTTCAAATTGATGTTGAAACTGGTTTAGAGAACATGGCAAAAAGGCATCTACAATTACGAGGCTATCCTGCCTCCATGATTAAAAATCTTAAAATAAAATTACCTGAACCTTCTGACATGTCTGAGAAGCGCAAGCTTGATGTCAATGAACAGAAAACAAGAGTCGTTCAGGCAGTTCAAGGTCTTAATCTATTTTCAAAAGAAAAAATATATAAAGAGTTCTACGATATGACTGATGATGAAATTCGTAGAATAAAGTCTGAAATCGACCAAGAACAACAAAACGATCAAGGAGCCGCTGGTGCGGGTCCTGGGCCAGGGGAGGCTGGCGGGCAAGAGTCCGCTGAAAATACTCCTCCCACGGCAAATGAGAGCGTAGACTATGCGCTTAAGTTCGTAGCAGAATCGACCAACGATGAAAAAACAAAGGAGATCATGCAACGAATCATCGAAAAACAACAGCAAAAGCAAACAGTTGTTAATACTGAAGAATCTATATAATTCGGGGACACAAAGGGAGAAACAAAATGTTTTCTAATTTATTTGAAGAAAGAGATAAAACTATTACGCACCTAGTAAAACTAGGTGATTGCATTGGAAGATCACTCCGTGAGAATGTAAGCTTATTCTCAATTGATAGCTCCAACTCTCAGGTATCTTATGTAACCAACAGTGGCAAGGTCATTAGTGGCAGCTTTATGATTGGTGAAGATATTAGTATCAAGAACGTAAAAATTCAAGATGCAGAAGTCTTTCAAGATGGCACAGAGTTTGACAAGTTTGTAAATGAGAAGATTCATTCCTTCGTGGAAAGTGTTCATTACGGAGAATATGGCACAGCCGATAGCTCCTTTGATGATGTTTTATCTCTCTGGGAAAATAGACTGAAGCTTTCATCTATTCAGAACCGCCTCATGGAACAAAGTGAAAAGCTTTCTAGAATTGAAAATATTGTAGAATCCTCTGAGTTTCAAAAACTAATTGAAGTGACTCCCCAGCTTCAAGAATTTTTGAAAGAAAACTTAGATAAAATTATTACTGTTCCTGAAGTTAGAAATGCAGTAAATCTTTCAAATGCAGTTTCTCAGGCTTTTAACTTCCCTCGTTTAACTCTTGAAGATCTCTCAGAGCAAAATGAGTACACTCTTAAGAACGGTGTTAATGAGTCTATCTATGAAATGATCTGCCGACAAGAGCTTGTCAAGCGTGAACTCTTAGAGTCCAAAAGAAGCTTTGATACTGTTTGGGCCGATAATACATCAATTAGAAAACTTGCAAGCATGATTTTTGAAAGTGACGAGGCTATTGTTGGTGCCCTGTCAGAGGCTTTAAAAGAAGTTCCCTATCTCTCCCTTGCTTCAAAGCAAAGCCTTTTTAATACTTTTAACAACTGTCTTGCTAACACTGACGGCATTGGTGTTTCTGAGAAAGATATTCAGAGCTATGCTTCTAAGATTTTTGAATTTAAGAAAGATGTTAAAGAAGTCTTTATCGAAACCATTAACGAAAAGTATGGTGTAAATATTCAAAATCTACAAAATCCTGCATCTTTCAAAAGCCTCGCCAACACCCAGGTTGTTATCTTTGAGGCGCTTTCAAGACTATCTCCTAAAGGTTCAGTTCTTAAAGGAGTTCTCTCTGAAATGGCTCTTTGCCTTAAGAGCAAATCTGGTGTAGAATGCATTGATGTAAATGATTTTCTTATAGAAATGTTCCTTTCCGTGGGATACGACTGCGTTCTGGAAGAAGCTGAAACTTCAGATATACCTAAAGTAAACTTTAAAAGAGTAAGCAAAGATTTAATAGATATTCAAGATCTTGTAATGACTCTTAAGCAGAAAGTTCAAGATCAACAATATCCTAGTGATGAAAACTTAGCGCCTGAAGAAGAAGCTCCCCCTGCCGCTCCTGAAGACACCACGCCTGAGCCCCCCGCAGAAGAGCCAGCACCTGAAGCCGCTCCCAAAGAGGCTCCAGAAGCTGCTCCTGAAGAGACACCAGAACAAGCGCCAGAACCACAAGCTCAAGATGATGTCGTTAACGATATAGCCGATCTAGAAAACATGGTCGCAGATATCGCAGCCGAATTAGGAATAGATGATACAGAAAAGGAGGATGAGTGATGGATTTAGTAACAGGACAAAGAACATATGTTTTGGGTGTTTCAGGAACTTTAACAGCAAACGTGCCTAAAATTGTAGAAATTCCTTTTACTGATACTGCTGGTAATATAATTGATTGTAATTATTGTAAACTTGAAGTAGCAGGCACAGCTAACGCTGCCCAAGCTCAATCCGTAGTTTTAGAACTTTCTGGGTTATCTAGAGAAGGAAATATGGTTTTAAATGCAGTGTCTGCTCTTCAAAATGATGGAGCTTTAGCTGGTAGTGGTATTTTGGGTATAGGCGTCATAGGAAAATTCTCTCCAGCTACGCCCGCTGAGTGGCATGGTTCTAATGGGCAAGTTGCTAACGGAGCTAAACTTCAAATATTATCTGAAATAGCTGAGTATCAATTAATGATAACTTATGGTAATTTGCTTCCTCTAAATACAATTCGATTAGATCAATATGATAGAGGTGTCTAATGGCACAAAATGAAACAGGTATTTTAGTAGTTGATGTCGGTGAAGACGGGCAGCCACGGGGTATGCGGCGTCTTGAGGGCACTGACACCATTGCTAATGAAAGGCTTAATGCTGACATTAGAAATGCGGGAACTAACGCTACTACTGCTTTAAACACAGCCACTAGTGCTTTGGATGAAGCCATAGCTGTTTCAAGCACTGTCTATGCCAACTCAGGAACTTGGGGTGCTGGGGGTGGTATTGACGCTGGTCTTCTTGCTAATATTACAGAAGTATCAGTAGGGTTTAAAGATTTTTCAGGAAATTCACAAACCTCAACTGTTGGTGTTTGCAGTGTTGTAGACAGTCTTGAGGTATCTACTAGAAATCTTTCTGGTATACTTGATGGTTCTACAAACTTTCCTAATACTTTAGTTACAAGCTTAGAAGTATCAACAAGAAACCTCTCTGCTATTCTTGATGGATCTACAAACTACCCAAATACTTTAGTCACTAGTCTTGAAGTGTCCACTAGAAATCTTTCTAGTATACTTGATAGTTCCACTGATTATCCTAATACTTTTGCCGATGGAACATTTGATCAAGCAGGCAGATTAAAAGTAAACCTTGATTGTAATAGTAATAATATTACAAATCCAGGCACTGTTGATGGTGTAAACATATCAAATAGAAATACCTTTTTAACGCAACTTGCAGTATCAACACAAAACTTGTCTGGTATACTTGATGGGTCTACAAATTATCCTAATACCATTGTGACTAATACCTTTGCAGGTAATTCTCAACTAGCTGCAAATCTTAATGCCAATGGAAACTCTATTAGCAATTGTGCATCGGTTAGTGGATCTGGTGGTATATTAGATCTATCATCTACATTTTTGATTTTAACAAGCCCAGAGGGTGGAATTAGAATTGGTCCTAGTAGAACTGATACTGCTACTTGGACCAAAACTGGAATTAATAAAGCAGCTTCTTCCTTCGATTATAGCTTATGTGCATGGAGCAACCTAACAACTCTGTCTTCTAACTTTCTTCAAGGAGTAGGTGGCGGATCGGCTGTAGCTAGTGCTTTGTTTGTGGCAAACGGGTCTTCTGTGGAGATTTCTGGTGCTGATGGTTCTGTTATAGACACACCAGAAGGTGGTTCAGTTTTATCTTTAAATGAAGCAGATGGAAAACTTGCTTTTAGAAAAATTAGAGCTATAAATATCGGAAATAATGAGATAGGTGAAGCTGCACTTGCTGATGACTCTGTTGGCCCAAATCAATTACAGACAGGAGCAGCGAGTGGAAATATTGCCATAGGTGGACTTGCTTTAAATAAACTAACTCCCATAGCAGCAGGTAACTTCCTGGGCAACCCTAATACTTTAGGTGCCCCTGTAGAAGCTGTTGATAAAGCCACTGCAAGAAACATGCTGGGTGTTAGTGCAGGAACTGCTGCCCCGCCATCTCCCGCTGAGGGAGATCTTTGGTACAACACGACTCATGATGAGTTATACACCTATGACTCAGGGCGTGGACATTGGCTTGGATGCCCTTATTACATCAGCATGGGAAAGGCAAATGCCGCAACTGGCGCTGGAGTGGGGCACTTCTTGTATGTTGGTCATCAGGGCACAGCAGCGACCACGCAGGAGAAGGGGTGGCTTGTTCCCCATGATATGGTGATCACTGGGTGGAGGGGACATAGTTCAACGACCTTTAATGGTTGGAATGCAAGAATTGATAAAAACAGTGGAGGAACGAACACCACTGGTATAGTTCAAACTGGTGTTTTAGGGGCTGTTGATACTTTCAGTGACTTTACACTTGATGTGGATGTTGCTGCTGGTGACATATTAGGAGTGGCTCTAGTTCTTGGCTCTGTTACTATTGACGCCAGCACAGTAATTATTAAAATACAGAGGAAAGGAGCATGACTAACTTAAAAGTAGGAGATATCGTCTCTTGGGACGGAGCCAGTTGGAGAGTCATTATCTGTGGTGCTGAAAAAGAAGCTCTTCCAGATGGCACACTTGGTGGTTGGCTAACTGACATAGAACACGACACTAGCGGACCAATTACAGTCCGAGAAGCTGATGTCACAATAACAGCATGGGCTCCCCTGCCTGTGGCTAGAAATGGGAACGAAGATCGCCCAGTCAAATAATTATCTGAGGTAATACCATGGAAAAGAAAACACTTATATCGAAGGATACAATGCTGCCTTTAGGCATGGTTATTACCATTTGCGTTGGAGTTGTTTGGATCAGCACGCAGCTTAATAATATAAATTATAAGCTGGACACTCTAGAGCAAAAGCTAGAGGATCAATGGACTAAGAGAGATATGGAAAACTGGGGTCTCCGCTTCAAAATGGAGAACCCAGATATTTCTATACCTGATATTAACGACTAGTCAATCATGTGATTTTGTTTGGCTGCCCTGAGCAATCTCCACATGTAGCTATCTCTTAGAGTGCTAAGTGTCGTGATGATATTGTCCAGCTTGTGAATCAGTTCTTCATTCACGACCTTGCCCGCTGTAGCCATCCTGATCTCTTCAGCCAGGGCTATAATGCTTTTTCTATCATCCTCAGAGATAGAAAATATTTGTTTTTCTATTGTTTCTCTAGCTCTCATTGTTTTACCTCA
>CENV01027103.1_pt1 | contig 10289 bp, 6 predicted proteins | sample 530231 | NCBI WGS metagenome assembly CENV01 (sample SAMEA2619815, study PRJEB7988) | marine metagenome | biome: marine biome (ENVO:00000447); feature: surface water layer (ENVO:00002042); material: "saline water (ENVO:00002010), including plankton (ENVO:xxxxxxxx)" | depth 5 m | reverse complement strand
CGGTGGCGATGGCCACCGTCGGCGTCAGCCTGCAGCTGCTGATGCTCGGCGAATTCCCGTGGATTTCCATCGTGCTGGCGCTGAGCTTCGGCAGCTACGGTCTGCTACGCAAGCTGGCACCGGTGGCCGCGTTGCCCGGGCTGGTGGTGGAAACCTGGATATTGTTGCCGGTAGCGCTGGTCTGGCTGTTCTGGTTCAGCAGCGGCACCAGCACCGAACCTGCGTTCTGGACCAGCACCGACGCGCTCTGGCTGATGGCCGCAGGCCCGGTGACGCTGATCCCGCTGCTCGGCTTCAACGCCGCCGCGCGCCACCTGCCGTATTCGACGCTGGGCTTTTTGCAGTACCTGACGCCGACGCTGCTGCTGATCCTCGCCGTGCAGTTGTTCGACGAGCCGTTCCCGGTCGATCGTCAATTGGCCTTCTTCTGCATCTGGGCCGGGCTTGCGGTGTACAGCCTGGACGCCTGGCGCATCATGCGCAAAGGCACCGGCTGAAAATGCCGGCGAACGACTAGGATTTCTCTGTCGGCTGCAGCTTGAGTTCGACCATCAGGTCGTCGGCCAGGGTTTCCAGGCGCTGCTGCAGCACTTCCAGCGACAGTTCGCTCGGCACGGCCAGGCGCACCTCGGCACGGAACAGCAGCTCGCTGCTCATCGGCGCCGGCAGCACCTCGGTATCCAGGCTTTCCAGATTCACTCCATGCTCGGCGAGCAGACGGGTGATGTCGCGGACGATGCCTGGGCGGTCGTTGCCGACCAGCTCCAGCTGAATTTCCTGCCAGCTCGCCGCTGGCTCCGTGCCGCTGTGCGCCAGCAGGACGCGAATGCCCTGCGCCTCAAGCCCCTGCAATGCGGCGGTCAGCTCGGCATGCGCCTGCTGCGGCACGGCCACGCGCAGGATGCCGGCGAACTGTCCGGCCATGCGCGACATCCGGCTCTCCAGCCAGTTGCCGCCGTGATCGGCGATGCACTTGGCCAGTCGTTCGACCAGACCTGGCTGATCTTCGGCAATGACGGTAAGAACGAGGTGATCCATGGACGGCTCCTGTGCTGGGAAAGCGCCAACGCGGTAGCGAAGGCCCATTAGGTATAGCAGGCAGCCGCCCCGACGACAGTCTGCGGCGCCCTCGCCCGGCGTCGCAAGGCCGAAACTACCGGCTCCTTCGGCGGACTGATTTTCCCCGGCGCTTCATGTAGTATCCGGCGACCCGGACTACAAGAAACGAAACTGTCCGTCGAATTAGAAGAACCAAGTGAGGCGAGTAATGACTGAGCGCGTTCAAGTCGGTGGCCTGCAGGTCGCCAAAGTCCTGTACGACTTCGTGAACAACGAAGCGATTCCCGGTACCGGCGTCGATGCCGCCGCCTTCTGGGCTGGCGCCGACAGCGTCATCCACGACCTGGCGCCGAAGAACCGCGCGCTGCTGGCCAAGCGCGACGAGCTGCAGGCGCAGATCGATGCCTGGCACCAGGCTCGCGCCGGTCAGGCCCACGACGCCGTGGCGTACAAGAGCTTCCTGCAGGAAATCGGCTACCTGCTGCCGGAAGCCGAAGACTTCCAGGCCACCACCGAGAACGTCGATGAAGAAATCGCCCGCATGGCCGGCCCGCAGCTGGTGGTGCCGATCATGAACGCGCGCTTCGCCCTGAACGCCGCCAACGCCCGCTGGGGCTCGCTGTACGACGCCCTGTACGGCACCGACGCGATCTCCGAAGAAGACGGCGCCAGCAAGGGCCCGGGCTACAACGAGATCCGCGGCAACAAGGTCATCGCCTACGCGCGCAACTTCCTCAATGAAGCCGCACCGCTGGAAAGCGGCTCGCACGTCGACTCCACCGGCTACCGCATCGAAGGCGGCAAGCTGGTCGTTTCGCTGAAGGACGGCAGCACCACCGGCCTGAAGAACCCGGCCCAGCTGCAGGGCTTCCAGGGCGAAGCCAGCGCACCGATCGCCGTGCTGCTGAAGAACAACGGCATTCACTTCGAGATCCAGATCGACCCGACCAGCCCGATCGGCCAGACCGACGCGGCCGGCGTGAAGGACATCCTGATGGAATCGGCGCTGACCACCATCATGGACTGCGAAGACTCCATCGCCGCCGTCGACGCCGACGACAAGACCATCGTCTATCGCAACTGGCTCGGCCTGATGAAAGGCGACCTGGTCGAGGAGCTGGAAAAGGGCGGCAAGCGCATCACCCGCGCGATGAACCCGGACCGCGTCTACACCAAGGCCGACGGCAACGGCGAGCTGACCCTGCATGGCCGCTCCCTGCTGTTCATCCGTAACGTCGGTCACCTGATGACCAACGATGCCATCCTCGACAAGGAAGGCAACGAGGTGCCGGAAGGCATCCTGGACGGTCTGTTCACCAGCCTGATCGCGGTGCACAACCTCAACGGCAACACCAGCCGCAAGAACACCCGCACCGGCTCGATGTACATCGTCAAACCGAAGATGCACGGCCCGGAAGAAGTGGCTTTCGCCACCGAGCTGTTCGGCCGCGTCGAGGACGTCCTCGGTCTGCCGCGCAACACCCTGAAGGTCGGCATCATGGACGAGGAGCGTCGTACCACTATCAACCTCAAGGCCTGCATCAAGGAAGCGCGCGAGCGCGTGGTGTTCATCAACACCGGCTTCCTCGACCGCACCGGTGACGAAATCCACACCTCCATGGAAGCCGGCCCGATGGTGCGCAAGGCGGCCATGAAGGCCGAGAAGTGGATCAGCGCGTACGAGAACAACAACGTAGACGTGGGTCTGGCCTGCGGCCTGCAGGGCAAGGCACAGATCGGCAAGGGCATGTGGGCCATGCCTGACCTGATGGCTGCGATGCTCGAGCAGAAGGTCGGCCACCCCATGGCCGGCGCCAACACCGCCTGGGTACCGTCGCCGACCGCTGCCACCTTGCACGCCATGCACTACCACAAGATCGACGTGCAGGCGCGTCAGGTGGAACTGGCCAAGCGCGAAAAAGCTTCCATCGACGACATCCTCACCATCCCGCTGGCGCAAGACACCAACTGGAGCGAGGAAGAGAAGCAGAACGAGCTGGACAACAACTCGCAGGGCATCCTCGGCTACATGGTCCGCTGGGTCGAACAGGGCGTCGGTTGCTCCAAGGTACCGGACATCAACGACATCGCGCTGATGGAAGACCGCGCCACCCTGCGTATCTCCAGCCAGCACGTAGCCAACTGGATGCGTCATGGCGTCGTTACCAAGGATCAGGTGCTCGCAAGCCTCAAGCGCATGGCGCCGGTGGTTGACCGTCAGAACCAGGGCGACCCGCTGTACCGCCCGATGGCGCCGGACTTCGACAACAGCGTGGCCTTCCAGGCTGCCCTGGAGCTGGTCCTCGAAGGCACCAAGCAGCCCAACGGCTACACCGAGCCGGTACTGCACCGCCGTCGCCGCGAGTTCAAGGCCAAAAACGGCCTGTAACCCGCGTCCGAGCTGCACAGGAACCGCCCTTCGGGGCGGTTTTTTTATGCCCGCAATCCGCCCGGTGGCCCTCAAGTTAACTCTGTTACAACCGATAACGTGACCCGAATGCGGTTTTCGGTCACAATTGCCCCGGAAACTGGCATTTGGCCATCAACGTGCTCTTCGTAGTACCCGTAGCCCCTGCACTGGAGTTCGATGCATGCTGAAGAACCTCTCGCTGACCGCCAAGCTTTCCCTGGTACCCGCCGTCGCCCTGGTCGGACTTGTGCTGTATGTGGTCTACACCTCGTTACAGCTCTCGGCAACCGACTCACGGCTGGTTCTGCTGGAGACCCGCAGCTATCCGACCCTGGAAAAAGCCGACGCGGTGATCTTCCAGTTCTCCCGCGTGCCGGCGTTGCTGAACAACGCAGTGGCGGCGGGCGAGCCGGGCATTCTCGACGAAGCGCGCGAGGTCCTGCAGCAGATCGACAGCCAACAGCAGGCCCTGGCGTCGCTGTTGAGCGAGCAGCGTCAGCAGCATCAGGCATTGAGCGACTGGCGCAAGGCGGTGCGCGACTATGCCGACAATGCACTCGCTGCGTCGACCAAGTTGATCGACGGCAGCGCCTCGTTCGACGACCTGCGACCCAGCCTGGATCGTATGGCCAGTGATCTGGCGCAGGCGCAGAAGCTCGGCAGCGACTTCCGCGCCCAGGCCTACGACGATTTCCAGCAGACCCTGGTGCAGACCCGCGAAGCCAACGCGGCGACCACCCGCCTGGGCATCATTCTCAGCCTGGTACTGGTGGTGCTGGTCAGCCTCGGCGCCTGGCTGGTGATCCGCAGCGTGATGGTCAACATCCGCGGCGTGATTACCTCGCTGCAGTCGATCGCCCGCGGCGACGGCGATCTGACCCAGCGCGTGAACGTCGAGTCCAACGATGAGATCGGCGCGATGATCGAGCTGTTCAACAGCTTCCTCGACAAGCTGCAGCTCACCATCCGCCAGATCATCGAGGCCGCCAACCCGCTGGGCCAGGTTTCCAAGGAGCTGTACAAGCTCACCCAGGGTTCGGAAGAGAACGCCAAATCGCAGCAGCACCACACCGATTCGATAACCCGCGACATCCTCACCATGACCGGCAGCATTCAGGAAGTCGCGCAGCGCTCGCAGCAGGCATCCGATGAAGCCAACTCTGCTGCGCGGCAGGCGGCCACTGCGCGCGAGCACGTCGGCAGCCTGTCGACCGGCATCAGTGACCTGGGCGACAGCGTGATGGGCGCGGTCAAGGCCATGGAACAACTGGAGGAAGAAACCCAGGAAGTCGGCTCGGTGCTGACCGTCATCCGCAGCATCGCCGAACAGACCAACCTGCTGGCACTCAACGCCGCCATCGAAGCCGCCCGCGCCGGCGAGCAGGGCCGCGGCTTTGCGGTCGTCGCAGACGAGGTGCGCAATCTGGCGCAGAAGACCGCGGCGTCCACCGCCGAGATCCAGCAGATCATCCAGCGCCTGCAGAACAGCGCCAACACCGTGCTCAACGTGATGACCAGCAATGGCGAGAAGTCCCGCGCCAGCATCGAGCGCTCCATCGAGGCCACTCAGCTGCTGGAAGCCATCGCCGGCACGGTCAACCAGATCGACGAACTCAACGCCGGCATCGCCCAGTTCACTCAGGAGCAGATCGGCCTGTCGAGTTCCATCAGACAAGAAACTCAAGTGTTGCAGCAGGACGCACAAGCAACCGCAAACGGCGCCGAAGCCACCGCCCGCCTTGGCGAGCAACTGGTGAGTACCGGAGACCACCTGCGCGCGGCTACGGGCCAATTCCGTGTTTAACGATTTTCTGGAGCATCCAATGACTGCACTTCGTGTCGTCGGTCTGGCAGCTGTCTGCCTGGCCGTCACCCCTGCCTTCGCCCTCGAACAGGGTGAACATCGCTTCAACGGTTTCGGTACCGTCGGTTTCACCCACCTCAGCGGCGAAGATGACGGTCGCAGCTACGGCATCCAGGGCCAAACCAACGATTCCTGGCGCGGCGATCAACTGTCCAAGTTCGGCGCGCAGCTGAGCTACGGCATCACCGACACCCTGGGGGTGACTGTTCAGGCCACGGCCAAGGCGCAACAGGACGAGTGGAAAGCCAACCTGGAATGGGCCTACCTGTCGCTGCAGGCCAACGACCAGCTGATGCTCCGCGCCGGCCGCCTGCGCAGCCCGGTCTACATGTATTCCGAAAGCCTCGACGTCGGCTACAGCTACCCTTGGCTGCGCCTGCCCGACGAGGTCTACAGCCAGGTCCAGGTGACCAACTACGAAGGCGTCGATGCGGTCTACACCGTGCCGCTGTCGTACGGCTCGGTGACCTTCCAGGTCGCCGGCGGTCAGGCAAAGAACCGCGACTACTACGCCTACGACGAGCAGTTCGATATCGACTACGGCAACCTGTTCGGCGCCAGCGTCAGCCTGGCCACCAACGATTTCGGCATGCTGCGCATCGGTTATGTCGAGGCGGATATCACCACCGATATCAGCGGCACGGTGGATGTTGGCGGCGGTACGATGCGAACCCTCAGCCTGCTGGATCTGGACAAGGAAAAAGGCAAGTTCACTTCGATCGGCTACCAGTACGACAACGGCACCTGGGTCAGCAGCAACGAGTGGACCTCGCGCATGATCGCGAACGATGACATGGAAGCGATCGACTCCTTCTACCTGATGGGCGGCCGTCGTTTCGGCGACTTCCTGCCGCATGTCACCTACGCACAGCTGGACGACAACGGTGGCCGTCAGAGCTCCTGGACCCTGGGCTTGAACTACCAGGCCGCACCGACCGTGGTGGTGAAGGGCGAGTACAAGCGCGTCGATACCAAGAATGGCTATGACGGCGTGTTCACCCGTAGCGCTCAAGAGGTCTTCGACAACGCCGTCGGGATTGCCCCGGCCCGCAACTACGACGGCGACATCGTTTCCGTCGGCGTCGATTTCGTATTCTGAGGAGCGTCCCGATGAAAGCATCCATTCGCATCCTCGGCGCTGCCGCGCTGTTCGGCCTGGCTTCGCTGGCTCAGGCCGAGGTGGCCGTGATCGTCAATCCCGGCGCAGCCAAGGCACCGTCACAGTCCGAGGTCGCCAACATCTTCCTGGGCAAGGACAAGTCCTTGAAGGGCGTCGACCAGGCAGGCTGGAACCCGGCCAAGGAAGCCTTCTACGCCGGCGTGACCAGCAAGAACGAGTCGCAGCTCAAGTCCTATTGGTCGGGCCTGATCTTCACCGGCAAGGGCCAGCCGCTGCCGAGCGTCGCCGATGACGCCGCAGTAGTGGCCAGGGTCGCGGCCGAAGCCGATGCCATTGGCTACGTCGACAGCGCGGCCGTCAATGACTCGGTCAAGGTCCTGTTCACCCTGCCCTGAGCTCGATGACGAAGCAAAGGAGCCGGCCCCGGTGGCCGGCTTTTTCATGCCCGCGTTTCACCGCAACAGCGCGAAACATGAGGCTGACCCTGATCAGCTCCCCCGCCCCTTGAGCTGACTAGACTTACGTCCAATTGGGTCCGACTGACCTGCAGCCCACCATTAACAAAAAATGGAAGCCAACCATGAGCACACCCGACGCTGGGAAGACGGCTGTACTGCAGAACATCCACGGCACCATGGAGTTTCTGCGCAAGTACGCTCCGTTCAACCAGATGGAGCCGGCCCACCTGGCCTACCTGGTGGAGAACTGTGCGCTGCGCTTCTATGCCGAAGGCGATTGCATCATTTCCCCCGAAGACGGCGTGGTGCAGCAGTTTTATATCGTCAAGCAGGGCCGCGTGCATGGTCAGCGCCCGCATACCGCCAAGCGCGGCACCGACACCACCTTCGAGGTCATCGTGGGCGAATGCTTCCCGATGGCCGCGCTCATGGGCGAACGAGCGACCCGCACCGCGCATCTGGCCGCCGAAGACACCTTCTGCTTCCTGCTCGGCAAGCCCGCCTTCGTCCAACTGGTGTCCAAGTCTCCGGTGTTCCGTGATTTCGCCATGCGCGGCGTCAGCAGCCTGCTCGATCTGGTCAACCAGCAGGCGCAGATGCGCGCGGTGGAAAACCTCGGCGAGCAGTACTCGCTCGAAACAAGCATCGGCGAGCTGGCGCTTCACCACCCGGTGTCCTGCCTGCCGTCCAAGCCGATCAACGAGGCGGTCGCGATGATGCAGGAGAGCAATGTCGGCAGCATCGTCATCGTCGATGAAGCTTTGCACCCGCAAGGCATCTTCACACTGCGCGATCTGCGACGGGTAATCGGTACCGGCACCACCGATCTGAGTCAGCCGATCTCCCAGTTCATGACGCACGATCCGTTCTACCTGCCGCCGGACGCCACAGCCTTCGACGCGGCGATCGCCATGACCGAACGGCACATCGCCCATGTTTGCGTGGTGGAGAATGGCCTGCTGCGTGGCGTAATTTCCGAGCGCGACCTGTTTTCCCTGCAGCGCGTGGATCTGGTGCACCTGGCGCAGACCATCCGTCACGCCGATCGCGTCGATGCGCTGGTGGTCATCCGCGATCGCATCAAGCAACTGGTCGACAACATGCTCGCCCACGGCGCCTCGTCGACCCAGATCACCCATATCGTCACGCTGCTCAATGATCACACCGTATGCCGGGTGATCGAGCTGGCCATCCAGCACATTGGCGATCCGGGCGTGCCCTTCACCTGGCTGTGTTTCGGCAGCGAAGGCCGCCAGGAGCAGACCCTGTACACCGACCAGGACAACGGCATCCTCTTCGAGGCCGCCGACGCCGCGGAGGCCGCGCATATCCGCGGACGTCTGCTGCCGCTCGCCGAACGCATCAACCGTGACCTAGACACCTGCGGTTTCACGCTGTGCAAAGGCAACATCATGGCCAGCAACCCGCAGCTGTGCCTGTCGCGCCAGGAATGGAGCCGCCGCTTCAGCTCCTTCGTGCGCGAGGCAACGCCGGAAAATCTGCTCGGCAGCACCATCTATTTCGATCTGCGCAGCATCTGGGGGCCTTCGGATGGCTGCGAACAGCTGCGCCGCCACCTGCTCGAGGAAATCAACGACAACCGCCTGTTCCAACGCATGATGGCCGAAAACGCCTTGCGTCATCGCCCGCCGGTGGGCCGCTTCCGTGATTTCGTCGTGGCGCGCAAGGGCGAAGGCAAAGACACGCTCGACCTCAAGGTGCAGGGCCTGACACCCTTCGTCGATGGCGCCCGCCTGCTTGCACTGAGCAACGACATCGGCACCTGCAACACCCTCGAGCGGCTGCGCAAGCTGGTGGAGAAAGGCGTCATCGAAGCGAAGGATGGCGCGGCCTATGAAGAGGCCTACCACTTCATCCAGCAGACTCGTATGCAGCACCATCAACAGCAGGCACGCGATGGACTGCCCTATTCCAACCGCCTGGATCCGGATACTCTCAACGTGCTGGACCGCCGAATCCTGCGCGAGTCCTTCCGCCAGGCCCAGCGGTTACAGGCCAGTCTCGCGGTGCGCTATCAACTATGAGTATGTTCTGGTTCAACCCCCGCGGTCCGAAGCTGCCTCCCGAGCAGCAGCAACGTGTTGCCGAGCTGGCGCGCCCGCTGCCGCCACAGGCGGTCCCGTTGCGGCAGCAGCGTCTGGTGGTGCTGGATCTGGAAACCACCGGGCTGCACCTCAAGCGCGACCTGGTCATCGCCATCGGCGCAGTGGTCATCGAAGACGGCGCCATCGACTATTCCCAGCAGTTCGAATGCACCCTCTGCCGTCAGGTCAAGGTCACTGAAAGCGTGCTGATCCACGGGATCGCCCCAAGCGAGCTGGCCAACGGCTTGCCACCGTCCGAAGCGCTGCTCAGTTTCATGGAGTTCGCCGCGGGCAGCGTCATCCTCGCCTTTCACGCGCCCTTTGATCAGCGCATGCTCGGTCGCGCGCTGAAGAACGAACTGGGCTACTCGCTGGAACACACCTTCCTCGATGTGGCCGACCTGGCGCCCATGCTGTTTCCCGAGGCGATGATCCATCGCGGCGGGCTGGATCACTGGCTCGACTACTTCAACATACATATCCCTCAGCGGCACAACGCCTCCGCCGATGCCATGGCCACCGCGGAAATCGCTCTGATCCTGATGAATCGCGCACAACGCATGGGTCTGACCAGCTTAGACGAGCTGGCTCAGCGGCTGCGCTGCTGGCAACGCGCGCGCAAGGCGGCCTTCAACTCGATCTGAACGGGCTGGGTGGCAGTCACTGCGTGGGTGATATGCCGACGGCTGCTCGCGACAGAACGGAGCATCGTCTACCGGACGGGTTGTCAGACGCATATGCCGGCTACTCGGTCCCATTGCGGAACCGATCAATTCTTCTTCGCGGCGCGCATCAGATAATGCTGATGCGCGGAACCCGCAGCTCGTAGGCGTTCGGTTAACGCCCGGCCTCGCAAATAGCCTGATAAAGCGGTGAATCGGCTTCCAGCTCGGTAAGCGTTTCGATCTTCGCCTGGCCGGCTTCATTCAGTCTGAACATCGCCCGCTCGGTGCAGATCAGCTGATAGCTGGCGCTCTTCACGATCGACGTCAGGTGTTGCTTCTCGAAACGGTACAGTACGAAGCGGCCGAGACGGCCCTGTTCGGTGTCCTGCACCTGAGCGTTCGCGCCGTCCAGCACCGTATAGGCCAGCGGCATCGGATAGATCATCGTCCACGGGCGCCAGAGCATTTCGCCCTCTTCGCTCATGACCACCAGCGATCCTTCCGGCAGACGTGCTTGCTTGGTTTCGAACCAGGTGTACTCGTAATGGATGGTGTAACTCAGCATGCCCAGACCGGCGCAGACGGGAATGATCCATTTCGGCAGTCGC
>CENV01133249.1_pt1 | contig 10318 bp, 11 predicted proteins | sample 530231 | NCBI WGS metagenome assembly CENV01 (sample SAMEA2619815, study PRJEB7988) | marine metagenome | biome: marine biome (ENVO:00000447); feature: surface water layer (ENVO:00002042); material: "saline water (ENVO:00002010), including plankton (ENVO:xxxxxxxx)" | depth 5 m | reverse complement strand
GCGCAGATCGCCGCTGATCGATACCGTCGCGATTGAGGTCTTCATCGGGAACTCCCGGAGCTATCTACAAAGTTCACCCGGTCGATCGGAAAGATCGGTCTTGCTCTCGAGTGCATCAGCAATCCAGCCGTCCGACACGAAAGGCCAGCAGTGGCAAGTGTGGCGCACAAAAAGCTGTCATCGAATGAGAGCCGGTAGTGATTGCTGGATTTGACCACCAGTATGTCGATGTCGTCGAGCGAAGCGCCAGCGTGCCTAATCATCTCCGGATCTACGGCTGACGGCTCTCGGCTGGTTGCGAGAACTGTCATCGCGCCTACCTTAAGAACTGCGCTGTCACCCAAGGAATTTGATGCGCCGCGCATGTAATGGCCGCGGTTTGTAAAGCGGCCATCGGTCAGCGCCACGATCTTGGCTGTGACGGCTCGGCGCTCCAGTCCTGGAGATATCAACCCGCCCAAGTCGACTGTGATTGTGCTTGCGCCACCTATCGTCTTGGCCAGGGCAACGACATCCGGAGCGAATATGGGCACAAGGGCCCGCAGTTCAGGAGCGGTATCCAGAAGATGGTAGGCGATAGCGAATGAATCGCCAGGCGTCCCAGCAAGAACGCTGTCGCCTTCATCGCCGACAACAAGCACCTTGCCGGCCTTGCGCGCGCTCGCTGCCAATGTCGCCAATTGCGATAGGTCCTGTTTTGTCTCGGTGAAACGTTCGGCACGCTGTCGCAATGCCGAGGCGATGTCGACGCTAATTGCTTCTGCGATCGAGCTTGACAGGCCATAGGCTAGCACCGCTTGGCCCATGCCCGGCAGATCGAGAAAGGGATGGACGTTGAAAATAGAGACGTCCACAAGCTCCGGATTGGCGTAACCAGGATGGGCGTCACGTACAGCAAGCACCTCTGCCATAGGACCAGTGCCCGTTTCGTCATTGGTGAGCGCCAGGAAAGGAACTTTTTCGAGGTGGGACACAACGGCCAGGCCATTCTCGACTATGGCCAGCAGAGCCGCCGCAGCGCGAACACCGGTTTCAAACATATCGATATGCGGCTGGGTTCTATAGCCGGTTAGAAAGGTGGCATGCGCAACCATTTCCGGGGTGAGATGTGCATGCAGATCCAGGCCAACGACGACTGGCGTCCCTTTTGGTAAGCGTGCCCGCAAGCGCTCCAGAAGCCATCCCTCCACGTCGTCGTGACTGGTCGCGACCATCGAGCCATGGAGTTCAAGGCACACGGCATCTGGCGCACTTGCGACGATTCCGTCGCATAGCCGGTCCACCAGGGTTTCCGCTGCGAAATCTTCGACGGCTCCGCCCGGCCTTGCTCTTGCCGAGAGTGTAAAACGGGTTTCAACGCCCGCTTCGTCAAGCCTCGTCAGCATGCCCGCCAGCGCTGTGTGAGTTGCCAGAATGGCTTTTAGTCCTTCGGCGCCCGTCTGAATGTCAAAATCTGTCAGCGCCGTCGAGCGAGGATTAAACGCGTTCGTTTCCTGCCAAAGCGCACCGACTGCTACACGTAGCGGACGCGACACGCGTCGCGCCGAAACCCGGGCCCAATGCTCTGCGCGCATCAGTACCCCAGAAGCCGTGGCAAGGTCGTAACCGTTGCTGGAATGAACGTGATGATGGCCAAGACGACCAATTCCACAAGAAACAAAGGCATTATTGCCCTCGTAAGCCGCCATTTGCCACACTTGGCGATGGATTCCGCAATGAACAGACACATTCCCATCGGCGGTGTTATCAAGCCGATAAGGAGGTTGAAGATAACCACGATGCCAAAATGTGTCGGGTCAATTCCCATTGCGACGGCAATTGGCGCAAAGATGGGCACAAAGATCAGCATGGTCGCCAAGCCGTCGAGAAACAACCCCGCTAGCAAAAGCAGAATATTGACGACCAATAAGAACAGCAGGGGGTTGTCGATGTTGTCGACGACGAACATACTGATGGACTGAGGAATTCGCGCAAAGGTCATCAACCAATTTGCGGCGAGTACGGCACCGATAATCAGCAGTACGGTGGCACTGTCGCGCATCGCCTGCACAAAGACTTTTCCAATCTCACGCAAGCTCATCGTGCGATAGACGACGCATCCCACAAACAGAGCGTAGGCGGCTGCAAGTGCTGCAGCCTCCGTCGGGGTTACGACTCCAAGCAGGATTGAACCGACTATGAAGACTGGCATAAAGAGTGGAAGGAGAGCCCCGCGCAGGGCTGCCCAGCGCTCCGACGCGCTTGCCCGGGCCTTGCGCGGAACATCATCGCCGATGAAGAAAAAGACGTATATCGAAAGTGCGCCCGCCAGCAGCAGACCAGGTACGATCCCGGCGAGAAACATCCCAGGAATTGATACGCCACCGACAAGCAGCGCATAGATGATGACCGGCGTGCTCGGCGGAATGATAGGGCCGATAACGGATGAGGCAGCAGTAATTGCTGCAGCGGTTTCGGGTTTGTAACCCTCCTTTGTCATTGCCGGGATAAACACCTTGCCCAGAGCCGAGGTATCGGCCACCGCCGATCCGGACATGCCGGCAAATATCACAGACGACCAGATGTTCACCTGCGCTAGTCCGGCTTTGGTATGCCCTACCATGGAGTTGGCAAGACGCACGATCCGGTCGGTAATGCCCGAAGAGTTCATCAATCCGCCGGCCAGCGTAAACAAGGGAACCGCAAGCAAGGCGAATGAATCCAGACCCTGGAAGAGGCGTTGGCCAACGAGCGAAAAACCAAAATTGGTTTGTGGCAAATACGCAAAAACCGCGAGAAGTATCGATGCGCTTACAGGCACACCGATCGCGAGCGCTACAATCAGGAGGAAAAAGGGCAAGTCAATGTGCCTCTGGACTGAATTTGATGTGACGGAAGGTCAAGCGCATAAGGGCCGACAGGCAGAGCGCAATTCCGCCTACCGCGATCGCAGCCTGCGCCCAGACCATTGGAATGTTTAGGCCCGTGGAGATCAGCGAACCCCGGCTCGCCGCGAAATGCCAGCCGGAAATGGCCAGCAGGACGCCCAAGACAATCACGGCGATATCACAAACACTGCCAAACGTCATTTTCAGCGGCGCGGGAAGGTTGCCTTCTATAACCTCAAAGGCAATTTCCTTGTTCTGACGATAGGCGAGCGCCGCTCCGATCATTACCGAATAGATCATCGAATAGGTCGCAAGACCTTCGCTCCACACCACAGGGGCGTTGAAGACATAGCGCGCCATCGCCCCCCAGAAGACGGCGAGAAAAGTTACGCCACCGAACAGGCCGGTTAGTGTCGTGAGCGCGCCGGTGTAGAAGCGGTCGATATTGCTAACGATCTTGAACAAAACGGGCTCCGATATTGGATGCGGTGGGCCGCGCACCGTAAGTGCGCGGCTCCTGACTTATTCGCTTCGGGCGTCAGCCAATGCGCCATCGAGCCGCTCGATCCAGACCGGATCGATCTGGGTTGCCAGCCAGTCGCGCACTGGCCCCTGAGCCGCTTCACGGAACGCTGCAATATCATCTGGCGTAGGCTTGTAGATCTCTTGCCCCGCAGCCGCAAGTTCACTCAATCCGTCAGCAGTATGTACGTTCTGGATTGCCCGACCTACAGTGCCAGCTATGGTTGCTGCATTGGTAAGAATAGTCTGATCCTCTGCCGACAAGCCCTGGAAGATATCTTCGTTGATAACAATGAAATCGGTGCCGTAAAGATGCTGATCCAGCGTCATGTAAGGCTGCATTTCGTAGAGGTTATTGATCCAGATCACCATGACGGGATTCTCTTGGCCGTCAACAACCCCTGTTGCCAGCGAGGTCGCCAGCTCCGTCCAAGGGATTGGTGTCGGTGTTGCTCCGAGTGCGGTGATCATTTGATTGTAAACCGGGGCGTCCTGGACGCGAATCTTCATACCCGCCATATCTGCAGGAGAGGTGATGGGTCGCACAGAATTGGTAAAGTTGCGGAAGCCGTTCTCGCCATAGGCAAGCGTGCGAAGATTGGCCGTTTCGATACAGCTTGCTGACAGTTCAGCGCCAAACTCACCGTCAAGAACTTCCCAAGCCTCAGGTGAGGATTCGAACAGATAGGGGATGTCGAGCACCGCAGCTTCGGGGCACACCAGCGAAAAAGCGCCGGACACAATCGTCATGGATAGCGCTTCTTCCTGCACCGACTGCAGCATATCGGTTTCGTTGCCAAGTGCGTTGGAATCATAGAGCTCGACAGTAATCCGGCCGCCTGTCTCGGCCTCAACGAGTTGCTTGAAAACCTGTGCCGCTGCCCCCTTTTTGGAGGTCGTCCATTCCGCCGGGTCGCCATGCGCTAACGTCAACGTCAAGTCCTGCGCTTGTGCACCAACAGCTCCGATGAGAGAAAATGCTGCGGCCAGCGATAGGCCCTTTATTTCATCGATCATTGAAAGTTCCCTTTGTTGCGTTCCCATTTCGTTCGGGATGCTTGCCTCGTTGGTCCCGACCCAACTGGGGCGAGTACTCATTCATTCAGATAGAGGGGGGACAGACCGCACTGTCAACACGACGATTTGCGCCACTTCGGAACTCTCGAAAATGAATAATTTTGTATTTTCAATGATTTAGGGGAACCCCTCGCTTGACGAGTTTGTAACTGGTCATGACAGGTTGACAATTAGTCATTTCAAAATTGTCACCATACCGGGGCATGTCTGGAGCGTTCGGCGTCAGCTTTCAGAGCGGCGACATTTATTCTCTAGCTGCAGATCCCGGTTCTCATGCAACATCTCATTGGCGGCATTTCCAGTGCCGGTCGCGCTTTGCCAGAAACCCCACTTGGGCCACTTCAAGTGCACCGCAGTTTCGGTCCTTATATCGAAGACACAGCCAGACGGCGTTATATAGATACGGCGATGGGGTTTGGAGCCACGATGCTGGGGCATGCACATCCAGGAGTGGTAGACGCCGTGTCTGCTGCCCTCGCCAACGGTTCAATGCCTGCCTTCAATCATCCGCTCGAAGAACAGGCAGCACGGGCCATTGCCCGGCACACCGGTCATCTCGACAGGGTTGTGTTTACAAATTCGGGAAGCGAAGCGGTCCATCTTGCCTGCCGCATAGCCCGCCACAAGACCGGTCGGGACAAGATCGTAAAGATCGCCGCAGGGTTCGACGGCTGGTTTGACGAAGTAGCTTACGGCAATTCAGGCTCACGCGATGCTATGATGGACAGGAACACGCGACCCGAGCGCGACCGCACTATTCTTACGCGCTGGAACGATATCGCAGACATCGAGAGCTTGTTTGCAGAGCGCTCTGATATCGCTGCAGTCATCTTCGAGCCGCTGTTGGCCAACTCGGGTTGCATCGAGCCGGCACCCGGTTATCTCCAGCGACTGTGCGAGGTAGCCCACAGCCACGGCGCGATGGTGATCGCCGATGAGGTCCTTATGGGTTTTAGGTGCCGATTGGGCCTCGCAAGTGCCTGGCTAGGTGAAGCCGTAGACATCGCCACGGTGGGCAAGGCGATCGGAAGCGGCATTCCTGTCGCAGGCGTTCTAGGCACGTCGGACTCTATGGCTGATCTTGAAAGCGGCGCAGTGGTTCGCGCCGGAACCTATTCCGGCAATCCAGTCGCGACCGCAGCAGTCGTTGCAACAATAGGTGCGCTGGAGACGGTCGATTATCCTGGCTTGCTGGTACGTGGTGATAGATTGCGGACTGCGATCTCGAGAGCATTTTCAGGCCAAGGGCTCAACGTCTCAACGACGGGTCATGGAACTGTTTTTACGCTCTGGGCAAGCGAGAACCCGCCCCGTGACTATCGGGAAGCCGCTGAAATGGCCGATATGGACTGGACCGTTGCTCTTCATAAGAGGGTTCGCGAATTAGGATGTCTGATAATGCCAAATCCGTTTGGCCGAATCTACATCACATTTGCCCATAGCGACGATGTCTGCAACGATATAGCTGCCATATTCGCCGACGCTGCAATGCAGATCGCTCGAGCTGCCTGATTTGGCATTCATTTCGATTCTGCAAAGCGCTCCCTGAGGAATTGGATTGTATGGCGTACAGCCGCGCGTGGCTCATCTGCCCACAAGATGGCTAGATCGACCGCTGGCAGCGCAGGCAGAATTCCCTCTTCGATCACTTGAAGATCATTGTTCGTCACTGCGGTAGGAAGCGCCGAAACCGCTACTCCCAGGTTGATCGCCATCAATATGGAGGCTAAATGTGACGATGACCAAGCAATCCTCCAATCAATGCCCTGTTCTTGCAAGCCCCTGATAATATGCGGTCTTGCGCGACATCCTTCAGGAAACAATGCAACCGGGAGGGGGCGCTGGGTCTCTTGGCCCTTGTCTCGGGAGGTCCACCAGGCAAGTTGCTCGCTACGCAGGAGTTGCCCAATCGGCTTGAGAGGATCACGAGTGACGATTGCAATATCGATGGCGCCAATCTCGATCAGTTTCTCAAGCTCCCTCGAAAAGTCGCTAAATATTTCGAGTTGGATGGCCGGATGGGCCGGCGCAAACTCGGACATCAGAACGCTGCCAAACATTCCCAGATAGTCATCGGGCATGCCAATGCGGATTCTTCCCTGGTACCTATCTTCGAACAGCCGGCTCAGCGCGTCTTGTTCGATCGCCAACATGCGGCGGGCGACCTCAAGCAGTTCAGTGCCCGTAGGGGTTAAGTGTATGCCGCGACGACTACGGTCAAAAAGTTTTCGCCCTATCCTATCTTCAAATCTAGCAATTGAAACTGACACCGCGCTCTGGGTCTTGCCAATTCGCTGAGCCGCCGCCGTAAAACTCCCAGCCTCGACCACAGCAGCAAATATAGCTAGCGTTTGAGTGTCTAGATGGAGCATTCGGACCTCGCGAGAATCAGTAGATTAACTGCAGCGGACGATGTTGTCAGTGAGGCTGATCGTCAGTGCCCATATCGCGGTTCGCAAGTAGCGCGGACCTTAAAGGCAATCGTTTGAGTGCGTCATTTAGTAAAATAGGCATGATCCAGCCGCATGTCCGATATCTCCGACCCCGCTGCTCTGGCGGAAAGTCCGCTTTCAAGATGGCCTTCAGTCGTCTTGAATGACCGCCACAAGGGCGCGTTGCTGAAGGGCAGGCAAGTGGCCGATTGCGGACTCGGATGAAGGCACGCTTTACACCCCGAAGCTTGCGGTCGGGCGCTAAGCTGTTCAGGCGGGCTCGATCCGTCTCCCAACGGCGTTGGCGCGGGCGGTCAGGACGACGGGATCGGGCAAGTGGCCCCGCACGATGCTATGCACGTGCTCAAGTTGATTGGAAGAGAGTTCATTAAAGACTGCAAGGATACGAGCATTCCACGTTCTGGACGTTTGACGGCCATCTCTGCCTCCACCACGTCCTGCGCGATGTGCCGAATTGGCTCAACATACGAACGTCTGTTGCCGACTTCAACCGGCACGTCGCACGGGGCTTCAGTTGGCGGCCAGCCCAGTTCCATTTCTGATGGTCATCGTTCCCGCCCGGTTTCGACGAAATAATTCGATTTGGCACCGCCCGCAATGTGAACTATTTGGCTGAAGATGATTTTGTAGTCCGCGTCTACTTGAGCGCAAGAAATAGTAGCGGCGGCAGGAGGCCAGAACTCCCAGCGAGTCGGTCCGCCGCGCGATGATCGCCGAACTGGAGCGGAAGAAATGAACAAGCCCGCGCCGCCAGCCAAGCTGATCGTGGTCATAGCCCTCGAGGGCGATGGCGAGGGCAAAATGCGCCCCGCTTTCGATCCGCGTGAGTATCAGAGCGAGCAGCGCGCCAAGATCGAGGCAGGCTGGCCCATCAATACTTATCCGGCGGTCATCGCCTGGTCGCGCGAAGCGCGGCCCGATATCGGCGAATATGGTGCGCCCGAAGTCTTGTTCAGCTTCGGGCCGGTGCCGGACATGGAATAGGCGGCTAAGCGTCGTGGCATCATTCCATCGGGATGCCGTTTTTGGCCATATGGGCGATTTGCAGCAACAACATGCTCCGCGGTTCCACGTCCTTGCTGCCACAGGCGAGGCATTCCAGAGGGCTTTCCGGGGCGCTGTCGATCAGCATCGTGTCGCAATCACAGCAGAAAATCGGGTGCTCGATCATGGTGCGCTCGACATGCCTGGCCAGATATTGGCGGACAACTTCGCGCGATATCCCCGCCGATCTGGGCAAGGTGAAGAATTCAGGTCGTTGGCGATGATGCCAATGCAGACAGACCCGGACCAGCCCGGCAAGTTCCTTGCGGTTGGGCCCGGCGGCCATGCGGCGCACCACGTCCTCGCACAGCCGGTAAGCCTCGGACATTGCTTCACTCGTTTGGTTCGGCCCCTCCGATACCGCATTGCCCTCGCAGTGGGTGCAAAGCAGCGATCCGTTTTCACCAAATTGCAGATCGGACTTGCAGGCCGGACACCGAAACAGCCCTGCCGGAAGTGCGGTTTCCTTGCCATCAATGTTGTTCTTTTTCGCCGTCATTTCTGCCCCCGTGGTAACAACTCCTTAAGTAAACCACGGGGGTAAGACGGCCGCACCTGACACAAGTGTCAAAAATCAAATTTGTCGGGAAAAAATCGCCGCAGCAACCGTATGGGGCAATGACGTCCCACCGAGTTTTTCACTGGCGGTTCGCAAGTGGTGCCGCACCGTTGAAAAGCTGACATTGAGGATCGCCGCAATTTCATGCAGCCGCTTGCCGCCAGAGACGAGCTTTAACACTTCCACTTCCCGGCCGGATAGTTGTGCCAGTTGCTCACGCTTTCCGGCCTCCAACTGCCAGAACCGATCATACACCATCGGCATGATGCCCTGGAGAATGATAACGAGATGCGGGGCGATCGCGACCTTGCGGTCGGTCATGATGGATGCAACGGCCATGCGGTTGTGCGGGTCGAGGAACGGGAACGTTATCCCATCCCGGCAACCATGAGCTTCCCAGCCTTCGGCAATTTCCAAGGCACGCGCAGAAATGGCGAACTTTCGCTTCGCTGCCTGCCAGGTGAACGGAGCGGTGTTCACCAGGGCGGCGCGTGCGATTGCATCGTCGCGGAGATAGTCGTTATCGACATAAACCTCCAGCCAATCTTCGGGAACGTTCGAGCCGGCCATAAGATGACGAAAGTCAAAGCCCTCCCACGGCAAGCCACTTATTATGAATTGAGCAAAGCCGAGTGATTGGACCAATATTCGAAACTGGTCTATAAGCGGCTCTGGCTCAGAAAAGCCCGCTATACACTCGCCGAAAGCGAGAATTCTTTCGACCGAAGCGTTCATCTGCCCCCCACGCAATACCCGGTGCATCTGTGACGCAATTAAGGCAAGCCCGACAGGGAAACGTCAATGGCCAATATGTCCAATAATAATAAAATGCTGCCGGACGGGGACTTTGACGAGACCTACCATCCGGAAAATCTCGGTGATGCCGATCTGATAAAGGCCTATGTGGCCCTGTCACAGTTCTCCCGTATAAAGCCATCGCCCTGGCTCGAGAGGATAAAGGCAGAGATTACACAGCGCGGTCTGGAACTCCCCAACTGATCCTTTCCTGATCGGCGCCGGCAAACCGCGCAATGCTGACCGTCATCCTGAGAACATTATCGCATGATAGCAGCATATCGGATCGACCACAGATGGACGTTAACGAACCATCGGGATACCAATCATGCAAGACATACAGGAACGCGTCATCACCTGCCCGGAATGTCTGGCAGACAACCATTTTGTCGGCACCTATCTGGCGCCAAACGAAACAATTCGCTGCACGAGCTGTGGTGCCATCGCCGGCACCTGGGCCGACACCAGGGATGCACATGTGCCCCTTGAAGCGCCCAAACGGGAGGGCGCACGCATCGTCCGAGCTGATCGGCCGAAGTCGCCATTGATCCCGGAAAGTCCGACCGAGCAGGATCACGTTGAGGAAATCCGGGTCAACAATGGCCTGCACGACGGGCAGCGCTACCTGAATCGGTGACGAGCGCTCCGTTTGCCTACGGACACACTTAATTGTGTAGCTCGAGGGACAACGTGCCTATTAGCGGCACGATCGTCTAATCGTTGACTAACTATAGTCGGAGTTGTCCGGCTCTCCGACTGCAGCCATATCACGGCTGCGCCTTGAAGACGCACCGGTCTCGACATCGATTATGCCGTTCGCCTCGATGTGTCCTGGTCCGACATCCAAGTCTTTGAAGCGCGCGAATGCGCGAAAATCGCAGGCAGGCCTGCTATCAACGCCCACGCTATATTAATTCCCGGCCTTGTGGTCCTCGTAGCGCTTTTTGGTTTCCGCATTCATGGGATAAAGACCGGGGAGTGGGACGCCGCGATCGACTTCG
>CENV01062903.1_pt1 | contig 10346 bp, 10 predicted proteins | sample 530231 | NCBI WGS metagenome assembly CENV01 (sample SAMEA2619815, study PRJEB7988) | marine metagenome | biome: marine biome (ENVO:00000447); feature: surface water layer (ENVO:00002042); material: "saline water (ENVO:00002010), including plankton (ENVO:xxxxxxxx)" | depth 5 m | reverse complement strand
GGGTGCCATCGATCGGGTGGTTGGCGAGCCAGCGCAACAACACATCCAGCGTCACCTGGCCCATCATCACCAGCATGGCGCAGGCGGCGATCAGGGCGAACCCCTGCACCAACCGCATCAGCAGACGGTCGAGAGCCTTCATTGTATTTCCTTAAAAAAGAGGCTTGAAAGGGCGTCTTGAAAAGGGAGGACACAGCGGCCACCGGTGAAGGCGCCGCCCGTCGCTCTATCGGCTACAGCTTGGAGAAAATTTCGTCTTGCAGTGCCTGCTGATAGGCATCGTAGTCACCGTCCAGGTCGGCGACGAGTTTTTCCCATTTGCTCAGAGTGTCCAGGAACCCCTGGAGAAAAGCGGCCGGGTCATCACCGCCAACCCCACGCTCCTTGGCCAGCGCCAGCACCCGCCGGAATTCGCTATCGACATGATCGGCCAGCTTCTTGCTCTCGGTTTCGGAAGGCTTGGCGAATACCACGCCGGCGGCTTCGCCTTCGGAACGCGCCTTGGCGGAATCATCTTCGTAGCCTTCGGTGACGTCGCGAACCAGTTTCGCCAACTGGGACGAGATCACCGCGCGCTCGTCATCAGAAAGTTTTTTCCAGGTTTTGTCGTTCACTTCCAGGACCGTGGCGCCGTAATAGGAACCGAACGGCATGTCACTGACCCACTTCACCACTTCCTTCAGATTGAGCGTGTGCATGTAGGCCAGCGGGCCGACGTTGCAGTCCGCCTGTCCACGCTGCAGCGCCTGATAGATGTCCTCGGTGGGGACCGCAACGATGGTGGCGCCGAATTGCTCCACCCAGTTCACCAATGGCGTGCTGGTGGCACGCACCCGCTTGCCGGCCAGATCTTCCAGGCCGTCGAGCTGTTGCCGACATTCAAAGTGGTACGGAGCGGAACCATAGTACGCCAGCGGGCGGGCGTTGTGCTTGAGGTGTTCGTCCATGCACTCGGGGCATTTCAACAGGTAATACTCGTTGGCGGCGGCCGCGGCGACACGGGCGTCGCTTACCGCCAGCATCAGCGAGGCAATGGTATCGGTGGCCGGAATCTGGCTGGTGACCCAGGCCGGGACCACCAGGCCGGAGTCGACGATACCACGCTGAATAGTGGACAGCGTCGCCGGCCCCTTGGCCATCACGCCACCGGAATAGACGGTCAGCTTGACCTCACCGCCGGAAGCCTCCTCCACGGCTTTGGCGAAAGGCTCAATGCCCTTGGCCACGGTGGTGTGGTTGCTGGGAAACGGAGAGGAGTAAGACAAATTGGCGGCGCTGGCGATACCACTGAACAGCGTCAGACAGAAGGCGGCCAAACCGGCCGTACGGGCAGTCAGAGTCATAGTGTACTTCTCCTGGGGCCCAAGCACGCATCCACAGCCCCAATCACTGAATTGTTGTTGTCATCACCGGGCCGTGCAGTCGGGCCGACTCTATCACACTGCCCGCCCGGGCCAATGGAGACAATTCAGTTTTCCCTAAGTCTGCCTTCAGGAGGAGTGAAGGCCGCTTCCGCCGCCCGCTGGACCCGTTTGCCGTTGGCCACCATGTCACGCACCAGCCGCACCAGCTCCCCGAAACGGGTCACCACCGCATCCGGGCGGTGGGGGTGGCGTGGCGAACCGGGGAAGATCTTGTCCAGCCAGGACTGCGACCACTGGGCGCCGTTGTAGAACACGGCGGTGACGCCGGCTTCCTTGCCCGCGATCACGTCGGTGGTGCTGTCGCCCAGATACCAGCAGGTGGGACCGGGCTCCTGCCCAAGCCGTCGCAGGGCTTCGAGAATCATATCCGGGGCGGGCTTGCGGTGGGCCACGTCGTCACCGCAGACGATCACGTCGAACAGCTCGATCCAGGCCCCCTCCTCCAACCGGCTCAATTCGTGCTCCAGATAGTCCCTTTTACGGTTGCTGATGATGCCCATGGGGATGCCCAGTTCCCGCAGCCGGCGCAGTTGCGAGGTGGTATCCCCCTCCAACGCATGAACATCGTCCACGTACTTCTTGTAGCAGTCGTCGAAAGCCGCGTGGATGCGGGCCTTGGCGTCCTGATCCGAACCGAACAGGACTTCGAAGATATCGGTGCGCGAGATTTTGCGCTGGGCGGTGATTTTCGGATGCAGTCGATGGTGGTCACGGACGTACTTGACCAAACGGGCGTCTTCCAGCGTCTTGGACTGCTCAGTGGTCAACAGCCGGTCACGCAGGCCCAGTGCTTCCAGACGGGGGAGCACATCGTCGATGGCGTGATACATGGCGTCATGGGTATCCACCAGGGTGGCGTGCCAATCCATCAGTAGCGCCGTGGGCACCGCCTGGGGAAGCTGCAGAATACTCATGGTCCCTCCAACATCCGTTCTCACGCAATGTAAGGTACTCGACATCGCCATGCAGCATAGCATGCTCTTTTTACCTTTCCGGGACAGCAGCGGGTGGCCAGTGCGACCATCATTCAATACCATTCGCCTCACCGCCCTGAAGCCTGCTCAAGGGCTCTTATTCACCGGGGCTGAGGGAGAGGAGCCCGCATGCGCATCACCCCCATCTGGTCCCGCATCACCGCCCTGCTGTGTCTGGTCGTGGCCGCCATCCTGGCGGGACTGGCCTGGACCACCGCCAGGACCGCCTCCCCGCTTTTCCTGGACCGCTATGCCCAGGCCGGCGTTGATCTCTTTTTTGCCGCCGTTCTCCTGGTCCTGGCGCTGACGCTGCTATGGCGCCGCCGTCTGCTCGGCCTGCTGTTGGTACTGGGCGGGGCTGCCCTGCTGATGCTCGCCGCCTCGCCGATAAGACTGGTACAGCTGGACTGGAGCGGCGAAGGGATCACCGTATCGCTCCGCTCTCTGCCGGAACTGGCGGGTGAAGGCTGGCGGCGTCAGTCCATGACCACCGAGCTGGTGAACTTCAATGAGCCTGCTCCCGGCCCCACGGCCTGTATTGAAGAGCGGGTGGAAGCCCGGGGCCTGTTTCGTTTCCAGCAGCATTATCGCTGGCGCACGCCCGAGGCCCTGACCGAATCACGCACCGGCGGAATCGAGGAATGTCTGCGCTTCCGCCATCAATTGATGACGCAATTGGACGGGCTGGAAGGCGCTCTGGTGAGGGGCGATGCCGACCGGGCCAGAGCCTTGCTTGATCAACATCACGCCGAGAAAGGCCGGCTCGCACTGCAACTGACCGATGTGGGCGAGCCACTGCGCGGTGCTTTGGCGAAACTGCTGCACACCGATCCGGCCTCCCCGGCCCCGCTCACCTTGGCGGACATCGCTCTGGTGCTCGGCAGCCGGCCACACGTCCAGGCTTGGCTGCAGCCCGACGACGCCCAATGGTATCAACGCTATGCCCTGTTCAAACTGGGCCTGACCGACCTTGTACCGGTGGAGACACCACCTGAAGACACCGGTTTTGGCTGGCGCGGGGAAGATCCGATGTCCGTCTCCCACCTGCGCGAGACCGGCGGCTACCGCGCATTCGACTACACCGCGGCCAATCTCCACTGCGACGCGGACTACGCGGGTTTTCTCAAGAAGCAAGGGCTCGCGGTGCCAGCGGACAGCGCCGTGCTGCAGTTGTTTCTATCCCGGCTCTGGGCGACGACACCGAAAGGCGCCACCGATGTGTCCCGGCGCATTATCAGTGTCAATCTGCCCAATTTGCCCAGCCAGGCGGAAGACTCCCGGGATTGCGTGGCACTGGCCCGTTTCTACACCGACCCGGAACCTTCCGAACAGGTGATTACACTGCTGCGCCGGGCCACCGGTGCCGGAGTTTTCAACCACCAGCAGAGAATGCTGGGCGCTGAAATGGACAAGCTGCCCCGGGAAGAACGTTTCAAACGACACAGCAAGGCCGTACGGAAGGTCTATGAGCAGTTCGAGTTCAGTGAAAAGACTCTGCCCCTACCGGCTATCGTGCCCATGTTCACCGCCGTGCTGACACCAAGACGGGACACCAACGCTCTGTGTCAGGCGCTGTACGTCATGCCCTGGATGGTGAGCCACGACAGCGCCCTGGAGACGCTCTACGATCTGGCCCGGCAATGGCGCGGCGAACCGATCCGCCTGGACATGGCCGGCCCACCGGAGGACGTCTGTCAGCTTGGCCTGATGCTGCCGCCTGGCGGCTTCAAGCGCCAGACCCGCGAGCGCAACCGGTTCCTGGAACAAGCGGAACTCCCCTGCAAGGTGGTGCTGCCCGACGGCACCTACATTTACAGCGAACCACTGGAGTGCCGCCATGAGCGATGAGCGCACCGTCGAATCGCCCCTGTACCGCCCGGCACCGGGGCTGATTCTTGCCATTGTGGCGACCTTGGGCTGGACCGCCCTGACTCTGATGTCGCTGTTGCTGGATTGGGACTATGTGGCCCCGGGCTACCGGACCGTGGGGGATGACATCAGCGCCGCCGGCGCTCAGATCTGGGGGCTGCCCTGGCTACTGGCCCTGCTGATGGCGGCGTCCGTGATCCTCGTGATGATTCTGTTTATTCGCCAGCTGCGCGGACGGCGCCCGGGCCTGATCTTCACGTTGACGACGGGCTTGGCCCTTTGCGCGCTACTGCTGCTGTTGGCGCCACCGGCCGTGGACTTCCAGGTGCGTTACTACCATGGTCCCGGGGACCGTACCATGGTGCTGTTCACCGGCCATCGCACACCGCTGTTCCGCTACACCGAGAGCCACGAGGAAAGCACTTTGTATGGGGAAGGCGACGGAGACAGCCGCCACTTTGTCTGTCTGACCGATCGTACCTGGAAGGTCGGCGTGATCCGGGTCAGCCGGAGTCTGTTCCCGATTCTCGACAAGGAGAACCAGCAGCGTATTCTGGAGAGCCAATGCCGGGAACGGTGAGCCCGGTTCAGTCCGGGTCCACCAGACGGGCACCGCTGCCTTCTTCCGCCAGTTCGTCCATGGGGTTACGCAACGGACAGGCGGACAGGGAAAGACAGCCGCAGCCGATGCAACCACTGAGTTGATCGCGCAGCAGGGTCAGCCGCTCGATGCGCTTGTCCAGATCCTTGCGCCATTGGGCCGACAGGCGCCCCCAGTCCTTGGCATTGGGGGTACGCTCCTCCGGCAGGGTGGCCAGCGCCTGGGCGATTTCCGCCAGCGGAATGCCGGTTCGCTGGGCAATCTTGATGACCGCCAGCCGCCGCAGCACGTCACGGGTATAGCGCCGCTGATTGCCACTGCTGCGGCGGCTCTGGATCAACCCCTTGGCTTCATAAAAATGAATGGCGGACACCGCAAGGCCGGTGCGTTCGGCCACCTGGCCCACGGTGAGCGCCTTGCCCACATTATCGGCATTGAGCCTTTCCATGATTCACCTTTGACCTTAACAATGCTTGAGGTTGTAGCTTTTTCTTTCTGAATTCGCAATACCGTGGTGGTATCGTCGATTTACTTCGAGCCGCTTCGACCAGAAACAAAGCCTCATCACAAGGAGCCTCCGTGGATACGGTTATCTCGGTCAGAAATCTCAACAAGACCTACGACTCGGGTTTCCAGGCGCTGAAACAACTCGACCTGGACATCCATAAAGGGGAAATCTTCGCCCTGCTTGGCCCCAACGGCGCCGGCAAGACCACCCTGATCAGCATCATCTGCGGCATCGTCCGCCCCACCGCCGGCACCGTGCTGGCTGGCGGTTTCGACATCCAGCAGCACTACCGGGCGGCGCGCGGAAAGATTGGCCTGGTGCCACAGGAACTCACCACCGACGCCTTCGAAACGGTGTGGGCAACGGTGACCTTCAGCCGCGGCTTGTTTGGCAAGCCACGTAATCCGGCTCACATTGAACGGATACTGAAAGACCTGTCCCTATGGGACAAACGCAATGACAAGATCATGGCGTTGTCCGGCGGTATGAAGCGGCGCGTGATGATCGCCAAGGCACTGTCCCATGAACCGGAGATCCTGTTCCTGGATGAACCCACCGCCGGCGTCGACGTGGAGCTGCGCCGGGATATGTGGCAACTGGTGGAACAACTGCGCGACCGTGGCGTCACCATCATTCTGACCACCCACTACATTCAGGAAGCCGAGGAACTGGCCGACCGTATCGGCGTGATCAACCATGGCAAGCTGGTACTGGTGGACGAAAAGAACGCGCTGATGCAGAAGCTGGGCAAGCGCGAACTGCATGTGCAGCTGGCGACGCCGCTGACGCGCATCCCCGAAGCCCTGTCGGCGCTACCATTGTCGCTGTCCGAGGACGGCCTGGAGATCACCTTCACGTTCGACGCCCGTGACGAGCAAAGCGGTATCGCGCCGTTGTTGCGTCAACTTGAGGACAACGGCATCGAATTCCGCGATCTGCGCACCCGGGAAAGCTCTCTGGAGGATATCTTCGTGCACCTGGTCCATGAGTCGCGCCATGATGAAACCGCACTTGGGAGGGAGTCCGCATGAATCTCCATGCCATTCGCGCCATCTACCTGTTCGAGATGGCCCGCACCTGGCGCACGCTGCTGCAAAGCATCGCCTCGCCGGTGATTTCCACCTCACTGTATTTCGTGGTGTTCGGTTCCGCCATTGGCTCCCGCATGGTGGAGATCGACGGCATCAGCTACGGCGCTTTCATCATTCCCGGCCTGATCATGCTGATGCTGCTCAACGAGAGTATTTCCAACGCCTCCTTCGGCATCTACATGCCGCGTTTCTCGGGCACCATCTATGAAGTACTGTCGGCGCCGGTGTCCTACGTGGAAATCGTCACCGGTTACGTCGGCGCCGCCGCCAGCAAGTCGATCATTCTCGGCCTGCTGATCCTCGCCACCGCGCGGCTGTTCGTGGACTTCCACATCGCCCACCCGGTGTGGATGGTGACGTTTCTGGTACTCACCGCGGTGACCTTCAGTCTGTTCGGTTTCATCATCGGGGTGTGGGCGGACGGCTTCGAGAAGCTGCAGATCATTCCGATGATGATCGTCACGCCACTGACTTTTCTCGGCGGCACTTTCTATTCAGTGAACATGCTGCCGCCGGTGTGGCAAACGATAACGCTGTTTAATCCCGTGGTGTATCTGATCAGCGGGTTCCGTTGGAGTTTTTATGGCGTCGCCGACGTCAATGTCGGTATCAGCCTGGGCATGACCGTGTTGTTCATGGTGCTGTGCGTGGGGGGGATCCACTGGATCTTCAAAACCGGCTACCGGCTGAAGAATTAACCGGTCAGCGGCGATCCTGCCGGTCCTGGTCATCATCGCCGCCCAGCAGTTGCTCCAGTTCTTCCTCGCTAAGGTAGTCCAGATCCCAATGGCTGGTGTACCGTTCCTTCAATCGGTGGCGGCCGCGATGCAGATCTTCCGGCTCGTCACCGGCATGGGCGGCGCCGGAGCCTGCCTCCGGCGGCGCTGACGGGGGGCGGTGGAACCAGCGTTTCAACCAGGCCAGCATGAGCACCTCGCTTGGCTTCGAGGAAGCCATTGATCGCGCTTTTACCCGGTGTGATACCGGGGTAATCACCAAATTGACGGACATAACATGAATCTGCAACTCACGGACCTGCTTTTGCTCAGCGCCCTGTGCATCGCCGCGGCCCTGTTCTGGCGCGCCCAGAAGATTCGCGAAAGCGCCCTGCTGGCCACCCGCCGGCATTGCCAAAGGGAAGACGTGTCGTTGCTGGATGAAACCGTGGCGCTGCGCCGCGTGCGGGTGCGCCGCGATCCGGGCCGAGGGCTGTGCCTGCTGCGTTGCTACAGCTTCGAGTTCACCGTCACCGGTGGCGAACGTTACCAGGGCGAGACCCGCATGCTGGGGCCAAGGGTGCTCAGCATCACCCTGCCGCCGCATCGCTTCAGTCCGGAAGATCAGCGCCTGCACTAGAGAGCGGCTGTGGGAGCTTGCCTGCAAGCGAAGTCTTGAGAAACGGCCCCAATTCGCTTGCAGGCAAGCTCCCACAGCGGCTTCGTAGTCCCTTCCGTGGGAATCTTGCCGTTCCATAATGGCGGGACAACACCGCGATGTGCCTTGCCTCGTTGCCCCAAAAGAAAACGCCCCGGGAATCGCTTCCCGGGGCGTTTTTTGCTTCGTTGCGAATCGACTGGGTATCAGGTCCAGCCGAACAGCAGGTCCAGCAGGCTGCTCAGCAGGTCACCCAGAACAGGAACGTCCTGCAGGGCGTCCTCAATCGGGCTCAACAGCTGCTTCAGCAGGCTCTCATCGTTACCGGTCAGGGTTTCCAGCAGACCGGCCAGCGGATCACCCAGGGCCGGGATTTGCTCCAGCAGGTCACCCACGGTCGGAACCAGGGCACCGCCGTCACCGACAGGGCCGTCGAGGACACCACCAAGCAGGCCGTCCAGATCCAGGTCACCGCCCAGCGCGCCGCCCAGCAGGCCGGTCAGCAGATCGCCCAGCACCGGAATATTCTCCAGCAAGGACAGATCAGGCTCGAAACCGCCGTCACCGCCAGGCAGACCACCCCCCAAAGTACCCAGTATCTGGTTCAACAGATCACCCAGTACCGGGATCTGATCCAGAGCGCCGGTGAGCTTATCCAGCGGGTTGCCGTCACCACCACCCAAGCCACCGTCGGCCAGGCCGAGCAAGGTGGCCAGAAGGGGATCGAGTACGTCACCCAGCACCGGAATCTCACCCAGCAGACCGGTCAGACCGGACAGCTGGTCGCCGGCACCGGCCAGGCAAGACAGCGGATTACCGGATTCGCAGGTCAGCGCGCCCAGTACTTGCTCCAGCACGTCGCCCAGCACCGGTACTTGATCCAGCAGGCCGGTCACGGCTTCCAGATCGCCACCGCTCAGACCACCCAGCAGACTTTCCAGGTCCAGCGGCAGGCCGCCGTCACCACCGATATCGCCATCGCCGTTGAGGATACCGCCGATGATGTCACCGAGAACCGGAATCTCGCCGGTCAGGTCACCCAGCATACCCAGGTTTTCCAGCAGCCCGGTGAGCGGATCGGAACCGTCACCCGGGATCGGCAGGCCGCCTTCCAGCAGACCGCCCAGCAGGTCGCCAAGAACCGGGATGCCGCCCACGGCGTCGGCGATCGGGCTGAGGCCATCGCCGATGTCCAGCAAGCAGGTCAGCCCCGCCAGCTCGGACAAGCCCGCGGGCAACTCCGTGCTGCTTTCACAGATGCTTTCCAGACCAACAATGGAAGTCACGCCGGTCAGCACTTCCGTCAGACAGGATTGCGGATTGAAGGACTCTTCGCCGCTGGCCACCGGGCACAACGCGGTGGACACGGTATTCACGGTGGAAAGCAGCAGTTCGCCGCTGGCCAGGTTGTTGGCCACGCCGGTCAGACAGGTCTGCGGATTCTGCACGTCTTCGCAACCCAGAATACCCAGCACCTCGCCAACCGCAGCCGGTACCGTTTCCGGCGTGGTCTTGAGCACGTCGACCAGACAGGTCACAACGTTATCCGAGCTCGGACACAATTCCTGGGTCAACGGGCTGGTGCCATCAAGCAGACCGGTGATGGTGTCTTTCAGATAAACACCACTTTCCAGCACGCAGGCTTGCAGGAAATCCGGGTTGGCTACGCTTTCGATTGCAGAGGTGTCAGTCGCGGCAACAGTGTTCGCGCACAACAACCCCAGCAGATTGTCGTTGCCCAGCGAGATATTAGTCAGGGCTTCTTTCTCACAAGCCAACACCTCAACCGGAGACAGCAGAGTGCCCAGCACGGACTCATCGTGACCGAGCATGGCATCCGGACATACGGAAAGGGTGAAGTGGTTTTCGCTGTCGATCAGCGTCAACAACTCCTCTTTTTCTTCCGGAGTCGGCTCGTCGGGATCGTCAGGATTACCGGGCTCATCCGGATCGTCGGGGTTGTCCGGGTTATCGGGGTCATCCGGATTGTCAGGGTTATCGGGGTTATCGGGGTTATCCGGGTTGTCCGGATTAGTCGGGTTGTTCGGGTCGGTCGGCGTACCGCCGCCACCACCGCCGCCGCTGCCACCACAGGCGGCCAGAGCGGCCACCATCAAGCACAGTAGCAGGCCTCTTGCCATGGACGTAATCATCGCTTCCACCCTCATTGAGTCACCATTGTTCGAAACATTCAGGTCATCCAGTGACCAGGGTTAAGCTCCCCGTCCCCCTGAAAACCGATGAACCTCGAATGAACGAATGTACAAAGGGTGGCTATGAAAAAATGTAGAATGTGATTTACGTCATGTTAACGGTGCGTGCTCAGGTAACCCCGCGGTTTCCGTTGTCAGCGGCTGTAACCAGATTGTGACTTTTGTCTCACGTATCAGGAGAACCACGTAACAAGGTTGAGCAAAAAATAACAAGATTGGCGCGCGCTGACCGGCGCGCCAAACCTGTTTCTGTTCCAGCGAGGATCGCTTGCCAGCCTGGGGGCCGACAAAA
>CENV01007631.1_pt1 | contig 10346 bp, 10 predicted proteins | sample 530231 | NCBI WGS metagenome assembly CENV01 (sample SAMEA2619815, study PRJEB7988) | marine metagenome | biome: marine biome (ENVO:00000447); feature: surface water layer (ENVO:00002042); material: "saline water (ENVO:00002010), including plankton (ENVO:xxxxxxxx)" | depth 5 m | reverse complement strand
GAGCCTGTTCCTGTTCTTTATCTACAGCCAGTTCGCGCGCACCTCACCGGCGCGCATCGCGCCGTTCTCCGAAGCCCTGCCCCGCAGCCTCAAGCGGCTGGTACCGCTGATGCCCTACGGCATCATCGTGGGCGCCATTCTGGTGCTGTTCAGCGACCTGCTGGGCCGGCACCTGGACGAGTTCTCCGCGCCCATCATTCTGCCGGTGATGCTGCTGGCGGTGTTGCTGTTCGAAAAACTCAGCCGCCATCTGCTGCATCTGTTCAGCCTGTTCCTGGGTGTGATGGTGGTGCTGTCGTTCATGGGCATCTGGGAAGGCTACCAGGCCCTGAGCAGCGGCAATGTGCCGGCGGGGGTTTCCGCCGCCCAGCTGGAAGATGTGTTGTGGGCGGAGTTCTGGCGTAACCTGGTGCTGGGCGGCTTCCTGGTGATTCATTACCTGGTGAAAACCGGTGATCAGGACCCGCACTACGCGCCGGAAAAAGGCGTGTCGGAAAAAATGGAAGGCGCCCTGCGGCTGGCCACCAACGAAACCACCGGGCATATCGGTGCCCTGCTGATGCTGATGGCCCTGTCGGTGAGCACCGGCGGCATCATCGAGCGTTCCGGGTTGCTGGAGATGCTGCCGGAGACCTTCTCCTCGATCTGGGTGGCGATGGCCATTCTGGTGGTGACCATGGTGATCATCGGCATGTTCATGGACCCCTATGGGGCCGTGATTCTGGTGAACGCCACCATCGCCCAGGTGGCCTTCGACAACGGCATCGCGCCGCTGCACTTCTGGATGATCACCCTGGTGGCATTCGAACTCGGGTATCTGACACCACCGGTGGCGCTCAACCATCTATTGACACGACAGGTGGTCGGCGACGACGAGGTGGAGAGTGCCAAGCTCACCACCGGCAGCTTCTTCCGCCGGTACGAGAAGTTCATCCTGCCGATCGCGGTGATGCTCACCGCCCTGTTGATCGTGTCGTTCCTGCCGCTGATCTCGGACAGCCTGCACGACTGGCTGTTCCACCGGATCCAGGTGGGCTGACGGTTAACGGAGAAAAAACGGAGAAAGGAAAAAGCGGGCCTCGGCCCGCTTTTTTTTCGCGGCTGAAGCCGCTCCTACACCATGGACCCATGTAGGAGCGGCTTCAGCCGCGATACGCTCAGAAACGGTACTGACCGCTATCGATGCCCTTCTGGATTTCCGGTGTGAGCGGCTGGTAAACCCGCTCCCCGGGCAACAGTACATAAACCGGGTCACCCACCCGTTCCAGGTCGTACTTCTCTTCCTTGAGCTTGTTCTTCTGGTGCTTGAAGGTCCCGGTGGTTTCCACGCCCTGGTCGTTGATGCGCAGAAACACCGGCACCGCGAACGGCGGCAGTTGCTCGCCCAGGCCGGCGGTAAAGGCGGCCCAGTCCACTTCCCCGTGGGCCCGGTCCAGGCGCAGTTCGGCCATGCCGGCACGGCCATTGGTGCCGGGAATTTCCACCCCGTAGACCACCGATTCCACCACCGGACCGGTGTCGTCCAATATCTGCTCCACCTCGGTGGTGGACACGTTCTCCCCTTTCCAGCGGAAGGTATCCCCCAGCCGGTCCACGAACTGGGCATGACGGAAACCGATATCGCGCATCAGGTCGCCGGTGTTGAACCAGGCGTCGCCCTTCTTGAACACATCGCGGAAGATCGCCTTCTCGGTTTTTTCCGGATCGGTATAGCCATCGAAGGGGGTCTTGTCGGTGATCTCGCCGAGCATCAGACCGGCCTCGCCCTTGCCCACCCGGATCATGCGGCCCCGCCGGTCGCGCAGCGGGCGGTCACCGTCCTTGTCGTAGCGGACGATGGCATAGCTCACCGGCGAGAAGCCCACGGTGTTGTCGAAGTTGAACACATTGGTGAACGCCACATTGCTTTCCGAGGCGGTGTAGAACTCGGCCACCCGCTCGATACCGAAGCGCTGCTTGAACCCTTTCCAGATCCCCGGCCGCAGGCCGTTGCCGACGATGGTATGCACCGGGTTATCGGCGTCGTCCGGCCGTTCCGGCTGTTCGTACAGATAGCGGCAAAGCTCACCCACATAGCCGAAGGCGGTGCAGTTGTGCTTGCGCACCTCGCGCCAGAAAGCGCTGGCGGAAAACCGCCGCGCCAACACCAGACCACCTTGCCCGGCGATCACCGAGGCCCAGCACACCACCAGGCCGGTGGCGTGGTAGAACGGCAGGGTGCAGTAAAGGCGGTCCTGCTCCCCCAGCCGCACGGAGGAATAGCCAAAGCCGCCGTAGGCTTTTTCCCAGCGGCCATGGTTGAACACCACCGCCTTGGGCAGGCCGGTGGTGCCGGAGGTATAGATGTGAAACAGCGGATCGCGCAGATAGGTGTGGTAGGTGCTGGCCGGGTTTTCATCGGGCCGGCCGTGGATCACTTCGGCCAGATTGATATAGCCCTCCGGCGCCGGCCCCGGGTCCGCCAGGGTGTCCTGGTCGGCGAAATACAGGAAGGGACCGTCCACCGCCAGTTGTCCGCGCACCGCCTCCACCACCGCCAGTTGCTCGGCGCCGATGATCGCCGCCTTCGGCATCACCAGATTGATGCTGTGCACCAGCACCTTGCCTTTCTGGGAGGTATTGAGCAGCGCCGCGCACACCCCCAGCTTGGCGCAGGCGATCACCGTGGCGATCAGCTCCGGCCGGTTTTCCAGGTTCACCGCCACGGTGTCGCCCTTGCTCAGACCCAGCCCGGCCAGATAGTGGCAAATGCGATTGGCCCAGGCATTCAACGTGCGGTAGGTGAAAGCGCGCTCGTCCTGAATCAGCGCGATCCCCGCCGGGTGCAGCTTGGCGGTGCGCTCGAAGGCCACGCCCAAGCCCACCGGCTTTTGGGTATCGGTGATTTTGCTCATCCGCGATCCCTTGATCAGCCCGGGCAGGTGTCCGATCACGTCGGGCACCCGGGCCAGCAGCTTTGGCAAGGTAATCACATCCGTATGGCGCATGGTTTGTCCCCCATTATCGGTATTGTTCTAATGTTCGTTGACTGAAAACACGGGCCGGGCGTGTGGCTTCGGTCAATCCACCGCGTTGCGGTACAGGGGACGAATCTATAGCATCAATGTTTATAGTTGTACACATAGAAAAAAGCGAACCACCACAACAAAAATCAAGAACACATAAACAAAAAAGGAATCGCTTCATGGAAACAAGGAATCCGGAAATACTCCGCCGTTCCCCCCAGGAATGGCTCTCCACGCTGCCGGTGTTCCTGCTGTTGCTGCTGGTGGTTTTCCTCTCTTCCGGACAGATCATTCACTCCCAATTGCTGAAAATCGGCGAAACCACCTGGGACGAATATTTCCTGCTGCGCACCGCCGGTCTGACGCCGCCGCCCACCTGCGAGCGCGACCCGGACATCGAAGCCCGCACCGAGGAAATCGTGCAACGCCGTCAGGCGGATGCCAGCGCCGATCCGCTCGCCGACATTCTCGGCGGCGGCAGCGTTGACCGTGACGCGGTGCGCCAGTCGCTAACCGCCGCCCGTGCCAATTGCCGGGCCAAGTGGGAGCGCTTCCAGACCGTGCAGGAAAAGGTCACGCCGGGGGTGGTGGCATTCCGCAACCTGGAAGGCGGCGTGGCCACCCTGGTGGCCACCCTGGGGGACTACAAGCGCCTGCTGCTGGCCTTGCTGCTGCTGATCTGCGCCACCACCACCACCCTCCAGCGCCATCATATTTGCCTGCGGCCATCGCGCACCCGCAAGGACCACCTGATCTCCATGGGCGCCCAGGTGATTTCCAATTCGCTGCTGCTGGTCTCCGCCATCGTCTACCGCAACGCGGACCTGCGCGCCGCCAACGCCGGCGTCACCGTGGATGCGCTGTACCTGCACTGGGTCTGGGTGATCGGCTTCGCGATACTGGCGCTGGCCGCGCTGTATCAATTGCTCAAGCCGCCCCGTGATCTGGAAACCGGCGGCTCCTGGGGCAAGGCCCTGCTCACCATTCCGCTGTTCAGCTTCATGTGCATCTCGGCGTCGGTGCAGTTCTACGGCCAGGGCTATTTCCACGGCGTCAGCGTCTACATGAACATGATGATGGAACTGTCCACTCTGTTCCTGAACCTGGCGCTGTACATCTGGATCGGCATGATGCTCAAGCAAACCCGTTTGACGCACATCGTGTTCGACCTGATGCGCCCCTGGAACCTGTCACCGGAACTGATGTGTCTGGTGGTGCTGTCGTTCGCCGCGGTACTCACCGCCTATACCGGTGCCTCCGGTATTTTCGTGATCGCCGCCGGTGCCACCATCTATCGGGAACTGATCCGCGTGGGCGCCCGCAAGCAGCTGGCCCTAGCGGCCACCGCCATGTCCGGCTCCATGGGCGTGGTGTTGCGCCCCTGCCTGATCGTGGTGGTGATCGCCGCGCTCAACAAGAGCGTGACCACCGCCGAGATGTTCTCCGCCGGCGGCAAGGTGTTCTTCCTCAGCCTGCTGGTGTTTTTCCTGTACAGCCAGTTCGCGCGCACCACCCCGGCGCGGGTGGCGCCGTTCGCCAAGGCGCTGCCGGCCAGCCTCAAGCGCGCCGTGCCGCTGATGCCCTACGGCATCGTGGTGGGCGCCGTGGCGTTGTTCTTCAATGACCTGCTGGCCCGCCAGCTGGATGAGTTTTCCGCGCCGATCATTCTGCCGGTGATGCTGATCGCCATCCTGGTGTACGAAAAATTCAGCCGCCACGTGGTGCATCTGTTCGCCCTGTTCATGGCCGGCATGCTGATCAGTTCCTACATGGGTATCTGGGATGGCTATCAGGCGATCAGCGGCGGCACCCTGCCCGCCGGTGTCAACGCCACCGAACTGGAGTCGGCACTGTGGGGCGACCTGTGGCGCAACCTGCTGTTCACCCTGTTCCTGGTGGTGCACTACCTGGTGCCCACCGGCGACCAGGACCCGCACTATGCGCCGGAAAAAGGCATCTCGGAAAAGCTGGAAGGCTCCATGCGCTTCGCCACCACCGAGACCACCGGCCATATCGGCGCCCTGCTGCTGCTGATGGCCATGTCCATGGCCGCCTCCGGCATCATTGAGCGTTCCGGGGTACTGGACGCGCTGCCCAGCGCCTTCAGCTCGGTGTGGATCGCCGCCGCCTTCTTCGTGGTGGCCCTGGTGCTGGTGGGCATGTTCATCGACCCGCTGGGCGCGGTGATTCTGGTCAACGCCGCCATGGCGCCCATGGCCCAGGCCAACGGCATCAGCGCCCTGCACTTCTGGATGATCGCGCTGGTGGCCTTTGAATTGGGCTATCTGACGCCGCCGGTGGCGCTCAACCACCTGTTGACCCGACAGGTGGTGGGCGACGACGAAGTGGAAAGCGCGAAACTCAAGACCGGCAGTTTCTTCCGCCGCTACGAGAAGTTCCTGTTGCCCATTTCGGTGATGCTGACGGTGCTGCTGATCGTGGCGTTTCTGCCGCTGCTCTCGGATAGCGTGCACGGTTGGGTGTTCCAGAAAATTCAGGCCGGATAAGGGCGCCGGTGTCTGGCCTCGGGCAAGCCCTATGCGCTAATCTGCGGAGATGTTTTTCCGCCATGCGAGGCCGTCATGAAACGCCCGGAATCTGATCGCACGCCGCTGCGCGCCACTGAACCCCTGCCCAAAAGCTGGCGGCCGGCCCTCACCCTGCTGGGGGCCCTGCTGGCGGTGACCGCGGCCATCGCCGTGGCCGCCGCGGTGGTGGACCGGCTGATCTACGGCTGAACCCATGGGCGCCAGCGACGAGCACCGCCAGCATCCCCGCCACGACGCCCCCGGGGGCGTCACCCTGATCCTGCGCCCGGAGCGCGGAGATGATCAGGAACCCCTGGAGCTGCTTTGCCGGGACCTGTCACGCACCGGTCTCGGCGTCCGCTTTCCCCACTCCATCCCCCCGGACACCGACGTGGAACTGTGGGTGCACCTGCCCGAGCCCGGCGCTGGCACGCTGCACCTGTTCGGCACCGTGGCCTGGTGCGCCGCCCCCCTGGGCCAGTGGCGCGCCGGCATCGCCCTGAATCTGGAGCGCGGCGACGGTGCCGGCTGGGAGGCGCGCTTCGCCCCTGGCGTGGCGTCATGAAGGACGATGCGGAGCGCCTGTTCCAGCGCGGCGCCCGCTACCAGAACCACCGGCCCGACTACCCCGACAGTCTGTTCGCCGCCCTGGCCCAACGGGCCCCGGCGCGCCGCCTGGCCCTGGACCTGGGGTGCGGCAGCGGCCAGGCCTGCCGCGCCCTGGGCGCGCACTTCCAGCGGGTGCTGGGCGCCGATGTCAGCCTGGAACAGCTGCGTGCCGCCCCGCCGGGCGGCGCCCACTATCTGGCCGCCCGCGCCGATGCCCTGCCCCTGGCGGACGCCAGCCTGGATCTGATCACCGTGGCCCAGGCCCTGCACTGGTTTCCGTTACCCGCCTTTTTCCATGAAGCCGGCCGGGTGCTGCGCCCGGGCGGGGTGCTGGCGATCATCAGCTATGGCCTGTGCACGGTGCAGGGGCTGGAGGGTCTGGTGGGGGACTTCCACGACCGCACCCTGCGGCCCTGGTGGCCGGCGGCCCGTTGGCTGGTGGTGGACGGTTATCGTGGCCTGCCCCTGCCCTGGCCGGAACTGCCCGACCTGGTGACCGCGCCGATCCGGCGCCATTGGGGCTGGCGGGATATGGCCGGTTACCTGGATACCTGGTCGGCGCTGGTCAGCGCCCACGCCGCCGGGGAGGACCCGCTGGCGGCCTTTGTGCCGGCCCTGCGGGCGGCCTGGGGTGAAGGGAAAAGAACCGTGTGCTGGCCGTTGCGGGTGCGTTGTTGCGCGCGGCCTTGAGGGGTTGGATCGCGACTGAAGCGGAACGCCGCCCGGTCGCTCCTACAGTAGCGTGAAAAGGGCGCTGTAGGAGCGACTTCAGTCGCGATCCGACACGGGATCAGGCTTTCGGAAAATGCTCGGCCAGCAAACCAGCCAGCCGATCAAGCCGGTGGCGGCGCTTGGCCAGGCCGAAGATGTTCATCATGCGCGTGCCCCAGGTCAGCGCCGTGGCCAGGGTGTCGCCGCCGCGCCGGGGGATCACGTGGATGTGCACATGGGGCACGTGCTGGTTGGCCTCGCGGCCATCGTTGACCATCACGTTGTGCGCCAGCACATCCAGCCCGGCCCGCTTCTGGGCGCGGATGGTGCGCCGCGCCAGCTCGAACAGATGGGCGGTCAGTTCCGGCGACAGATCCTGCAGCAGCGGGTGGTGGTCCAGGGGAATCACCAGGCAGTGGCCTTCGCGCACCGGAAACAGATCCAGCAGCACGATGGCCCGTTCGTCCCGGTAGACCACGCTGCCCGGCAACTCACCATCGCGGATGCGGCAGAAAACGCAATCGCTCACTCCGCCCCCGCGTACCGGTCATCGTCGTCATCATGGTGGTGATCGTATTGGCCGTACTTGCGCCGCCGGCGCCAGATCTCGGCCGTCGCCACCAGCACCGCCACCACCAGGATCGCCAGCAGCGGCGCGCCGGCCCGCCACGGGCTGGTGTCTTCCTGGAACAGCCCGTCGAACACCACCACCACCCAGGCCGGTGCCAGCTCGCCGTGTTCCGGCGACACCGACCAGGGCGTCAGCAGCAGTGCCGCGCCCACCGCGCGCAATGGCAGGCGCACGGCGGTGGCGAACGGCCGGGTGATGTACCACAGCACGAACAGCACTCCCACACATCCCAGCAAATAGGCGAACCATCCCCACATATAGGCTTTCGTCGTCACGGTTACTCCAGTTAATCGAAGGGCGGCGTCAGCCCACCCAGTGCACAATATGCTCTTCCAGGTCGTCGTCGGCCACCCCGCGCTCGGACACTACCCGGCCGGCCACGCTGATGCCCGCTTCGCGCACCGAATCGGCGCGCCCGGAAATCAACGGATGCCAGGCGTTCAGAGCCTGGCCATGGGCCCGCCGCCGGTAGGCGCAGGTCACCGGCAACCAATCGAAATGCTCGGCCAGATCCGGGGTCACCCGCATACAATCCGGCACATAACGTTGGCGCTCGGCGTACACCGTGCAGCGGCAGCCCTGGTCGTCCAGGTAGGCGCAGGCCACGTTGGTGAACGCCACCTCGCCACTGTCCTCATCCTGCAGTTTAACCAGACAACAACGCCCGCAGCCATCGCAGAGCGCTTCCCATTCGTCGGCGTCCAGTTCCGCCAGGGGCAATTCCCAGAACCGTTCACGCATAACGTTCAGTCTCTGCTCCGGTCCGGGCGGGTCTGGTCCGGTCTTGGCCGGTCCGGGTGCCCTTCCGCCAGGTACAGGTCCTGATCCGGCGGCGGCGGCATCTGCAGGTAAAAGCCCTGCTCACGGATGCGGGCCATCACCTGGTTCACGTCCGCGCGGCTCAGCGGCCGGGCCGGATCGAGGATCAGGTCGGAGACATGGCGGGGCGTGCCGAATCGCTCGCGCAGGGCGTCCGGCAGGTCCTTGAGGCCTTTGCTCCGTTCCACGTAAAGGTACATACCGTCGCGGCGCGGGCTTTTATAGATCGAACAAAACAGCTTGCCTTGCAGCATGGGAATCTCCGTCGAATCGGCTCAGAGCCGTTCCAGCAGCGGTTTGGCCACCAGCTCGTGGCGCCAGCCGGTGAGCGGCTCGGGCAACCGGGACGGGTCGCGCACCAGCGCTTCCAGCCAGCGACGGCGCACCAGCACATCGGGCTTGAGATCCAACTGCTCGGCGATGGCGCCGACCCGCTCGCGCAGCGCCTTGACCTGCTGGCGCTGGGCCGGGTCCAGCGGCGCGGGCAACGGCGCCGGCGGCGTGGCGGTGGCGGCCCGCGCCATCAGCGCCAGCACCTGCTCACCGTCGCGGCGGATCGCCTTGGGATGCATGCCGGCCTGGCGCAGGGCCTCCTCGGAGGGCCGCGTCACCCGGCTCAGTTCCAGCAGCTCCGGATCGCGCAGCACGAACCCCTTGGGCAGGTCGCGCTCCCGGGCACAGGCCTCGCGCCACTCCGCCAGGGCCTCCAGCACCGCCAGCTCCTGGCCGCGCAGGGCCCCGGCGCCCTTCACCTGACGCCAGGCGTCACCGGGGGCGGCACGGCGCAGGGCGTCCTCGCGCAGGCGCTCGCATTCCTCGTGCCACCAGTCCAGCCGGCCCAGCCGCGCCAGTTGCTCGCGCAGCCCCTCGGCCACCTCGATCAGGTACTTCACGTCGTCCACCGCGTAACGCAGCTGCTCCTCGCTCAACGGCCGCTTGAGCCAGTCGGTGCGGGTGGCGCCCTTGGGCAGGCTCACTCCCAGCCGGTCCTCCACCAGCCGCTGGTAGCTCATCTGCATGTCCTCGCCGGTGAGGGCGGCGGCGATCTGGGTGTCTTCCACCCGCGTCGGGTAGTCGCCGGTGAAGGTGGCCAGCGCTTCCAGATCCTCCGAGCAGGCGTGCATCACCAGCACCCGGCCGGCCAGCGCCGTCGCCAGGTCCGCCGCCGCCACCCGGGTGGTGTCGATCAGACGGATGGCCTGGCCGTCGTGCACCTGTACCAGCGCCAGGCGCGGATAATAGGTGCGCTCGCGCATGAATTCGGTGTCCAGATACAGGGGCGCGCCGGCGGGCAACGCGGCGGCCCAATCGGCGATGGCATCGGTGCTCTCGCACCAGAGATAACTCATTTCGGTCCAGGGCTTGCGAATGATCCGCCGCATTATACGGGTCACGGGCGGCGGCTGGAACGGCGCCGGCCGACGGCATTTCGGCCTCCCGGAGGTTTCTGGTAAGATTCGCGGCCTTTACGTTCATCGAAACCCACAGGACATCCCCATGACCACCAAACTGGTACTGGTCCGTCACGGCCAAAGCGTCTGGAACAAGGAAAACCGTTTCACCGGCTGGAAAGACGTGGACCTGACCGAACAGGGCCGCGAGGAGGCCCGTCTGGCCGGCGTGCTGCTGCAGGAAGCAGGCTTTGAGTTCGACATGGCTTATACCTCGGTGCTGAAACGCGCCATCCGCACCCTGTGGACGATTCTCGACAACATGGATCAGATGTGGATTCCGGTGATCCGTGACTACCGCCTCAACGAGCGCCACTACGGAGCCCTGCAGGGCCTCAACAAGGCCGAAACCGCCGAGAAATACGGTGATGAGCAGGTGCTGATCTGGCGTCGCAGCTACGACACCCCGCCGCCGAAGATGGACCGGGACGACGAGCGTTACGCCGGCCGGCTGCGCGTTTACAAGGATCTGGAGGAAGAACGCATTCCCCTGTCCGAGAGCCTCAAGGACACCGTGGCCCGCTTCCTGCCCTACTACCAGGCGGAAATCGAGCCCCAGGTGCGCGCCGGCAAGCAGGTGCTGATCTGCGCC
>CENV01034535.1_pt1 | contig 10347 bp, 2 predicted proteins | sample 530231 | NCBI WGS metagenome assembly CENV01 (sample SAMEA2619815, study PRJEB7988) | marine metagenome | biome: marine biome (ENVO:00000447); feature: surface water layer (ENVO:00002042); material: "saline water (ENVO:00002010), including plankton (ENVO:xxxxxxxx)" | depth 5 m | reverse complement strand
GTAAAATATTCTAAACAATTCACCACTTGGCATCACAGAACCAAAAAATGGAACACCACTTTGACTAACCACTGTGGTTGGATATTGATTTGTTGAATCCTTTATTTTATATGAACCTGTTTTCGTACCACCATGTAAAATTGTTATTTTATTTGAGCCTGCTGTGAAGTCACCTTCACCAACTTCTAAATCTGCTAAATCATTATTAGTTGTATTTGGTATAAAATATGATTGAGAAGCTTCAAACACATATCTTTGATATTGACTTCCTGTCATATCAGGATTTAATATATTGTTTTGATATAATGTATCTTCTGGAAATGGTAGACTTTGATTTTTGTTGTTATTTTGCCAAGTCAAAGCACTTCCACTATCACCCTGCATCAAAAATGATAAATAAATTGAACTACTGTAATTAAAAAATGGTTTGTTTTCCACCTTATATTTATCAGTAAATAAATTTGTAAATTCAGTATGAACACCTGTTAGTTTTTCTGATGAATGTTTATACACAACATTAAATCCGTTGTGTTTGTTTAATTCAATCGCATCTGTTGGACTTAGTGATACAGGAGTTGTATCAGCATAATTTACTAAACTAGGTGCAGATGAAGTTGAATTTGTTTGTCCATCAAAGTATAAAAATCTTTCATAAGGTGTAAATGTTTTAAATTCATCATTTATTTTTTGAAATAAATCTTGTCTTTTTTGTACTATGAAACTTCCATCACCATCCATAGAGTTTGACACAATTAAAGAACTTGAAATATCAGAGTAATACCCTTGAATGGTTTCTACTTTTGTTTTAAAATTTTGTAATTTCTTTTTAGCAGAACCAAAAAATGTATGATTTTCAAATTCATTAAAATCTGTATTTAGATTTGGGTAACCATATTGACTTGATGATATCAGCCCATCAACTTCAATGTCTCCAATGGATTGTGAAATAGCTATCTCATCTAAACTTTGAAATCCGTGTTCATTATTATCTGTGTTTATCCACGTTTCACTTGTATCAGGTACTAATCCATCACCGAAAAATACATCTGGTACGTCAGAAAAATAATAAATATCTTGAATTTGTGTTGTTATAATTTCTTTTTCAATAGTAACCATTGATAAATTACTAATATTTGTTGGTAGTGATTCATATAATTTTAATATTATTGATTGATTATCTTTACCATCAGTAAGTTTATCAAATTGATAATTCATTATCGGAATATGGTCACCATTACCGATGTTTAAAACATGTTGAAATTGATATTTATAATTTGAATTTTTTATTTGTTGTCCAAATGTAATTGACAGTTCATCATTGTCTATGATAAATTCAGGATTACTTTCATCAATATTATTGTTTAATTGATTTGTAATGTCAGTAATTACTTGTGAATTGTTTGAAATTTTTATATCACGGAGTTTTAATCTTACTTCTTTTCTTGAAGTTGATATTTGTTTTATTATAAAATTGAATGATGCTGTATCACCATCAGTAAAATTATCCGCCTTAAAATAATCTGACCCAAAGTATTGAACAGGTGGAGGTGTGTCACCTTGTTCTTCAAATGAATAATCAAAATCAGAATAATTTGGAGGTAATGGTGTTTCACTACCTATAAACTCAACTATTTTATTAGCAATATCTTGTCTACCAAATTGTATCCAATCCGCAATGTCTAAAGAGTTAAGTACATTTTCACTACCGTTAGCTTGGTTTATGTTAAATTCTTCAAAGTAGTATGGAAATGGTAATTCCATAGGTTTCATTTGATTTAAAAAGTCTATTTGAATCCTATAATTACCTTCGGGTAATTCAAACGTGTTAAATATTTCATTTGGTTTTATATAAATATCAGGAGGTGAATCTCCAAAAGAATTTTCATTTACATAAATTTTAAAATCACTGGTATTATTATTTATAGGTTTTAAAAAAGGTAAGTTGTTTTCTTTAAAAGGTGATATATCTAATAAAATATCTTCACTTGACAAAGTTGCAAAAAATATAGCTTTTCCATCAACACCTTTAGTTTCATCTGGTAAAGATACTATATTGTTTATTGCTTCAAAAGGATAAATGGTAAGTCGCATATAGTCATTGTTACCAAATGTTGTAAAATCTTGTGTAAGAACTAAATCCTTATCCTGTTGATTAAATTCGAATTCAAAATCAGGCATTATAATGCTCCTTTTGTATTACCTGTTTTTTTAGGAACTTTTATAAATGAATCTCTTCTCATAGATTGACCTTTTCTAACTTTTTTAATTTTATAATCACCAATTAATAAACCCTTGTTTGCATTTCCACTTGTGTCTATTATTGATTTTCCAGTTAATTCACCAGTGTTTAATTCAATTTGACAACTTCTTTTTAAATCAACATCCTGATTGTCACTTATAAATATCTGTCCGACAGAAGTTTCCTCAGAATATTTGTTAATTTCACCATCCCAAAATATTGACCCATCTTCATTCAATAAATTAAATCTTTCAACTCCTAGTAATCTATCCAAATCATAACTTGTGTCAAAATATCTAACTTGTTCTAAATCCATTAATTTTACTGACTTACCCATGTCTAAATTATTTTTATCATTTACTAAAAACTTTTCATCAATTAAATCAAATTGACCAATTTTACCACCAGCCAATGTATTTTGAACACTTTTTTTATATTTAGAATTTTCATCAACTCCACCAATTATTGGTGTTGTAAATGGCCATGGAAGAGTGGTAAAATCACTTCCACCTACATCACCAAAATCAGGATATTGATTTGGTGCTATGTCTAAGAAAAATCTTGATGTTATTAATTTCCACCTACCAACTTCAAAAAGTGGACTTGATTCACTACCGTCACCCTTAAAAACATCAAATATTATAATTTTTAAATTTTTAATACCAGGTGTTGTATAAATATTATTTAATCTATTCGTTATTTCTGAAAAATCAACTTCAGAACTTGGATTATAAAAATGTGAAGGTGGATTTGTTACAACTCCTTCAGCTGCAAGTGGTATTTGAAATTCAGTATCATCACCTGGTGGGCCTGGATAATATACTTGGTCTAAATTATTATCTAACATATATTGTGCAATATCAGGTCTACCAACATCTACCCAAGCATTTATATCAGTACCACCAAGTTCACCAGTGTTAATAAAATAATTTGTTCCCCCTACAGGTTGTATAAAATTATCATTAACATCTGTAATATCGAATTCTTGTCGATAAATTGGAAATGGTAAAGTAGCTAAATAATCTGAACTTATATTAAAACCAGTACCTGGTATTTTTCTAACTTTGTATAAATTTTGATTTTGTAGTCCTAAATAATCTATTTGATTTTCTGGTTTTGAATTTAAAAAATCATCAATTGTTTTAAACTTGTCCTCGGTATCGTTCCAATCAATTACAAAATAATAATATTCTCTTTTACTCGTTTCACTATAAATTTCAATTTCATCATTATTTATATCCTTTATACTAATATCAAAAGTCACGTTCATGGGAGCAGAAGCTTTCATTATGGAATCAAAGTCATCATGATAAGTTTGTAAATCTACATAATTTGTACCTAATTGATTTTGTGTAATACTTTTAAATCCAAATGTTGTAAATGGAAAATAATCTGGATGTCTATTTATCGCTCTATTAGTTTCATCTGTGGGTGGAATTTCTGCGTCTTGTTGATTATCAAGTTGTGAATTTGGATTTAATAAACCTAACCAATCAAAAGTTTGAAAAATATTTTCATTAACTTTTGTGGGTGGCAATACTTGAGGTAAAGTGTCGGAATAAGCAGAGACATCTGAAAAATTATTATCAGTACCAGCTGACGTATTAATAGATAGTGTCAATGATGAAACTTTCCAAGCTGCTTGAGTTGCACCACCACCACCTTCACCAGTTCTTGTTTTAGTTGATTTATCAAAATTGACCGTATAATTAGTTCCAGCAAAAGTAGTTCCAGTTTTTTCAAACAAATCCTCATTACTTATTTTAAAAATAGAGTATTTTCTTCTTCTATCATCTGTTTTGATTGGCCAAGCGACTTTTTTATCACCTCTCATATATACAACAATGTAAATTGGGTTAGATTGTTCTTGATTAAATAAACTTGTTAACAGTCCATCATTGTTAGTACCAACATCTAAAATATCTGATAATTCAAAAGCTTTTATTTTTGAAGGAATATAAGTAGAGTTATCAACACTATCATCAATAGATAATGTTCTACCTGGTATATCACCAAAACCAATTTGTGTGGAATCAGTTGAAAAATTAGATACTATTTCCACACCCTCTAATTTGTCCAAATTACCAATATCACTTCCTTCACTTTTATGTCCAAAACCCTCACTATAAATTAACCAATCATTTGTATTGTCTGCTAATTTACTTTTCAACGTACTATAACCATCTTTTGTTGGGTCTGCACCATATGCAGCCTGAGAAAATAAGTAAACCGCTACTTGATTATTTTTTACTGTACCACCAACACCTGTATTGGAGATATAAATGTTATCAATTTTAATACTAGGGTCACCTTGAAATTTTAAATTTCTTTCAATTATATCCTCATTGACATCATGACCAACAATTTTTGTAATTAAATCTTTATTTTGGAATTGGTCATTATTTACAGGTATACTTATTGTATTTTCGTAGATAAAATTAGTTTCATTTGAGTCAAAATTATATTGACTAACATCACCTTGTTCTGGTCTATCAAATAATACTCTTTTTAATTCAGCCATTTAAAACGCCCCATTTAATTTAGATGTTCTATGTATGTTTCTTGGTTTTTGTTTCTTCACCACTAAAGTTTCATCATCAAATTTTACCGTAAAATCTAAAATTGTAAAACCTAAATTATCGTTTCCACTATTATCTAATAATATATCAGAGTCTAATTTTTGACTGTTTATATTTATTAATAATGTATCAGTCACTTCTAATTCATTGGTAATTGGGCCATTAATTGAAAATGGTATTTTATCATTTGAAAAATTACCTTCGATAAATTTACCATTCTGTCCATACCTTGGTAATACTGGATAATAATAATCATCTAACCATTCTTGTTCTGAATATGTATTTATAAAATCATCATTTAATCCTTCTCTATTAAATATAGAATAATCTTGAGGAATAATATTTTTCCAATACCTTGGTTCATCAGGTTTAGCAATTTGTTCTAAATCATCTTCATCAAATCCAAACAATTCCCAAATTGATTTTGGTTCATTGTAATATTTTATACAAGTTAAATCACAATCACCAACTCCTTTTCCTAATTCTTCTTTAATTGGTGAAATACCATTATATATAATATTGTCATCTTCATCAGTTCTAGGAACTAAATAATTTGGTAAAATTTCAAACACATTAGTATTTTGATTTTCCATTTTTAATAATGCTAATTCTGTTTTTAATTTATCACTTTTATTCTTAAATTCAATACTAATTTTTTCTTGATTAAGAAAACCAAGTTGTCTTCTTATTTTTTTATAATAGGAACTTTGTTTTGATATACCCCCAATTATTGGTGTTGTATTTTTAAATGGTAAAAATGAGTATCCATCACTACCAAAATATTCAAAATCTTCATCTATTCCCTCATTGATATTAACTCTAAGATTAAATTTTTTATTATGTATAACTCCAACAATATTATTTTCATCATCTTGTTTAACTCTTATCATCATACCTGTGACTTCGAATATACCACTATTTTCATAGGTATGATATAAAGCAACATTTTCACCAATTTGTTTTGGTTCATTGTTAAATTCATTAGGTGAGCCATCACCCCAATCTACATCATAAATATAAAATCTACCTTTTTTAAAATCTTGGTAAATTGGTGTTCTTTCAATATCTAAAATCTGTTCAGTTGGGTAAGTCGGATAAAAATAAAATTGTGCTTCCAATGGTGCAATTGAATCATTGTATTCATCTGGTTGTAATTCTTTATCATAATATTTTGTTAAATCAGCTAAACCATAATTACCAACTGATTTCTTTTTTCTAACATCTACTTCAGGATAAAATTCTTGTGATTCAAAACATTCAATATTGTCAATCAATACTCTACCTTGAAAATTATTACCAGATTGAATGAATAAAAATAAATTACTAACCCCATCAGTTGGAAATTGACTTTCATTACTGATGTATTGGTCTATTCCTGAGATGCCATCTGTATCCGTTGTTGCGTATAATCTAGCGATTATGAAACACGTTTCATCAGGTGTAAATTGTCGACTTGGATTATAACCATCATTGTTATCATAACTCCATCTACTCCCATCCCAATAAGCTACTATGATGTCTGCCGTGTTTAAACCAACGTTTCCGTATCCAACACCAGATTCCATTTCAAAACTTAAATTTCCACTACCGAGTTCTTTTGTATACATTAAATATGCCTCAAGGAATTTACCATCATCTTGAAGGCCTGTTTTTCTGTTACCACCACCTGGTGATGAATCACCTAAATCACTTGCCACAGTCATGTAATCAATATTAGTTCGACTACCATGTCTAATTGTTCTAAATTCACCACTTGGTGATATTATTTTAAATGAGTCTGGCCTATTAGATACTTCTTCTTGATAACCAGGTACTTTAAAAAATATTTCACCAGGATTATAAGTTGGTGTTTGATTTTCAAAATTATGATTTAACATTATTTCAACAGGCCCACCATTAGCATCATCAGCAAATGTACCACCATATGGTACTCCATAAATCGTTCCTTTATTATTGTGTTCTTGTGTTAAGTTAAAAGTAAATTCAAAAGTTTCCCATTCATTCATTATTGAGTTTTGAAATTTACCAGTACCTCCAAAGTTAATTTCTTGTAAACCAGCTTGATTTTCTAAGTCTTGAAAATTATAATATCTATTAGAATTAAAACCACCTGGTGATTTAAATCGTTGATTTTCACCATTTACAATACTACCATTTGAAGCACTAACTTGAGGATAAGTATTAAAACGTGGTAAAGATGGATGATATGATTGTGGAGTTTCCTCCCAACCCATGGGTAAAACACCTATTTCAATTTTTGGTGCATAGTATCCATTGGCTGCAGTTAGTGGATTATCCCTAAAATCATATGTTGTCATTTCAGACGTAATACTATTACCATTTGGAAAAACATGTGTGGTTTTCATTTTAAATCTTATTTTTAAAGAACTATATGGATTTATCGGACTGTCGTTGAATTTATCATAAATTTTTTGTACTTGATTTAAAACCCTTTCTTGATGACCATCAACAAAAGTTTCTGGATAAAAACCTTCTTCAGGTGTATTATTAAAATCAGGAATAAACCCATTGGTTTGATAATTTGTATTAAGTAAATAATTAAAAGGACTGTTTAAAATAGTTGTTATGTAATCTTTTTGTTTATCATAGTTCCATATTTGAGTATTGATAAAACATAAACATCTACCATTAGAATAAGCTTCATCGGTTAATATCCAACTAGCTATGTGTGGTTTGTCAAATGCAGTGGTAGTTCCAACAATGGAAGAATATGATAATTCTTCTCTAATTGATTCTAAATCACTTATATTTTCATTAATAACTTGCTGTGTTACTTGAGTAGAATCTGGTAACATATATAATTCTTTAATTTTTGAAGACTCGTTATATAATTCATCTTCCCAATGATTATATAATAAATCGTCTGAATTATTTTTAGCTTTTGTTGCTAAAGACAAAGGACAATATGGATATTTTGCACTAAAAAAATTATAAAAACTCTCTTCTTCAACTGTCTGTGTATTCCTTTCTAAACTTTCAGGAAAAGATAAAAATTGCCAATCACCTTGAGGTTCTATAACGATTGGGCCCGAATCATTAAATGAGAGAAGATTGTTATCAACGAATTTACAATCACCATTGGTTACCATATTTCTACTAGGGATTGATGTAAATGGTGGGGGCAAAATATCTGGTAGATTCATACTAGTTATATTTTCTTCATCGAAAAAGTACATACCTAATGATATCCTACCATCTTCATTTAAGTTTATATCTTCAATATTATTTCTTGTATTTGTAAAAGTAGAAATATTTACAATATCACGAGCTCTAAAACCATCAAATGATTTTAAAAGTGTTTGTTCCATATCCACATTAGGAACACCAAATTCTTCAGAGAATGATTCAGATACAAAGACATTATTCTCCGGTGTTGAAGTATCATAAGTTTGTTCAAATACATCAGTTAATTCCTCATCAATTTCTTCTTGTGATTCCTCAGTAATAAACTCCTCTTGGAACACTGACTCATATGCTGAATCAAAAGAATCATGAAATTCAACCACCGAACCAACATCATGTGATGCTGGATTTGTACCCCCAAAACCTCTTTCCAAATCAAACCTAATCATCCTAGCGTTTGTATCTTCTTGAACCCATACTGAAACCTGTTTATGGTCAGTGATTTCAATAATTTCATTATTTATTTTTAAGAAAAAACCATTGAATGTATCTAATTCATTAAATTCATCCTCGGTGCCAAATATACTATTGTCTTCAAATTGTTTATTTGGGGTAAAATTCGTATTACCAGCATTCAAATATTTATAATCATCATATTGATTATCTATTCCCTCTGCTCGTCCACCAACATAAATGTAACCAGCATCTGGATTAAAAAGACTTCTTCCTTGTGGTTGATTCTCATTGACAAGTTCAGATATTGTGGTTGTTCCAATTAAAGCCATTATGTTGCCTCTATGTGTTTAAAAATTATATTCATGATTAAACTCTGAAACCACGAGCTCTTAACAAATCAGTTCGTGATATGATTTCTACTTTTGCTCTATTACCAAAACCAGAATTTGAAGTATATTGATTAGTTGGGTCATCACTATCTACATCATGCACCATATGATTATTCCAATAATTTGTATCAAATATTAATTGATTTGAATCTTGTTCATTGATATTTGGATTATAAGTAGCACATATAAAATACCATTCGTTAAAATCAATTGGCACTTCCAAGTATTGTGAAAAGTCAATTGTGTCTAAAGCACTTATTTCATTTAATTCAGTTAATAATTTAGGAAATTGAATACCACCACTAAGTGATGGAACATGAGAGTCATACCAATGAATACTATCAAAAGGATTTTCACCAAATCCACTATTATTATCTAAAACTAATAGTCTTAAATGTCTTCTTTCTCCGTCTAAACTCATAAAAGTGTCAAGTTTAAATCCAAACGGATTTTCATTTTTAACTGGATTACCAAAATTAAATAATGTTCCATTTGATACCTTGTCTAAAAATCTAACCCACATTGTAATGGTAAAACCTGTTTCTAAATAAGTTGGATTATTTGGGTTCAAACCTTGGATAAAATCTTGATTTGTATTTCTTATTATTATACCTTGATTTGGATTTCTAAATTTTAAATACCCACTTGATTGGTTTTGATATTCTGGTCTATCATCTTGAATAGAAATTTCATCTTCTAATATATCCGTTAAATATGGAACAATTCTATTATAAATATCTTCAATGGTTCTTGATGAATTTGTATCATTAGCTGTTGATTTTAATCTATGAATAAATGCATCTTCTTCATCTATATTTGATTGAGCTGGATTACTTTGTGCATATGAAATACTATTATCTTTTTGATACTGAAGTGAACCAGTCCAACTATTATCTGGTGCTCTATCAACTCTACCATCTGGATTTGGATTACCCTCGGAATCAAATAAGTCAAATTCAGGTGGGTCTGGTGGAAGTAAAGCATTTAACTCTTGAAAGAATCTAATAATTCTTGATTGTCGTGTATCACCACTTGGAATTAATTCAAATATGTTTGTATCCAAATATTCCTCAGCATTTTGGATATCAATGTTTGATTTTTTTTGACTCAATGGAATGAATTGACTAACATTTAATGGATTACCGTCACCAATTAATAAATTTGTAATATCTTCTCCACCATCTGGAAAATTAGCACCACCACCAACCAAAAAAATACTTACGTTATTATCACCGTTTAATGACGAGGAAATGTTCAATGTTGAAAAATCAATAGTGTTAGCTAAATTTTGTAATGTGGGTATTACTTCTTCGTTTTCTTCACCAGGATTTATTGTTGTTAATGTATTTAAATCCTCTTGATTAGCCCTTATATCTTTTTGAAAAAGTGCTAAAACACCACTTCCTTGTCCTGACTGTAATTGTCCATCCCTAATATATTTTTGTGATGAATTAACACTATCTCTTATTCCTGGTATATCACTTGTTATTAAGTAATCAGCTATTAAATCTAATAGACGTTCTAAATTTTCATTGTGGTT
>CENV01000416.1_pt1 | contig 10362 bp, 4 predicted proteins | sample 530231 | NCBI WGS metagenome assembly CENV01 (sample SAMEA2619815, study PRJEB7988) | marine metagenome | biome: marine biome (ENVO:00000447); feature: surface water layer (ENVO:00002042); material: "saline water (ENVO:00002010), including plankton (ENVO:xxxxxxxx)" | depth 5 m | reverse complement strand
TGGCTAAAGCCACCCTTTCGCGGGCGGGGCCCGCTCCCACAAGGCCCAGGCTCGGCTGTTACTCCGTGTCGTCGGCCGGCGGTGCGGGGTCCTCTTCTTCCCGCGGGGCGTCAGCGGCTTCCTCTTCTTCCTTGGGCGCCGCCGGCTCTTCCGGCTTGACGCCGTTGTCCTCGAGCGTCTGGTCCGACAGCTCTGCCTTGGCTTCCACTTCCTCGGCGCTCTTCTCCTCGCCGATCCGGTAGGCGGCGAAGCCGGCGTGCACCACCTGGTTCACCGCCATGCCCAGCACGCGGCCGTCGTAGGGCGCGATGATGGCGCTGCCGGTATTGCTGATGGGGTCGGTGACGGTGCCCAGGATCTCGCCCTTGCGCACCTGATCGTTGAGTTCCACCTCGGACAGCAGAATGCCGCCCTGGCCGGCGCGGATCCATTCCGATTCGAAGAACACCGGTTGCGGCGCGCCCCAGAAGCGGCTGGCTTTGCGCATGTCCAGGTTTTCCAGCAGCGTCTCCAGGGCCTGGACCCCGTAGTCCACCGCTTCGTCTTCGAGACGGTTGGGGCCGCCGGCTTCCATGGTCACCGCGACAATGCCTTCTTCCACGGCGGCGGCGCGCAGCATGCCGTCGCCCGGCGGGCTGTGCAGCACGGTCATGCCGCCGAAGTGCTTGGCGAACGCCACCACCTCGGACTTGTCCAGGTCGGCGCGCAGCTGCGGCTGGTTGATGCGCTTCTGGGAACCGGTGTGCAGGTCCACCAGGTAATCGCACTGGCGCACGATGTTGTTGAACAGGGAGAACGCCAGCCGGCTGGCGGCGCTGCCTTTTTCGTGGCCGGGGAAGTAGCGGTTCAGGTCGCGGCGGTCGCTGAGATAACGCGAGCCGTTGCGGAAGCCGTCCAGGTTGACGATCGGCACGCCCACCACGGTGCCGGCCAGCTCGGTGGGTTCCAGCTCGTACATCAGGCGCCGCACCATCTCGATGCCGTTGAGTTCATCGCCGTGCACGGCGGCGGTGAGGCACAGGCGCGGGCCCGGCTCGTTGCCGTGGGCCACCAGCACCGGCACCGGCGTGGCGATCGAGCGGAACGACTGGTCCGGGGCCCAGTGCAGGGTCTCGAAGGTGCCCGGTTGCACCGTCTTGCCGAGCAGTTCCAGCGGTTTGACGGTGTCGGCGCCGTCCTCTTCCTCGGCTTCGGAGGATGACGCCTCGTCCTGTTCCGGGGCGTCGTCACTGTCGGCGGCGGCCGCCTCGGCGGCCACGTCGTCTTCGCGTTCGTTGGCGGTCACGGTGCCGGCCAGGGCCAGCAGGATCAGAGTAATCAGCGGAATAATACGCGACACGGAAGCTTCCTTTTAGGACCGTTTCATGACTCTCGCTGGGCCAGTTCCTCCCAGCGCGCATAGTGCTCGTTCAGGCGCTGCTCCAGTTCCTGCAGCCGACGCTGGGCGTCGGCGATCTCGTCCTGGGGGCGCTTGTAAAAGTCCGGGTCGGACAGTTCGGTCTGAACCTCGCCCAGCGTCGCCTCCAGGGTTTCAATCTGCTCGGGCAGCGCCTGCAGTTCCAGCTCTTCCTTGTAGGAGAGCTTGCGGCCGCCGCTGTCCTTGGCTTTCGGTTTCGGTTTGCTGGACGGCGCGGCGAGCTTGCCGGTTTTGACGTCGTCGCCCCGGTTCGGTTCCGGGCGCTGGCGCAGCCAGTCCTGGTAGCCGCCCACATAGGCGTTGGGGTCGCCGCCCTCGAACACCAGGGTGGAGGTCACCACATTGTCGATGAATTCCCGGTCATGGCTGACCAGCAGCAGGGTGCCCTGGTAGTTGACCAACTGCTCTTCCAGCAGCTCCAGGGTTTCCACGTCCAGGTCGTTGGTGGGCTCGTCGAGCACCAGCAGGTTGAACGGCTTGGTGAACAGCTTGGCCAGCAGCAGCCGATTGCGTTCGCCGCCGGACAGCGAGCGCACCGGCTGGCGGGCGCGCGCCGGCTCGAACAGGAAGTCCTGCAGATAGCCCATCACGTGCTTCTTGCGGCCGTTGATCTCGACCACGTCGGAGCCTTCCGCCAGGTTGTCGAGCACGCTTTTGTTGCTGTCCAGGGTGTCGCGCATCTGATCGAAGTAGGCCACCTGGAGCTGGGTGCCGTGCTTGACGGTGCCCGCGTCCGGGGTCAGCCGGCCCAGCAGCAGGCGGATCAGCGTCGACTTGCCGCAGCCGTTGGGGCCGAGGATGCCGACCCGGTCGCCGCGCAGCAGGGTGATGGAGAAATCCCGCAGCAGCGGCAGGCCGTCGATGGCGTAGCGCAGATGCTCCGCTTCGATCACCACCTTGCCGGAGTTGTCGCCTTGCTGGATTTCCAGGCCGGCGGTGCCCTGGCGGTTACGGCGCCGGGCGTAGTCCTCGCGCATGCTTTTCAGGGCGCGCACCCGGCCTTCGTTACGGGTGCGGCGCGCCTTGATGCCCTGGCGGATCCAGCGCTCTTCCTGGCTGAGCTTCTTGTCGAACTCGGCGTTGGCGCGCTCTTCGTTTTCCAGCGCCGCCTGCTTGCCGGCCAGGTACTTGTCGTAATCGCCGGGCCAGCTGGTCAATTTGCCGCGGTCCAGCTCGATAATGCGGGTCGCCAGCGAGCGGATGAAGGCGCGGTCGTGGGAGATGAACACCAGGGTGGCGGAATAGCCTTTGAGGAAGGTTTCCAGCCAGCGGATCGCGTCCAGGTCCAGGTGGTTGGTGGGCTCGTCCAGCAGCAGGATGTCCGGCTCCTGGACCAGCGCCCGGGCCAGCAGCACGCGGCGTTTCATGCCGCCGGACAGGCCGGCGAAGTTTTGCTCGCCGTTCAGGTTGAGCTTGGAGAGCACCGTGTCCACGCGCTGGAACAGCTGCCAGGCGCCGCGCGCCTCGATCTCATTGTTGAGGGTCTCGAAGCGGGCCAGGTTCTCATCCATGCGCTCCGCCTGGTCCGGATCGCCCAGGGCGCGGCTCAGGTGGTCGTGCTCGTTGAGCAGCGTGCCCAGCTCGCCCAGGCCCTCGGCGACCATGTCGTGCACGCTGTGGTCCTGGTCCTCGGGCACTTCCTGTTCCAGGCGCGAGATCATCAGGTTCTGGGTGCTCTCGATCTGGCCGTCGTCGGCCTGCACCTCGCCGGCCAGAACCTTGAGCAGGGTGGACTTGCCGGAGCCGTTGCGGCCCACCAGACAGAGCCGCTCGCCGGCTTCGATGGTGAGGTCGACATTGTCGAGCAGGGGCTGCTCGCCGAAGTGCAGTTGAATCTGTCGCAGCGTGATCAGGGACATGAAAGCGCGTCGTGTTGAAATGAGGCGGCGAGTGTAACATTTACACTATGGCAATTATCGGATTTCGATCCGCTGGATCGGCCCGGTGATCTCAGCGCTCCCCGCCGTCGTCGTCGCGACCGCGGCCGCCGTCGTGATAATGGGTTTTGGTCTCTCCATAATGCCCCCGGGTGTCTCCGCGGCGGCCGTTGTTGCCGCTGTCGAACAGGAGACCGTCGGCGGCGGATCTCAGGTGAACGTCAAGCTGGTTGAAGGCGATTTCCACGCCGTGCTCGCGGGCCAGGGTATCGATGGCGCGGTTCAATTCGTTGGTGGCGAACAGAATGTCGCCGATTTCCCCGAGATAGACGCGCAACTCGTGATCCAGGGTGCTGGCGCCGAACGCCATGAACAGAATCAGCGGTTCCGGATCCTGCAGCACCCGGGGGTTGTCGGCCGCCGCTTTGGCCAGGACATCGTGACAAGCCTGCAGATCGGACCCGTAGGCGAACCCCACTTTAAGGGTGACGCGGGTGACGGTATCAGTGAGAGACCAGTTGATAAGCCGTTCGGTGACGAACGCCTTATTGGGAATGATGATTTCCTTGCGGTCGAAATCGATGATGGTGGTGGCGCGGATGCGGATACGGTTGACGGTGCCCGACAGCTCACCAATGGTGATCACATCACCGATGCGCACCGGCCGCTCGAACAGAATGATGATGCCGGAGATAAAGTTGGCGAAGATCTCCTGCAACCCGAAGCCCAACCCGACACCCAGCGCCGCGACGAGCCACTGCATCTTGCTCCAGGACAAGCCGAGCGAACCCAGGGTGATCATCACGCCGATCATGACGATGACATAGGACAGCAGGGTGGTGATCGCGTAGCTGGAGCCCTGCTTGAGACTCAGCCGTGACAGCAGCAGCACTTCCAGCAGGCCGGGCAGGTTGCCGACCAGCACGAAGGTACCGATGCCGATGGCCAGCGCGGTGATCACATCGCCCAGGCTGATCGGCGAGGTGGTGGCGTTGGCGCCGCTGCCTTCGGTGCTTTCCCAGAGCACAATGGTGTTGGTGTAGGAGAACGCATTGATCACGTCCGCCCATACCCAGTAGAGCAGCACGCCGAACAGCACCACCAGGCCCAGGCGCACCAGCCGCAGCGATTGCTGGTTGACCTGCTGCAGATCCATCTGCGGCTCCTCGACTTCCACCCCTTCCACGTTTTCCTTGGGTTCCGCTTCGCGCTCCGCCACCGCCCGTTTATAGGCCAGGCGCTGGGCGGCCACCGCCAGGCCACGCACCGCGGTGGCGTCGATAAGGATCACCAGCAGGGCAAGATAGAAAGTGTCGATCAGGCGGCCGGACAGGCGCACCGAGGTGAAGTAGTAGCCGGCCACGATCAACGCCACCAGCACCAGCGGCGCGCCGGCGCTGATCAAGGTGGTCACCGAGCGCAGGGTGCGCGAATAATGCTGGATCGGGTAGGTCAGCGCGGTGCGCGCCAGCATCACGCTGATCACCGCCAGCCCGGCCACCATGGTGACCAGGCCGATGCGGTCGTTGCTCAACTGCGCCGGCCACTCCTCGCCGAAGGCGATCACCAGCGTCATCGGCACCATGGTCAGGCCGATGATCAGCAGGCGCCGTCGCAGTTGCCGGTTATTGTCCTCGGTCCAGCGGAAATGGCGCTGGGCGATGCCGTTGCGCGACAGCAACCGGTAGCACAGCTCGAACACCAGCCAAATCAGGGCGATCTTGGCCAGCGCCGCGCCCAGCACCGTGCTCAGGGTGCCGGGCTGCACCCACAGCCCCCAGCCCAGCAGGCCCAGCACCAGCGGGCCGGGCACGCAGAGCAGCGTCGTGTAGATGATCGCCAGGGGCGTGTGGCGCTGGCTGTCCCGCTTCAGAAAGCCGATATCGCCGTTCAGCGACTTGATCCGTTTGCGCAGGCGCGGGCGCACCAGCCACAGGGCGCCGGCCAGCACCAGCGGCAGAAACAGCCATTGCCACTTGCTTTGCAGAATGTCGGTGGCGTTGGTGACCATGCGCCGCCACGGCATGGTGTTGATCTGGTCCGCCACCTGGCCGGGGAATTCGGCGAACCAGGCCAGGGACAGCGGCTGGGTGCTGGGCATCCAGAAGGTCTGTTCGGAGATGATGTCGTGCAGATTGCGGGTCAGCTTATCCAGTTGCTCCTGGGACAGATTCAGGCGCACCAGGATATTGAGCTTGCGGCCCAGCTCCTGATCGAGCTGATTGAGCAGGTCCACCCGGTTGTCAATCAGGCGTTGCAGGCCGTCGCGCAGCTGCGCTTTTTGCTGATCGTCCAGGCCGCTGTCCTCGGGCAGCTTGAGATCCCGGTTTTCCAGTTCCTGCAGGGTCTGGCGGATGTCGAACTGGGCCAGGCGCGCCTCGGTGATCTGTTTGTCCAGGCCTTCCCGGGGTGTGAACTGCGGCAGGCTTTTCTGCTGCTCGTAAAGAATGCGCGATAACAGCAGGCTGCCGTCGAGCATCTCGATCTGATCGTTCACGGTGCTGGAGAGCGAACGGGCGCGGTCCAGCTGGGTCTCCGCGTTGATCACCTCGCGGATCAGGTTGTTCACGTCGCTGGCGGTGTCCTTGAGCTGGTCACGCACCGCCTCGTTGCGCTGCCGCGCGGTGTCCAGCAGTGGATGACTCACCAGGCTTTCCGGCAGGTCGAGCTGGTCGTCGCCGATTTCCGCGCTGAGTGACTCGCCGCGGCGTTCGTTGATCATTGGCTGGAGGACGTCCAGCCGCGTCTGAATCACCTCGGTCCGTGCTTCCAGCACCCGTTTGCGCAGGCGGGCCAGCTCTTCCAGGGTGCTGGCCACGGACAGCTCCTGGTTGCGCAGTTCAATACGCGTTTCCAGCGCCGCCAGTTCCGTGCGCAGCCGGGTGGTTTCGGCCTCGGAGAGGGTATCGTTTTCCTGGTTCAGACGCCGGCGGATTTCGTCGGTGCGGGCCAGGCTGTCGCTGATCGTGTTCTGGGCACGCTCGGGCAGGGTTTGCGCGCGGGTCAGCTCGCCGCTCACCTTGGCCAGGGTTTGCTGGTTTTCTTCCAGCGCTTCCAGTTGCTGGCCGAGTTCTTCCACAAGCGCGGCAAGGGAAAGGTCCTGGTAGCGGGCGCGCCAATCCAGCTCGGCGTCCTGGCGCGCCTTGGCCAGCTGCTCCTGAAGACGGTTGCGGTCCACCGGGGCCTGCCGTCGGCGGTCGGAAAGCGTGTCGATCTGTTCCCGGTTGCTGTCGATCTCGCGCCGCAACGTCAGCGTCTGCCGCAGCTCTTCGCGTTCCGGGTCCTCGTCGGCGGTATCGGCGGCGCCGTCGCCGCCGTCGCCGGATTCGCCACCGTCACCGGAGAGCTGTTTCTCCAGGTCGCCGATGCCGGGCAGTGAGAACGCACCGGTCTGCGCCTGGGCCGCCGCCATCGGCAGCAGCGCCAAGAATAGAGCCAGAGGTAACGAACGGAACAGTTTGGTGAATACAGCCAACACGGAAAGCGCCTTTGGTTTTTTTGCAAGCTTAGCAACGGCCGGGGGCGCGGCATAGCCGCCACCGCCATTCCGTGATCAGCAGCCCCGCCCGTCGGTGATCTCGGCGACGCTGTCCGCCACGTTGTCGTCCTCCGGCGCCAGTTGCCGGGCGCGGCACACCGCCTGCCGGGCCTGGTCCGGTTCGCCGCTGTCGCGCAGCGCGTAGGCCAGGTTGTTCCAGGCCGGTGCCAGCTCCGGGGCGCGCGCCACGGTGGCCCGGTAGGCGCTCAGCGCGGCGTCCTTCCGGCCGTCCTGCCAGAGCGCGTTGGCGTAGCCGAAACGCAGCCGGCCATTGTCCGGGAAACGCTTTACGCCGGCTTCCCAGTAGGGCAGCGCGCCGGTCTGCATCGGCGCCAGCGCCTGCAGCAGCGGTTCCGGTTGCACGCTGTCCGGCAGGTCGCCGGGCGGCAGCAGCACGAAGCCCCAGTAGCGGCCCCGGGCCCAGGTGCGCAGAAAGCGGTTCCAGCGGCTCTCCGTGGCCCGGTCCGTGCCGCTGTGCAGAATGATGCGCTCACCGCCGTCGCGGTAGCCGATCACCACCGCATAATGCCACAACGGCCATTGCGGCAGCGCCAGATTCTGCAAGACCAGCACCGGGTGGCCGGCCTGCACTTCCTGAATCAGAGCCGTGGGGGTGTTCACCGGGTAGGCAAGCAGGCCGCGGGCCCGGCCCGCCGCCACCAGCTCGATACCGAGGGCGCCCTGGCGTTCCGGCAGCCACACCTCGTCGACCAGCGCCGTCTTGTCGCCGGGCAGCCCGTTCCATTGCAGCATCATGCCCAGGGCGGCGGGGCCGCACTGGTAGGCTTCCTGGGGAATAAAGGGCACGTCCAGCCGCTGCTGCGGGCGCGCGTCGGCCCGTTCCGGCGGCGGAACCGTCTGGCAGGCGGTGAGCAGTAGCAGAAACAGCAAGGCGGCGGCCGGGCGGCCGCCGCGCGGGCAGGCGATCATTTACCCGATCGGATCGATGACGGGGAATACATCGGTGGCGCCGAGCAGATCCAGCAGCACCAGAATCAGGATAACGGCGAGAATCACACCCACCACGCTACCGCCGGCGGGCATCTGTTCCGCTTTCTGCGCCAGCTGGTTCAGCTCGCGGTCGCTGAGACGACCCAGACGCTTTTCCACGTCGCCGGGGGTGACGCCGTTCTTGGCCAGTACCTTGGCGGCGGCTTCATGATTCATCAGCCGCATGACTTTGCGTTCGGTGGCGGCCCGCTGCTCGCTGGAAACCATGCCATCGGTCGTGACCATGGCGGCGTGGGCCGCGGGTACGAACAAGCCTTGGGTAAACAACATAACCAGCGCCGTCAGGACGCCTGTAATTTGCTTTTTCATCGACATCGCTCCGCTTAAAAAACGTGGCTCAAGGCTAGCACGGCGCGTTCCTGTTCAGGATTATGCAAGTTAAAGCTTTGTGATCTTTTACACTCATGTCACCAATCACCGCCGCCTTCACGCCGGCCTGTGTCAAAGCCGCCAGGGCGGCGTCGCGCAGGCCCGGATCCATCGAGAACAGCAGGCCGCCACTGGTCTGTGGATCGGTGGCCGCCGCCAGACGCGGATCGTCGTCGGCGATGTCGCCGTGCTCGCAGCGTGTCAGCACCTGGTCGTTGGCCGGCTTCAGGGTGCTCGTCACGCCCCGCGCCACCAGCTCTTCGGTGCCCGGCAACAGCGACAGGCCGTCCAGGTCCAGGCGCGCGTCCAGGTTGCTTTGCTCGCACAGCTCCAGCAGGTGGCCGAGCAGGCCGAAGCCGGTGATGTCGGTGCAGGCATTGGGCGCCAGCGGCGCCATGGCGTCCCGGGCCAGGCCGTTGCTGCGCAGCATGCTGTCGAGCGTGGCGTCCAGCCAGGGGCCGCGACTGAGGTCGTGCATCAGGCCGGCCAGTTGAATGCCGGTGCCCAGGGACTTGGTGAGAATCAGCACGTCGCCGGGCCGGGCGCCGCTTTTATGCCACAGGTCCGCCGGCGGCGCGGCGCCGTTGACCGTGAACCCGGCCGCCATCTGCGGCCCTTCGATGGTATGCCCGCCCACCAGGGTGCAGCGGGCCGCGTTCAATTCCTTCAGCGCCCCGGCCATCAGTCGGTGCAGATCGCGGCTTTGCAGGCGGGGATGGTGGCGCGGCATGCAAACCGTGGCCAGGGCGGAGTGGGGCGCCGCGTTCATGGCGAACAGATCGCTGAGGCTGTGCAGCGCGGCGATGCGCCCGAACAGATAGGGCTCGTCCACGAAGGCGGGAAAATAATCCAGGCTTTGCACCAGCCGCTGGTCCGCCGGCCAGCGAATCACGGCGGCGTCGTCGGCGTGGTCCAAGCCCGCCTCGATGTCCTCGCGGATCACCGGGTCGAGCGCCGCCAGGGCCTCGCTTAACGATTGCGCCCCCACCTTGGCGCCGCAGCCGGCGCAGTGCAGGGTGTCGTCCGGGGCGCCGGCCCGGGCGGCGGCGTCCATGCGCGGCAGCCGGCGGTCGAATTTGTCCATGAAGTCCCGGTCCAGCCGGTCCTTCCAGCGCCACACCCAGCCGCCGGCCAGTGACGGGCCGGCGCCGCGGCTGCCCACGGCGTCACGGCCGCCGGCGGACAGCAGGGACAGGAAGCGCCGCTGTGGCCGGTACGGTTCCAGGGGCTGCCCCTGGGCGGCGGCGGCCAGGTTGCGCGCCAGGGTTTTCGCCTGGCGTACCGCGTACACCCCGGCCTTGGGCAGGTCCCCGGGGAAGGCGGCGCAGTCGCCGGCGGCGAACACCCGCGCGTCCGCCGGGCTTTGCAGGGTCTCACTGACGCGCACGAAGCCCTGGTCGTCGCAGGGCAGCCCGCTTTCCGACAGCCAGGCAGCGGCCTGCACGCCGGTGCACCAGAGCAGGAAATCGTGGGCAAGCTCGCCGTCGTCGCTCAGCAGGCGTTGGGCTTGGGCCTGGCGCACCGGTGTATGGCTGTGAAGGGCCACGCCCCGGGCCTTCAGGCGCCGGGCCATGCGCCGGCGGACGCCGGCCGGGAAACCCGGCAGTAGTGGCCCGGCGGTGACCAGACTGACACGGGCACGGTCGCCGAGCGCGTGGGCCACCGCCAGCGCCATTTCGGTGCCGCCGGCGCCGCCGCCCACCACGGTGATGGCCGCCGGCGTGTCGCGCGCCGCCAGTTCGTTCCGCAACGCCTGCCAGCGGCGGTGGAAATCCGCCACCGGTTTCACGGGCACCGCGTGCTGTTCGGCGCCGGGCACGGCGTTCAGGTTGGGGGTGGCGCCCACGTCCAGGCTCACCAGGTCGTATTCCAGGTGGGTGCCGTCATCCAGGTAAAGCCGCCGTTGCGCGGGCTTGAGCCGCTCCGCGCGGGCGCGGATAAAACGCACGCCCGCCGCCTGGCACAGCCGCCGCAGATCAATATGCGTTTCTTCCAGCCGGTAGTGGCCGGCCACCAACCCCGGCAGCATGCCGGAATAGGCGCTCAGGCTGTCCGGGGACACCAGGGTCAGGCGCAGGCCGGGCACCGGTTTCATGGCCAGCATGCGCAACGCCAACGCGTGGCTGTGGCCGCCGCCGACCATGATCAGG
>CENV01061888.1_pt1 | contig 10380 bp, 9 predicted proteins | sample 530231 | NCBI WGS metagenome assembly CENV01 (sample SAMEA2619815, study PRJEB7988) | marine metagenome | biome: marine biome (ENVO:00000447); feature: surface water layer (ENVO:00002042); material: "saline water (ENVO:00002010), including plankton (ENVO:xxxxxxxx)" | depth 5 m | reverse complement strand
CGCTTTCAGGCCCAGCAGCACCTGCTGGGTGGGGTCGTCCTGCACGGTGTAGGTGCCGAACTGCTGGCTGTCCGCCTTGAGGTTTTGCTCGGCGTACATCAGGCCGGCGGTCAGCTCGCTTTTGGTGCTGTGCGCCAGGTAGGCCGGGTTGTAGTAGGTGGTGGAAACTTGCGTGTTGAACATGGACAGCGCCTGCGCGGACGCGATGTCCGTGGGCAGCAAGCCGTAAGTGGTGGCGGTGTTGCCCATGTTCGCCAGGGAGATAGCAGGTGCCAGCAATAGGGCGCTGGCGCACAGCCCGGTCTTCAAATAAGGAAGTGGTCGCATGCGGATTTTCCCTCCGATTTGTTTGTTGTTCTCTAATGTTTGCGGATGTACGCCGCAAACGATCGTTATTGGTTTTATGTCCCGAACTGTCCATGAACGGGCAAGGCACCGACGGGATGGTGCAACTGCTGAGGCTATAGGGGCCTGACTGACGTCGGACACAAGAAAACGTGAAAACAGGTCTTTCAAAAAACGAAAAAATGACGGAAAGTCTTTATTTAAGCCGCTGACCAGCCGGTCATGTTTTATGGTGACGGACCCTTTTTGCGTGTTTTCCGACCGCCGAAAACGCCATCTTTATGAAAAAGTAGACAAATAAATATACAAAATGACACTTCAGTATCTACTTTCTTTTGTGCGGCAGGTCCGCTCTTTGTGGCAGGCGCAAAACGCCAATTGGGCGCCATCAAAACGCCACTATGTTTACAGGTGTTACTAAAGGAAACACCGGCCGCTTTCCTGCCACTTTTTCGCGCCGCGCCAAACTTTTTTGTAACAGAGCGCCGGCGAAGGCCGCTCTTTTTTCTTTCAAACGCCCGCGCCGCGCGGCTTCGCGGCGAAGGAAAAGGCGCGCCCGGCCACCACGGCGAAAGCGTCGTAAAACGGTTGTCTTGTGTTATAGTTTTTTAAGAACTGTCCAAGGATCGGTAAGAACACACCTGAACGGGACGGGTGCTGGGCCCCCGGGGCGGGCTAATGCCCGGAGGGGATCAAAACCCTGAAGAAAAACAAAAGGTGGAAGGAACCGCTGTACCGTCTTGCGTGGCTCGATAACGCCTATGCCGGCCGTCTCGGTTCCTTAAAATAAGGATTCGACGATGAAACGGATAGCTGATCTCAGTGTGTTTGTGTCGGTCGTTAAGGCGGGGAGTCTTTCCGAAGCGTCCAATGATCTGGGTCTTTCCGTAGCGTCCATCAGTAAGTATATATCGCGCATCGAGCAGGAGCTCGGAGTGCGCGTGCTGGTGCGTAACGCACGGGGGCTCAGGCTCACCAGCGAGGGCCAGGCGCTGTATGTGCGGGTGGATACCCTGCTCAGCCAGCTCAACAAAGCGATTGCCTATGTCAGTGCCTGCCGGGACGTTCCCCGGGGCATGCTCAAGGTAAGTTCCACCATCGGTCTGGGGCGCAATCGTATTGCGCCGCTGGTATCGGAATTCTCCAAGCTGTACCCCGACGTGACGGTGCAACTGTCGTTGGGCGACCGCTATGTGGACATGGTGCTCGACGACGTGGACGTGGCGATTTCCATCGGCGCGCCGGACGACGCCTCCCTGGTGGCCAAGCGGCTGATGAGCAACCCCTGCTGCGTGTGCGCGTCGCCGGCTTACCTGAAAGGCCGCAAAGCGCCCCGCCACCCCAAGGACCTGAAACGGCACGACTGCCTGATCCTGGATTGCCACGGTTCCTTCAAGGATCAGTGGCAGCTTGAGGACGAATACGGCGGCCAGCACCACGTCAAAGTGTCCGGCAACCTGATCACCGATAACAGCGAAACACTGCGCGAGTGGGCGCTGAAAGGCTACGGCGTGGCGCTGAAAAGCCGCTGGGACATCGCCGAGCACCTGGACCGCGGCGAGCTGGTGCAGCTGATGCCGCGCTACCGGGCGCCGGACCTGGATTTCTATCTGGTGTACGCCGGACGGGACCTGCTGCCGGCGAAAACCCGCGCCTTCATTGCCTTCCTGGAAGAAAACGTGGAGCGCCTGAAGCAGCCGATTTCGGATTCCGCGCAGGCGTGATTCAGGCGTAGGCCTCGAGCGGGCGTTCCAGACGCCGCACCCAGGGCAGCACCTGCGCACCCAGGCGCAGCTGCAGATCCTGGGGGTGGATGGACACGCGCAGGGTGCGTCCGCTGGCCAGGGCCGCCAGATAGTTGCCCCGGTTGAACAGATTGAGGCTCCAGGCGCGCAGCGTGGTGTCGGCCTCGAAGCCCAGCAACGGCATGGGCTGAAAGCGCTGGTCGCGGGCGTCGTAGAGGCCGCCCAGGGTTTCGTAGTAGCGGAACGGCAGCGCCGCCAGCCGGCGTTTGTTCACCGCCCCCAGCGCCCAGGCGGGCGGCACATAGAGCGGCCCGGGGGTGAGGCCGTGCTCCACGAACCAGCGGTGACAATCCTGAATCAGCGCGATGATGCGCTCTTCGTCCAGCGACAGATGCTCGGCCGCGTCCCGGGAAATGAACGCGCTGTGCAGACGGTGGTGAAGGCTTTTCGGGGTGTCGCAGCGGTGCCGCCAGCCGTGGCCGGCAAGCGGGTAGCCGCGCTCGCTAAGGTCGCGCAGCCAGTCCAGATCGGCGGCCCGCCAGTCCTTGCCGGGCACCACCAGCAGCGTCACCGCCGCCGGCGGCAGCCAGGCGAGCTGCTCGAGAATGTCCGTGACCCGCTCACGGGTCTCCGGCATCACATCGTGAATCGAGATCAAGCCGCTTAGCGCCATCTCAGAGCTCCGGGCGGGCGGTGCTCAAACGGCGCAACACGGCCAGGGTCGGCGACGGCCAGCGCTTGGGCAGCAGCGGCGCCTGGCGGGCGCAATGGCCGAGCACCTGCAGCCAGGTGTCCATGGCGCGCTGGTTCATGGTGAGGGCGGCGTGGCGGGCCTGCTCGGCTCGCTCACGGCGCTGCGCCGGGCTCTGCGCCTGCAGACGCGCCAGGGTGTCGCCGAGGCTCTCGCCCTCTTCCATGATCGCCAGCCCGCGGGCCAGCTCCGGCCATTGATTGATGCCGCAGGCCGGCGTGGTGATCACCAGCCGCTGGCGGGCCATGGCTTCCAGGGCCACGGTGCCGAACGCCTCCACCACCGACGGCAGCACCAGCACCTGGGCGGCGTCCAGCTGCTCCACCACCTGCGCCCGGCTGCACCAGCCCAGGAAGGTGAGATTGGGCAGGCGGCGGGCCTGCTCTTCCACTTTCTCCCGCAGCGGGCCGTCCCCGGCCACGGTGAATCGGCAGTCCGGTCGCTGGGCGGCCAGCGCCAGGAAGCGTTCGATGTTTTTCTCCGCCGCCAAGCGGCCCACGTAGAGCACCGAATCCAGTTTCTCCGCCAGCGGCAGCGGCGGCCGCTCGACGAACTCCGGGCCCAGCGGCGTGCCCACCAGTTGCGGGTGACGGGCGCCGGCGGCGCGGGCATCGGCGATCAGGCTTTCACAGATGGTGGCCACCGCGCTGCTGCCCTGGAACAGGGTGCGGTTGACCCAGTTGAGCAGGCCGCCGGCCAGGCGCGCCAGACGCGGGCCCCAGTACAGCCGCACCAGGCTGTCGTAGTCGGTCTGGAAGGTCACGCACACCGGGATGCCCAGTTTGCGCGCCACCCAGAACGCGCCCAGGGAGAAAATCCCCGGTCCGGGGATCACGATCACATGGGGTTTCATCTCCCACACCAGGGCGGTGAGCTCGCGCATTTTCGGCAGGAACAGGCGCTGGGTGGGATCGCCGGGGATCGGCATGGACAGCCCCTGGCAGGGATGGGGGTCCTCCAGGCTGGGGGACACCACCTCCGCCCGGGCCACCACCCCGTCCAGGTGGGCGACCAGGTCCTGGAAGTAGGCGCCGACCCCATTGCGGCCTTTCATGGCGTCGACGACGAACAGTACGCGCAGGTCTTTTGTTTTCATGGTCGTCAGTATCCGCACCACGTGTGTCGTATTTATGACACCCCTACCCTAGCACGGTTCAGTCACCGGGTCGGGGGTAGCCGAAACGGTCGTAGACCCAGCCGAAGGTCGCCGCCAGACGGCCCGGGTCCACGCCCAGGTTCTCCAGGGAATAGCGGTGGCCGCTGCGGTAGGCGGCGGCGCGGCGGTCCTCGCCGTCCAGAAAGGCGCGGTACCCCGGCGACGGGGTCCAGCCGAAGGTCCGATAAAATCCGCTTACACTCTCGCCGGGGGCGGCGGCCAGGGTTTCCATCACCGACAGGGCGCCGCGCCCCTCCGGCAGGCCGTCGAGCTGTTCCAGCAAGTGCCGGTAGTAGTAATCGAGCATGGCGAGGAAGCCTTCGCGCCAGTAGTCGGCGGTGTCGCGGCCGTCGAACAGCTTGCCGCCGATCACGATGGAGTTGATCTGCGAGGGCACCGCGGCGGTGGGATTGCGCAGGCAGCCGATAAAACGGGCGTCGGGGAAGGCGTCCGCCAGGGTGGCCATAAAGGGCGTGAACGACGGGTTCTTGGACAGGAAAGTACGGTGCTCTCCGTGGAAGTACAGGTGACGCTGCACGAAACGCCGGTAGGCGGCCATCAGCCGCTGCTTCTCCGCCGCCGGCAGATCCCGGTCCGCGTAGGTGAGGCGCCACAGCGCCGGGTCCGGCACCGCCAGGACCAGCAGGAAGCAGCCCAGCACCGGCAGCAGCGCCAGATAGTCCTCCTCCGGATCGCGCAGGCCGGTCTGGTGGACATCGTCCAACCTGCCCAGCACCCACCGCTCCAGCCGGAAGAACAGCCGGCTCAGCGGCGCGCCGACCAGGGCGTCCAGCCGCCCCACCCCGCGCCAAAAAAAGCGCTGGGTGATGGACGGCGCGAAGATCAGCTCCCACAGGGCGGTGGTGGTGAAGCGCTCGCGGTCGCCGGCCAGCAGCCGGTGCAGAAAGGTGGTGCCGCTGCGCGGCACACCGACCACGAACAGCGGCTCGCGCACGCGCACCCGGCGGAAGTCGGGAAACAGCAGGTAATCGAGCAGCAGCCCGGCGCCGTTGATCGCCTGCAGCAGCGCGAACAGCGGCCAGAACAGCGCCATCACCAGCCAGCGGCGCGGCGACACCCCCTTCAGCGTGCCGCCGTAATCCGGACACCAGGAGCGCACGAACAACCGCCCGTAGGCTTTTAACAAAGCACCCATAGCTTTCTACTTCCGTCGAAGACGCGCCGACACTAGCAGCAAAAAGATGACAGAACCATGTCATACACAATTACGCAGTGATGTGTTTCTGCTGCCGTTAGAAAGGTCTCTGGAATCCTGTATCCTGCATCCTGAACCGCGGCCGGGGCCGCCACGACAACCTGATTCATTCGAGGCTTGATGAGTACCTTCCCCACCATTGTCGGCCACCGCGGCGCCCGCGGCGAGGCCCCGGAAAACACCGCGGCGGGCTTCCAGGTCGCCATGGAAGCGGGTGTCACCGAAATCGAGCTGGACGTGCGGCTGTCCCGGGACGGCCATCTGATCGTGGTGCACGACGCCAACGTCACCCGCACCACCGGCGAGCGGGGCAAGGCGCACCACTACACCCTTTCGCAACTGGAAGTGCTGGACGCGCGCCGCAACACCCCCGGCTGGCACAGCCCCCTGGGCATCCCCTCGTTGCGGGAAGTGGTGGACCTGTGCGGGCCGTCCATGCGCTTCCAGTTCGAAGTGAAAGGCGCCGATCGGACCATCCTGCACCGTCTGGCCCACCAGCTGGTGGACTTCATCAACCAGCGACAAATGAATGACCGGGTGGTGGTCACCTCCAGCCACACCGGCTTTCTGCGCATGCTCGGCACCATGACCGCCCACATCGAGCGCGGCTATGTGGCGGAGTACCGCTACCAGCAACCCACCCGGCGGGCGGTGGCGTTGGGCTGCACCTGGCTGATGCCGCGCCACACCCTGGTGACGCCGGCGCTGATGCGCCGGGCGCGGCGCCGCAACCTGAAGGTGTCCACCTGGACGGTGAACGATCTGACCCGGGCGGAGCGCATGGTGGAGCTGGGCGTGGACGGCATCATCACCGATTTCCCCACCAGTTTTATCGCCCATTTTGAGCGGCGCGCGGCGCGGAAGGGCTGAGACAGGTCTCTGGGATCCTGCCGGCCGGCTTAGCCGGCCTTTCGCGGGCAGGGCCCGCTCCCACAGGGCGCTCGCGCACAAAGCTCTCTACCTGCTTCAATCCTCAAAAAAGGCGCGGATTTCATCTTCACGGGCCTTGGCGTCCTGGTAGCCCAGCGACATCAATCGGCCGGTAAAGCCGGGCTCGAACAGCAGATAACTGACCGCGCTGGCGCCGGGCGAGCGGGTGGCGCCGGAGCCGCTCAGGAAGAAGCGCAGCGTGCGCGGCAGCTCCTTGATGTGCTCGGCGGCGATCTCGTCGATGGGCTGGGAGGGGTAGATCTTGAGCACGTCCACTTGGCGCAGCTGGATGCCGTGCTGGCTGCGGGCCCGCTTGCCGAGCGCTTCCACGGTGCGGTTGATCCGCTCCAGCCGCTCCACGTCCCCTTCCAGGGTGTCCACGAACACACTGTTGAGCACGTGGCCGAGCACCTGGGCCAGCGACGGGTAGCCGCTGAGCTGGCGCTGGTGGTCGGCGCTGACGTTACCGGACACGCCGATCACCAGCAGCTTGTCGGCGCCCAGATGCAGCGCCGGGCTCACCGGGGCGAGCTGGCGCACCGCGCCGTCGCCGTAGTAGCTGCCGTCCACTTTCTCGGCGGGAAACAGCAGCGGGATCGCCGCCGACGCCAGCAGATGCTGCACGCCGATGTCCGAGCGCCGGCCCAGCCGGCGGGCGCGGGTCCACTCGTCCACGCCCTCAGCCCCCTGGAAAAACGCCACTGATTCGCCGGTGGCGTAGCTGGAGGCGGTGATCGACAGCGCCCGAAGATGCCCCTGGCGGATGCTCTCCTCGATGCGCTGGAAGTTGATCACCAGCCGCAGCAGCCGCTTCAGCGGCGTGCTGTCGAGCAGCGCGCTGCGGGTCACCGCCCGGCCACCGGCGGCGGAGCTGACCACCCAGCGCAGCAGGCTGCGCAGAAAGGCGAAGATGTCGGTGCGGTAGACCTGCTCGGCGGTCATGTTGGCCCACACCCGCTCCAGGCCGCGCACCGCCAGCCGGTAGTCGTGGGCGCCGGCGGCCAGGGCGGCGGCATTGATGCCGCCGGCGGAGGTGCCGCAGATAATCGGAAACGGGTTGCTGCTGTGGGCCGGCAGCATATCGGCGATGGCGCTCAGCACGCCGACCTGATAGGCGGCGCGGGCGCCGCCGCCGGACAAAATCAGCCCTCGGTTGGGGGCGGACGCTTGAGGCATGGTGTGATCTCCTTATCGCGCCAGTATGCCGTTTGACGGCCCCCGGCGTCATCCGTCGGGAAGCGCTGGCTTCACCGCCCCACTCCGCTTTATGCTGCCCCGGTCTGTTTCCGGATTACGCCATGACCGCCGCTTTTTCGTTTCGCCCCGCCCGCCCCGAAGACCTGGATGCCCTTGTTGACCTGGAGCAGCGTTGCTTCGACGGCGACCGGCTGTCACGCCGCAGCTTCCGCCATTGGATCCGCCAGGCCCATTCCGGGCTGATCGTGGCCCATGGCCTGAGCGACGAAGCAGGCGCCGAGGGCGCCCTGGCCGGCTACGCACTGGTGATTCTGCAGCGCGGCACGCGCATGGCGCGGCTCTATTCCATCGCCGCCGACCCGGCCTGTCGCGGCAAGGGGCTTGGCGAGCAGTTGATGAACGCCGCCGAGCGCTACGCCCACCGGGAAAAACGCCTCTATCTGCGCCTGGAAGTGCGCCGGGACAACCCGGCGGCGATCCGCCTTTACGAGCGTCTGGGCTACAAGTTGTTCGCGGAAACCCCGGACTACTACGGGGACCACCAGGACGCCCTGCGCTTCCAGAAGCGGCTGCACTACAAGCCGGAGAACCCGGCGCGGCTGGATATTCCCTGGGTGCGCCAGACCACCGAATTCACCTGCGGGCCCGCCTGCCTGCTGATGGCCCGCCACGCCCTGGACGGCCATGCCCCGGCGGACACCGACGAGCTGCTGATCTGGCGGGAAGCCACCACCATCTTCATGACCGCCGGCCATGGCGGCTGCCACCCGCTGGGCCTGGCGCTGGCCGCCCGCCGCCGGGGGCTGAGCGCCACCGTCTACTGCAACCAGAGCGGGCCGTTGTTTCTGGATTCGGTGCGCGATGAGAACAAGAAGCGGGTGATCGAGACGGTGCACCGGCATTTCGAGGACGAGGCCCGGCAGCAGGCGGTGCCGGTGCACTACCAGGAGCTCTCCGCCGAGCGGCTGGACCAGGCGTTACAGGACGGCGAAGTGGCCATCGTGCTGATCAGCACCTGGCGGCTGGACGGGCGCAAGGCGCCCCACTGGGTGGTGGTGAGCGGCGCCGACCGGGAGTGCTTCTACATTCACGACCCGGACCCGGCGGACGATCAGGTGCCGCTGGACTGCCAGCATGTGCCGATCAGCCGGGATCGCTTCGAGCAGATGACACGCTATGGGCAGTCGCGGTTGCGGACCGCGGTGATTGTCGGGAAAGGGGATTTGATTTAGGTCTCTGGGATCCTGCGGGGCAACCTTTGCCGGCCAGCTTTAGCTGGCCTTTCGCTTGCAAGGCAAGCTCCCACAAACCCTGCTTCGTAAGCTTGGTGGGAGCCGCTTGTGGGAGCGGGCCCTGCCCGCGATAGGCAAGCTCCGCTTGCCGGCAAAGGTCGCCCCGCGGAATTCCAGAGAGCGGATCAGGTCTTGAGAACGTCCTGGCCGAGCTCAGCGGCGCGCTTGCTGTTCACTTCGCGGGTGTTTTCGTCGCAGGCGTCCTGGTCGCCACCGCAGATTTCACAGCCCTGCTTCATGCCCAGGGTGGCGAGGCCGCCGCAGGAGCCTTTCACCGGTTTGTTGGCGAGAATCGAGCCGATCGCCATGCCGGTGAACAGCAGCGCGAAAACAACAATACTGGCTATCACGGTTGCGAACATATCAGTTTCCTCCTTCACGGCTCTCGAGGAGCGCCTCGAAAGCCGGGGTCATGACTTCTTCGACCCCGTCATCAGTTCGGACAATAAACAGCACCGCCAGTTCACGCTCTTCGGCGAACGCCAGGCCCTTCTCCGGGCCGAGCACGGTGAGCGCGGTGGCGAGCCCGTCCGCGGTGGCACAACTGGAGTGTAACACGGTCACCGAGCCCAGTTTATGCTCCACCGGCCGGCCGGTGCGCGGGTCCAGGGTGTGGGAATAGAGCTTGCCGTCTTTCTCGAAGAAATTGCGGTAGTCGCCGCTGGAAGCGATCGCCATGTCGCGCAGCGGCACCACCTTCTCCACTTCGCGCTCACCGGGGATCGGCCGTTCCACCGCCACCCGCCAGGGCAGGCCCTGGGGCTTGGTGCCGGAAGCGCGCAGTTCGCCGCCGATCTCCACCAGATAATTGCTGATACCCGCTTTTTCAAGCAGATGCGCCAGCTTATCCACGGCGAAACCCTTGGCGATGGAGGACAGATCCAGATAGACACCGCCCGGCTGCGTCAGGGTGCGGTCGTCCAGCTTCAGCTTGTGCCAGCCGACCCGCTGGCGGGCCGCCTCGATGTCTTCCGCCGCCGGCGGCTCAAAGCGTTCCGGGTCCGGTCCGAAGCCCCACAGGTTAACCAGCGGCCCCACGGTCACGTCGTAGGCGCCGTCGGTGGCCTCGGCCAGGCCCAGGGCCTCGTCCAGCACCATGGCGAAATCCGACGGCAGCACCAGGCTGCCGCCCGCCTCCAGGCCGTTGAACCGGCTGATCGCCGAATCCGGCAGGTAGGTGCTCATTTCCTGGTTGATGTCCTCCAGGGAGGACTCAATCGCGCTCTTGAGCGCCGGCACGCCGTTCTCCGGGGTGCCGGTGAACTTCACCGACCAGCTGGTGCCCATGGTGGGCCCGGAGAGCTGGGAAAGGCGATCGGTGGTGTCGTCGCAGGCGGTGAGGAATGCGAACGCCACCAGCAGTAAGGAAAAACGAAGGAGCGGGTTTCGCATCGGCCTGCCTACGACAAGGTTGAAAGCGGCTTGCAGAAATTGTGGGAGCGGGCCTTGCCCGCGAAAGGGAGCGAAGCTCCCGGCAGGATCCCAGAGCCCTTTCTAACGGCAGCACAAACAACGTCTCTGGAATCCTGCCGGCAAGCGGAGCTTGCCTTTCGCGGGCTGGGCCCGCTCGCACAAAGAAGGCTCACCCGCCGAAATCATCCAGCATGATGTTTTCGGGTTCGACGCCCAGGTCCTCGAGCATCTTGATCACCGAGGCGTTCATCATCGGCGGGCCGCACATGTAGTACTCGCAGTCCTCCGGCGCCGGATGGTCCTTGAGGTACATGTCGTAGACCACGTTGTGGATG
>CENV01133250.1_pt1 | contig 10385 bp, 11 predicted proteins | sample 530231 | NCBI WGS metagenome assembly CENV01 (sample SAMEA2619815, study PRJEB7988) | marine metagenome | biome: marine biome (ENVO:00000447); feature: surface water layer (ENVO:00002042); material: "saline water (ENVO:00002010), including plankton (ENVO:xxxxxxxx)" | depth 5 m | reverse complement strand
TACGAATCTGGGGGTCAGAGGTTCGAATCCTTTCGGGCGCGCCATAAAATCAAGGACTTAGTCGGAAAGCGCAGACTAGAAAAGGCGATTAGTCTGCGATTTAGTCTGCGGAATTTTCCTGTGTATCTCTTCGGTATGTTCGTGGCGCCCCCCCACGAGCCAGAGACGCCGACCGTTCCATCCGTCCTTTCTCATTTCAATCGACTGTAAATGTCCCGACCAGGGGAGAGATGGTCTTAGCCATCTCTCCCCCACGAACGCAGCCTGCGCGAGGGCGGGGCCGCTGGCTCGCAGGGCGGCGCATAGCCCACACATCTTCCCAACGTTCCAATCCACCCCGCTCGGCCGCGCAACCCCGGCCCTGCTCGCCTGCATTCGCCCCCCTCTCTGCCGCGCGCTCACGCGCCCCCGGGAGGCATGTCGGGGACATGCCTCCGGCATTAACGGAGAAAGGATTGGAACAATGGCTAGAACTTCCAAGAAGGCGAAGCCTGTCCCGGTGGATGCGGTGGCGGATAAGGAAATCCGCAGCGTGGGCGATATCGCGGCGAAGATCGTCGCGGCGGTGCCCGAGACCAACGCCGGGGAACCCACGGCCCCGGACGCCGCAATCGTGAACGGCGCGACGATCTACGTCCCGCTGAACCGGCTCAAGAAGCACCCGAGCAACGCCCGCAAGACCCCGCACAGCACGGCGTCCATTGCGCAGAAGGCGGCGAGCATCGCCGCCAAGGGCATCCTGCAAAACCTCATCGTCGAACCCGAACTTGACGGCGATGGGCAGCATACCGGCGACTGGCTGGTCGCCATCGGGGAAGGCCGCAGGCAGGCGCAGCTTCTCCGCGCCAGCCGTGGCGAAATCGCGGATACCGAACTGATCCGTTGCGTTGTCGATATCGAAAACGATCCCGCCGAAATCAGCCTTGACGAAAACTACAGCCGCGAGGACCTGCACCCCGCCGACGAGTTCGAGAAGTTCCGCGATCTTTCCAAAAATCGCGGTTGGGGACCGGAGGAAATCGCGGCGCGCTTCGGCGTCACCGCGCATGTGGTGCGCCAGCGGCTCCGCCTCGCTGCCGTCAGCCCCCGGCTGGTGCAGGTGTACCGCGATGGCGGGCTGAACATGGACCAGTTGATGGCCTTCGCCATCACCGAGGACCATGCACGGCAGGAGCAAGTTTTTGACAGCCTCTCCTATAACCGCGAAGCGGCACACATCCGCCGCGAAATGACCCGCACCCATATCAGGGCGACGGATCGGCTCGCGGTCTTTGTCGGAGCGGAAGCCTATATCGAGGCGGGCGGCACCATCCTGCGCGACCTGTTCACCGAGGACCGGGGCGGCTTCTATGAGGACCCAGTGCTGCTCGATGAGGTTGCAGCCGCGAAGCTGACCCGCATCGCCACCGAACTACGGGAGGCGGAAGGCTGGAAATGGTCGGAAGCCTATATCGACTTCCCCTATTCCAATGGCTTCCGCCGCGTTTATCCCGGGCCGGTCGATCTGTCCGAGGAAGATGACGCCGCCCTGACCGCCGCGCGGGAGGAATACGACACTCTGACCGAGAAGTATCAGGATGCGGACGAATTGCCGCCCGATGTGGACGAGCGGTTCGGTGAGCTTGAGGCCGAAATCGAGCGGATCGAGGCGAAAGAGCATGCCTACGATCCCGACGAAATCCGGCGCGCGGGGATCATCGTGGCGATATCCCACGATGGCAGCGCACGGATCGAGCGCGGTTTCGTGCGGCCCGAGGACGAGGAACCGGAGGTAGCGCCGGAGGACGCCGACGACGAGGACGACGGCGTTCGCGTCAACGAGGACGGCGAAATCATCGAGGACGACGACCCCGGCACCGGCAATGGAACGGCTTCCGACCCAGAGGACGAGGAACCCGAGGATGACGGCAAGCCGATTTCGGACGCACTTGTCCGCGACCTCACCGCGCACCGCACTCTCGGCCTGCGCCTCGCCCTTGGCGAGCAGCCCGATATCGCCTTGATCGCGGTCACCCATGCCTTGGTGGCGCAGACCTTCTATCGCGGCTTTAACACCCATTGCCTCGATATCCGCCCGGCGAGCAGCTACCTCGCCAGTCACGCGGACGGGATCGAGGACACGGCAGCGGCCAAGGCGCTGGCGGATCGGCATGGCGGTTGGGCGGAAGACCTCCCCCGCGACGTGGCGGAGCTTTGGGACTTCATCGCCGGGTTGGACCATGCCAGCGTCATAGCCCTGTTCGCGCATTGCGCCTCGCTGACCATCAATGCCGTCAGGCTTTCGTCCGGGAGCAATCCGCGCAGCCAGACCACAGCGGACAGCTTGGCAACAGCGCTTTCCCTCGACATGACCGCCCATTGGGAACCCACGATGCGCGCCTATCTCGGGCGCGTGACCAAGGCCCATATCATTGCCGCCGTGCGGGAGGTTCGCGGGGATGAGGAAGCCAAGCGGATCGCCAGCAAGAAGAAGCAGGAAATGGCGGAAGAAGCCGAGGGCCTTCTGGCCGGGAGCGGATGGCTCCCGTCCCTGATGCGCACGGCACACCCGGCATGGCTGGATACCGATCCTGCCGACCCGGCCCCGGAGCCGGAACAGATCGCGGGGGATGAAGCCGGGCCGGAAACGCCGGACGCGGACGTGCCCGAGCCTGCCGAGCCGGATGGCGAGGACTTCACCATCGCCGCCGAGTGACGCGCTGGCCGGGGCCGCGCGCGGTCCCGGCCTTCCTCCCCATAGCATCGAGGATTTTCCGGCCGCGCCCGTTCGGCGCAGCCGGAGACCTCGACCGCAGCACAGGAACCATGACCATGAAACCCTATGCCGATATCCCGGCCATGCTCGACAGCATGGAGCACGCACGAGCGGAAACCGCCCGGCACCTTGCCACCGTCGAACGCCAGATCATCGCCCGCGCCGAGCGCCTGACCGTGACCAGCCAAGCCAAGTCCCAGCAAAGCCGACACAGGCGGTCCAACAGCATGTGGACGCGCACCGACGAGCGGATTTTTCAGGAGAACCTCGCCGCCATCCGCTTCGCGCGGCGCGGCGAAACCGAAGCGCTCTCCCGAAAGCTGGCGCGACAAGCGGGCGCAATCGCCGCCTTCCGCATCCGCCAACGCGTCAACAGCCCCGAGCGGGAGGACGCGTGATGACCCGCCACTTTCCCCGTACCGAACCCCTGATCCCCGACGATCTTCTCGGCAAGCTGATCGAGAATGGCCGGTCGGCGGAAGAACGGGACAACTTCGATCCGTTCCCGGTGGTCAAGCTGTTCACTCCGGATGCCGGGGCGACATGGCTTCTCACCGAAGCCACTCCCGAGGATGGAGACGTGAGGCTGTTCGGCCTTATGGATTTGGGTCTCGGTTGCCCCGAACTCGGCTATGCCATGCTCTCGGAAATCGAGGACGTGCGTGGCGGGCTCGGCCTGCCGGTCGAACGTGATCTGCATTTCCGGGCCGAATACCGGCTCAGCATGTATGCGAAGCTCGCCAATCTCGGCGGCAGGGTCGTCGCCTGAAATCTGCAATCCGGCGCGCTATGATCGTGCCGGATCGTCTCACTCTGCAGGGGAGACCGACGATGTTCCTGATGATGACCATGAGCGTGGTCCTGATCAGCGGGCTGGCCGTGCTCGCCTACACGCTCGCGATCTACGCGCTGCCCTTCGCCATCACGCTTTGGGCCGGACGGTTCGCCTTCGAGACCGGCGCGGGCTGGATCGGCGCGCCCCTGATCGCACTGGTCGCCGGAGTGGCGTCCTATTACCTGCTTGCCGTCCTCTTCGTCACCCTGCGCTCCCCGATCCTGCGCTGGATCATCGCCATCATCTTCACCGTGCCCGCAGCCATTGCGGGCTATGCTGTTGTCTACGGCGTAATGGCCGAGGCCCTGCCATCCTCCATCTGGCTCGAAATCTTCGCTGTCATCGGCGGCGGCGTCACTGGCGTTTCAGCGCTGGCGCGGCTCGCCGCGCCGCCGGTCGGCGCAGACTGACTGTATTTCATCACTCATTCTGTACGTGAAGCGCTTCGGACGCTATAGGAGCGGGGGTACGATCCTGCCACGAGCGTCACGCTGGCCAGGGCTGAACCTTTGAACATTGGGGCAAGAAACTGGACTGCAAAAGTCCAGTTAGGTTTGGTGCGTCGCGAGATTCGATGGTCCGGCCCGTCCAATTTCGAGGAAGAGATGAACAACCGGCCAGAACCCAAGATCTTCGAGGTGGTGTCGACCAGCATGGTGACGCCGAACATGCGCCGTGTCTCGATCGGGGGCGCCGCAATGGCGGATTTTCCCGCAGGTCAGGACGGCGGCTATCTGAAACTGCGTATTCCGGGCGCGGCACCGGCCGATCCGGCGGCAGACCGCCGACGCGCTCGATATTGATTTCGTTCTTCACGGGGAGGAAGGCTCTGGCGGACCGGCGGTCTCATGGGCGCAAACCACCAAGCACGGTGACCGGATCGCGGTCGGCGGTCCGGGCCCGGCAAAGCTGCTGCCCGAGGCGGACTGGTATCTGGTGGCGGGCGACATGACCGCCTTGCCCGCGATGGCCGTCAACATCGAAGCCTTGCCGGAACATGCCGTTGGTCATGCGGTCATCGAAATCCAGACCGAAGAGGACCGGTAGGACTTGCGCCACCCCAAGGGCTTCGAAATCCAATGGCTGATCAATCCCGAGCCGGGTCACAACCCCGACCTGTTCGAAAAGGCCGTCCGGTCGGTGTCCTGGCGACAGGGTGAGGTTTACGCCTGGTGCGCCACCGAGTTCGAGGAGATGCGCCGCGTCCGCACCTATCTCCGTGGCGAGCGGGGCCTGTCCCCCGCTCAACTCTATATTTCGAGCTATTGGAAACAGGGGCTCGTGGAGGACCAGCATCGCGAGGTGAAATACGCCGACTCGGTTGCAGTATCGGCCTGAGTTCGCGGCCGGTGCGGCATTGTCCTGGGCGTCGCCCTTCGGGCCGGGCTCTACGCGCCGCTCGTGGCGGCTTACGAAGCTCCGTTCCGGGTCTTCGCCCATGCGGGTCACGATCCCATGACGCAAGGGACGGCGGCGGAGATTTCGCCTGACAAAGCCCCGCTGGCGCGGGGCTCCACCTTGGGCCGGGGTCAGTCGGCGGCGCGGCGGCGGAACCAGATCAGGGCCAGCTCCTCGTCTTCGACCTCGACCACGCTCGCATAGATCGGAGCCGCGAAGCTGGGGCCGCCTCGCGTGACCGGAGATAGCCATTGCCCTTGCCGGAAATCTCCTTCCATTCATCGCCGACCCGGCCGACTCCGGCGAAGATATGGAAATCCGGTCCCGTCACTGCCGCCGGTGTGATCGGCGGGGCCGCCTTCACCGCCTCGACGGCGAGGTTGCCGGGCCTTGCCCTCGTGGGAGCCGGCATAGCCGTTCGCGGTCTTGGTGAAAGTGTCAGATCCGATGCCAGCCATGTCGTGATGCCCGCCGGGTTCTCCTGATACGAACCACGCCCATCGCGTCCTCGATTGCGCTGGGGTCTGACCGACGACCGGCAGGGCAAGGGCCCAGCCTCGATCTTGTTCCCGCAACGTCCCCAATCGGCTTTTTTCCGCCGCCGGCCGAGGGCCGGCTTTGCAGCGCGAAACAAAAAAGCCGCTGGCGGCCGCCTTCCGCGGTGTTCCAGCCCCGAAGGGGTGCGGGCCGATCGTCCCCGGTCCGTTCGACCCCATCGAGGACGCGATGGGCGCGGCCCGATCAGCAGAAGGACATCACGACATGGCTACCATCGGCACTTTCACCAAGACCGCGAATGGTTACACCGGCTCGGTCAAGACCCTCAACCTCAACGTCAAGGCGGTGAAGTTCGTCCCCGCCGAAGGCGACAACGACAAGGGACCCGATTACCGCATCTTCGCCGGGGCCACCGAGTTCGGCGCCGCCTGGAAGCAGACCTCCGGCAAGGGCAACGACTACCTCTCGGTCAAGCTCGACGATCCCAGCTTCCCGGCCCCGATCTACGCCAGCCTGGTCGAGGTCGAAGGCGAGGATCTGGCCCTGATCTGGTCCCGCCGCCGCGCCGCCGACTGACACCGCCCCAGGGTGGAGCCCCGCGCCAGCGGGGCTTTGCCATGCTTATGTCGGCCCCAACAAATAAACTGCTGCTATTGGGTAGTATCCGTACAGTCTGCATTTTGAGTACCGGACAAGATAAGCAGACGTTCGCCGACTGTCGGGTTGGGGTCGACCAGTCCGGCTGATGTCGAATGCCGAAATCAAATAGCGGGCCTTCGTCTAGCTATCTGGATGCGTGAAGGGGACGCCGTTTCGGTTCAACCGACAAGCTGCGCATAATCACGCGCATAATTCGACATTGATTTCCGGAAAAATGTCAGGCACCATGCTCAAAATCAAATGGAGTCGCATTTGCCATGCCCACCCCGCACCAGCCTACAGTCCGCCAGCTTATGAAAGAGCACGGCAGGGACGTGATCATCCGTCAGGCAGTTGAGGATGCGTGGGCAACCGTAAAGGCGATGCCGGGTCGTGCGTGGTGGCGCCGTAAGACAACCACGGCAGAGCTTGTTTGGGAGCACATGATTGAAAACGTCATTGCCGGGCTGGCAGATGATAAGGATGTGCGGGTGGTGGCTCACCACGACACCGTGTCGTTCATTATCAGCGACACCGTGCTGATGCGGATGAAAAAGGCCGATCTGCAGCTGCGGACCAAAAACTATCCTACTGCTCAGTCGACCCTGTTCCACGCCCATGAATCCGACCTTTTCGGGTATTCCGGCCTGCAGCGGGTCGAAGCGACCTACGTGCTGAACCGCTTTGCCACCGATATCGACTGGATCGGTATTGTTGCTCAGGAACAGAGCAATATCCTGTGGCAATTCGAGCTTGGTGCAGACGCGGAAGGCGATATTGTGGCATTTCCTGCCACACCGCCCGCCGGCCCTGCTGCCGATCGCGTGCTGAAAATTAAAGATACCGGAGCCGGTGATGAAGCCGCTCAGAAGAAAGACGAATGACCACGCAATTCAATCCCGGGTTACTGTTGCTTGCGCGGCAGTACCGACGCACGAGTCAGACGGACCTTGCGCGCGCCGCTGAGGTCAATCAGGGCCATTATTCTCGTATCGAAAATGGCCTAACTGCCGAAGACCCTGCAGCTGATGTGGTCGAGCGCATCGCCCGTGCGCTTCGGTTTCCGGCTGCCTTCTTTTATCAACAAGACGGCCTGACAGGCCTGCCATTGAGCGTTCATCCTATGAACCGGAAGAAGGCAAGCGTGGCCGAAGGGGCGCTTCGCCAGGTGCACGCAGAATTGAATATCCGTCTGATCCATCTGCGCCGTTATATGCGAGCAATTGAGATCGAACCTGAGCTGCCATTGCCTCATATCGACGTTGAGGAAGGTGGCGGGCCCCAGGAAATCGCTCGTAAAATCAGACGCGCCTGGTCAATTCCCGACGGCCCGATTGACAATCTTACTAATTACTGCGAGCGCGCCGGTATCCTCGTGATTGAGTGCGAATTCGATGCGCCGATTGATGGCGTAACCATGCTGGTCAGGGACCTTCCGCCAGCCATTTTCCTGAACCGGAAAGTGCCAGCCGACCGTGCGCGATTTTCGCTTGCCCATGAACTTGGGCATGTGGTCATGCACCGGGTGCCGACTGACACGATCGAAGAAGAGGCCCATGCCTTTGCCGGCGAGCTTCTGGTGCCCGAAAAGTCGTTCAGGCGGTCGTTGCTTGGCCAGCGTCTGACACTTGAGTGGCTGGCTCGGCAGAAGGCATTTTGGCGCGTGTCCATGCAGTTTCTGCTGTACCGTGCCGGGGCTCTTGACTTGGTTACACGCCACCAGACCGAATATCTCTGGAAGAGGATATCTGCGCTTGGCTGGCGGACACGAGAGCCAGAGGAAACCGATATTCCACCAGAACGCCCCACCGTATTTCCCCGTCTGGTGCGCCATCATTCCGAAACCCTTGGGTACGGAATCGACGAGCTGAAAACGCTGCTCAATGTCGATCCCGACGACATTCGCCAGCTCTATGGGGCGCATTTAGGCAAGCGTCGCCTTTATGCAGTGAAATAGCCGGGAGGACCATTTGACCCACGATCATACGGATCATGGCAAATGGTCCGAAGCCGGCGTTCCTAAAAAGGGCTGGAACTGTATCGGCATCGACGATCTGGAAGAACCTTCCCAGACCTGCGAAATGTGCGGTACTGCCGAAATCCGATATGTCCATTATATGCAGCACCCCGATTATCCGGAGGAGCTGGCGGTTGGGTGCATCTGCGCTGAGAACATGGAACAGGACTATGTCCGGCCACGCGAGCGGGAGAAACGCCTGCGCACACTCGCCCGCCGGCGTAAGACCTGGAGGCGCAGGCAGTGGAAGGTATCCAGCAGAGGAAACCCGTACCTAAATGCGGAGGGCTACAACCTGGTCCTGACACAGAGCGGCCGGGGTTGGCAGGTGATCATCAAAAATCGCGAGACCGAACGCCAACAAGCGGGTCACAAGTATTTTCACACCGAAAACGACGCTAAAGACGCTGCCCTTCAAGCATTGCTATGGGCCAAGGACCACCTTTAAGCCCCGCTAATGCGGGCCGCTGGGATTGAACCGCAACGTCCGCTTTGGGGAATTCGTGGAGGTTTGTCGAACGTCCAGAATGGGGTCGTAAACTGATCTTCCCGCTTCGCCTCTGGCTTCTTTGCCATTCTCATCTCCGCCGCCATCAAACAGCGCCGTGAGTTGCGCTCCTGTTCCTCGTGATCGGCTGCGGCCATGCCTTGCCGATCGGTAGGGGAAGCCAAGGGGTCTTACCCCTTTCTCCCCTCAAACGCCGCCTGCGCACTGGCAGGCCCGCCGCCTCGCAGAACGGCCGAGGACTGTCATGCTTCCGATCCTCGCGATTCCGTCCCGCTCACCTTGGCAGGCCGGCCATGCTCGCCGGCATTTGTCCCCTCCCATCCCCGCGCGCTCACGCGCCCCCGGGAGGCATGTCGGGGGACATGCCTCCGGCATTAACGGGAAAGGACAGGACGATGAACATTATCAGCAGCACTCAGACTAGCGAGCCGGTTTCCAAGGGTTTTCGCGTGGATATCTCGCGCGGCGAGAATATCGGGCGCGTATCGTCGGAGTGGTTTTCGCGGCCCGATGACGAGCGCTATTTGAGCCTTACGGAGCTTTACGACGCCGTGAAGGGGCGGGCGGATCGCGCCAAGGCCCGCACCGTGGAAAGCCGCGCCGTCCGCGTCGAGGCAACCCGCGACAACGCGGAACGCCTTTCGCTCATCGTCCCCGGGCAGGAGCAGCCTATCGCCCCGACCCATTGGAGTTTCGGGCAGCTTTGCAGCCTTGTGGGCGCGCCGGCGCGATACCTGCGCGAGCTTCCCGCGCCACTGGCAGGTATCAACATGCAGCATGGTTTGCTGTCGCATCGCGCCGAACTGGTCAAGACGCTGGAAACCGATGACGGGCGCGTCGAGCTTCGCGCCTTGACCGGCCCGGACTATGGCCGCATCTGGGATCACGAGCTTGTCGCAGCCGTGATGAAGATCGCCGGGAACGGAACCGGGGATACCATGTGGAAAGTTCCGGGGGTGTTGGATTGGGGAACCATGACCCACAATCCTTTCGTGGACATCACCAAGGACACCACGACCTTATACGCGAGCGATAGGGACGTGTTCCTCTTCCTCGTGGACGACACGCACCCCATCGAGGCCGGACGCCTCCCCAATGGCGAGCCTGACCTTTATTTCCGGGGATTTTATTGCTGGAACAGCGAGGTGGGCAGCAAGACCCTCGGCATCGCCTCATTCTACCTGCGCGCCGTGTGCATGAACCGGAATTTGTGGGGCGTGGAGGGTTTCGAGGAAATCACCATCCGGCACAGCAAGTTTGCCGCCGCGCGGTTTGCCCACGAGGCCGCGCCCGCGCTGACCACCTTCGCCAATTCCAGCCCGGCCCCATTTGTGGCCGGGATCAAGGCGGCGCGAGAGCGTATCGTCGCCCGCACGGACGACGACCGGGAGAGCTTTTTGCGCAAGCGCGGGTTCAGCAAGGCGGAAACCGGCAAGATCATCGAGACCGTCTTGCAGGAGGAAGGCCGCCCGCCCGAAAGCATTTTCGATTTCGTGCAGGGCATGACGGCGCACGCCCGGACGAAGCCGCATCAGGACGGCCGCCTCGAGCTGGAGGCGAAGGCCAAGACCTTGCTGGAGAAGGCCAGCTAACAGACAAGGGGGGCGCGGCTGGAGGTCGGCCGCGCCCCGCATCGGTCCGCCGCAGGGTTTTCCGACCCCGCGAACCTGCCATGAAAATTCGCCGATCCGCAAACGCGGATCGGCCAAGCGGGCCGCGCCCGGGGACGGCCGCC
>CENV01018540.1_pt1 | contig 10415 bp, 7 predicted proteins | sample 530231 | NCBI WGS metagenome assembly CENV01 (sample SAMEA2619815, study PRJEB7988) | marine metagenome | biome: marine biome (ENVO:00000447); feature: surface water layer (ENVO:00002042); material: "saline water (ENVO:00002010), including plankton (ENVO:xxxxxxxx)" | depth 5 m | reverse complement strand
GTTCTTTATCTACTACTCCATGTTCGGCTTCCAGCGCACCGGGGACTTCTGGTGGGCCGCCGGCGACAGCCAGGCGCGCGGCTTCCTGCTGGGCGGCACCGCCGGGCGCACCACCCTCAACGGCGAGGGCCTGCAGCACCAGGACGGGCACAGCCACGTGCTCACCAGCACGGTGCCCAACTGCGTCAGCTACGACCCGACCTACGCCTACGAGCTGGCGGTGATTCTGCAGGACGGCCTGCGCCGCATGTACGAGGAGGAAGAGAGCGTCTTCTACTACCTCACGCTGATGAACGAAAACTACCTGCACGGCGCCATGCCCAAGGGCGCCGAGGAAGGCATCCGCAAGGGCATGTACCTGCTGCGCGAAGGCAAGGGCGGCAAGAAAGCCAAGCGGGTGCAGCTGCTCGGGTCCGGCACCATCCTGCGCGAAGTGGAAGCGGCGGCGGAGCTGCTGCGCGAGGACTTCGGCGTGGCCGCCGACGTATGGAGCGTCACCAGCTTCAACGAGCTGCGCCGCGAAGGCCTGCGCGCCGACCGCGACCGCCTGCTCAAGCCGGATATGAAGATCGCGCCCACCTGGGTGGAGCAGTGCCTGGACAAGCGCCAGGGCCCGGTGATCGCCTCCACGGATTACATCAAGGCCTACGCCGACCAGATCCGCCCCTGGATCAAAGCGCCCTACCGGGTGCTGGGCACCGACGGCTACGGGCGCAGTGATTCCCGCGCCAAGCTGCGGCACTTCTTTGAAGTGGACCGTTACTTCGTGGTCCTGGCGGCGCTCAGCGCCCTCAAGGACGAAGGCGAAGTGGACGCCGCCACCGTTAAGGAAGCGATCCAGAAATACGGCATCGACCCGGAAAAACCCTACCCGGTGATCTCATAAGGAGCCTGCCATGAGCAAGGAAACCATCCGGGTACCCGATGTGGGCAGCAGTGATCCTGTTGACGTCATCGAGGTGTCCGTCAAAAAAGGCGACAGCGTCGAAGCCGAAGACACCATTGTCGTGTTGGAGTCCGACAAAGCGTCCGTGGAAGTGCCGTGCCCGAAAGCCGGCACCGTTCTCGAACTGCTGGTGAAAGCCGGCGACCGGGTCAAGGAAGGCGACCCCCTGTTGGAGCTGGACACCGAAGCCGGCGACGGCGGTGCCGAAGACGACCAGTCCTCCGGCGACGAACCGGAAAACGAGCCGGCGGCGGAAAAGGATCAGTCCGGAGACAACGAGCAGGGCGAAAAGGAAGAGAAGGCCGAACCGAAAGCGGACGAGAAACCGGCGAAAAAAGACGGCGGCGGCACCCGCGAACAAACCATCCCCGCCCCGGACCTGGGCGACATCGACGAAGCGGAAATCATTGAGCTGTCGGTGAGCGAAGGGGACACCGTGGAAGCGGAACAGACCATCCTGGTGCTGGAATCCGACAAGGCGTCCCTGGAAATCCCCAGCCCGGCCGCCGGCACGGTGAAAAAGCTGCTGGTCAAAACCGGTGACAAGATCACCTCGGGCACCGAGCTGATGGTGCTGGAAACCACCGGCGGCGGCGAAGAGACGGCCGATGAAGCGACGGCCGGCGAAGACAAGTCCGCCGGCAAACAGTCTGGTGAAAGCGGGTCTGGTGAAAGCAAGCCCGGTGGGAGCGGGTCTGGTGGGAGCGGGCCTGCCCGCGAAGCCTCTGAAAAAGCCTCCCAGCCCTCTGAAACGTCCGCCCAGGATTCAGGCGCGGGGGTCGGTAAAGATTCCGGAGGCATCGGCGAGCACCCGGCCAAATCCGGCGCCGCCGCGGCCGGCCGGCCGTCCAGGAACGTGCACGCCGGTCCGGCGGTGCGCAAGCTGGCCCGGGAAACCGGCGTCGACCTTGGCGCCGTGCCGCCCAGCGGCCCCAAGGACCGCATTCTCAAGGAAGACGTGCACGCCCACATCAAGCAGCGCATGGAACAGCCGGCCGCCGCCGGCGGTGGCGGCGCCCCGGACCTGCCGGAGATCGACTTCAGCGAATTCGGTCCGGTGGAACGGGATGAGCTCAACAAGCTGCGCAAGGTGGCAGCCCGCAATCTGCATCGCAGCTGGGTCACCATTCCCCACGTCACCCAGTTCGACGAGGCGGATATCACCGAGCTGGAAGCGTTCCGCAAAAGCCAGAACAAGGCATTGGAGAAAGAGGGCGTCAAACTCACCATGCTGGCGTTTCTGGTGCAGGCCTGCGCGCGGGCGTTGCGCAAGTTTCCGAGGGTGAACAGCTCGCTGGAACCGTCCGGTGAGGCACTGATCCTGAAGGACTATGTGCATATCGGCATCGCCGTGGACACGCCCAACGGCCTGGTGGTGCCGGTGCTGCGCGACGCGGACAAGAAAGGGCTCAGCCAGATCGCCACGGAAATCGGTGAGCTGGCGGCCAAGGCCCGCGACCGCAAACTGTCACCGGCGGATATGAAGGGCGCCAGCTTCAGCATCTCGTCGCTGGGCGGCATCGGCGGCACCGCCTTTACGCCCATCGTCAACTGGCCGGAGGTGGCGATTCTCGGCGTCAGCCGTTCCGACACCAAACCGGTGTGGGACGGCAACGCCTTCCAGCCCCGGCTGATGCTGCCGCTGTCGTTCTCCTACGACCACCGGGTGATCGATGGCGCCGACGCGGCGCGCTTCACCACCTACCTCAGCGGCCTGCTCGGCGACATGCGGCGCGCCCTGTTGTAACGGAAATGCTGTGGCATAAAAAACCCGGCCTGAGGCCGGGTTTTTTTTGAAGAAAAGAGAGGGCGCTATCAGTTATTACCGTGGCGCTCTTTCCACTTTTCCTTCTTTTCCTGCCATTTTTCCATACGGTCTTTCTGGTGCTGTTCGTACTGGGCGCGCTGCTCCTCGTTCAGAACATCACGAATCTCTTCCTGGGTTTCCTTGTGCAGTTCGCGCATCTCTTCGCCTTTCTCGCGGTAGATTTCGCGCACTTCCTGCTGCTGCTCCTCGCTGAGGTTCAGTTCCTGGGTCATTCTCTGAACGTGGCGGTCGGCGCCTTTTTCCATCGGTGAGCCGGCGAAGGCCGCGGCGGAGAACAGGGTCAGCGTGACAATCATCAGTTTTTTCATCGTCTTGCTCCTTGAGTAACGCTCCGGAGTATCCGGATTCCCTTATAGATTGGCCTTACATTGTGCAGCCACGATGCAGCGAATGTGGAAACATCGCTACAAGCTTCAGGCTGCAAGCCACAAGCCACAAGCAAGCCGAGGCTTCGCCGCCAGAACGGCCTGCTTGTGGCTTGCAGTTTGTCGCTTACGGCTGACCGGGTTCAAGTTTCTTCATCAGGATTTTGCAATCGATAACCGACGCCATAGACGCTGCCGATCCAGTCGTGGTCGCCGGTCAGGCCTTCGCTGAGTTTGCGCCGCAACTTGCGGATATGGCTGTCGATGGTGCGGTCGGACACCACCCGGTGGTCGGAGTAGATCACGTCCATCAGCTGGTCGCGGGTCCAGATGCGCCCGGCCTGGCGGGACAACGCCGCCAGCAGCTCGAATTCGATCGCGGTGAGCGCCACCCGGGCGCCGTCGTGGACCGCCTCGAAGCGGTGCCGGTCCAGGGCCAGGCCGCCCTCGGCCGGGGGCTGGGCGGCGTTACCGGCGCGGCGCAGCACCGCCTTGACCCGCGCCACCACTTCCCTGGGGCTGAACGGCTTGCAGATGTAGTCGTCGGCGCCGATCTCCAGGCCCAGCAGGCGGTCCACCTCTTCCACCCGGGCGGTGATCATCAGAATCGGCACTTGAGAGAAACGGCGGATCGCCTTGCACACTTCCATGCCGTCGCCGTCGGGCAGCATCAGGTCGAGCAGCACGGCGTCGAAGTCGCCGTCGCGCACGCGCTGCTCGGCGTCGGCGGCGCTGCCGGTCTGCTCCGGCTCGAAATGGCTGTGGCGCAGATAGTCCGCCAGCAATTGCGCCAGCCGGGGCTCATCCTCGACGATCAGAATTTTCGCCATGCGTTGTTCCTTCCGTTCTCTGTGGGAGCGGGCTTGTGGGAGCGGGCCCTGCCCGCGAAAGGGTGGCTTATAGCCACCCGGCAGGATCCCAGAGCCCTCTCTAACAGCGGTACAAACAGCCTCTCTGGAATCCTGCCGGGCGCTTCGCTCCCTTTCGCGGGCGAGGCCCGCTCCTACAATGGCAACCGCACCGTGATTCTGAGACCACCCAGGGGGCTGTGGTCGGCCTCCATCGTGCCGCCGTGCGCCTCGACGATACGCCGGGCGATGGCCAGCCCCAGGCCGGCGCCGCCGGTCTGGCGGTTGCGCGAGCTTTCCACCCGGTAGAGGTGATCGAACAGTTTCGGCAGGGCGTCATCGGGCACGCCGGGGGCGCTGTCGTTCAGGGTCAGGCGCCAGTCGTCGCCGTCGCGGCCCAGGGTAAGGTGCACCTCGCCGCCCTCGTCGGTGTACTTGAGGCTGTTCTGCAGCAGGTTGTCCAGCAGCTGGCGCAGGCGCACCGGGTCGCCGTTGACCCGCGCCGGGCTCAGGTCGGTGCGCAGGCGCACACGGCGGCGGCCGAACGCCGGGCGCACCGCGTCCACGGCGTCCTCGCAGAGCGTGTCCAGATCCAGCGCGGTGAAGTGGTAGCGCAGGTTGCCGGCGTCGGCCAGGGCCAGGTCATGCAGGTCGTTGACCAGATGGGTGAGCTGGCGCACCTCGGATTCCAGCGCGGCGATGGTCTCGTGGTTGAGCGGCCGCACGCCGTCGACCACCGCTTCCAGCTCGCCCTGCAGCACCGACAACGGCGTGCGCAGCTCGTGGGCGATGTCCGAAAACCAGCGCTGGCGGGCTTTCTGGCCCTGGTCCAGGCGCTCGCCCAGGCTGTCCACATGGCGGATCAGATCCCCCAGCTCGTCGCGGCGCCGGCTGCCCAGCCGGGTCTGGTAGTCGCCCTCGCGCAGCTTGCGGGTGTGGGCGCTGAGTGCCGTTACCGGCGCCACCAGGTGGCGCGCCAGCAGCCAGGACACCAGCAGCGACAGGGCCAGGCCCACCAGAGCCATCCAGCCGGCGAAATTGAGCTGGCGCTCCTGGAAGCGCCGGTCAAGCTTGTCGCGGATCGCTTCCTGGTCGGGGTAGGCCAGCCAGCCCACCAGATCGTTGTCGGTGCGGATCGGCACCAGGCGGCTGAACTGTTGCGTCGGCGGCGGGCCGATCAACGGGCGCCGGTCCGCCGTCAGCAGAGTCAGATGGCGGGGCGCGTCGCGGCGGTCCCGCTTGCCCGGCTCGGTGTCGGTGTTGCGGTCGCCGGCCAGCCAGTAGAGCCGGCCCAGCACCCGCGGGTCGCTGAGCAGGAAGTCCCAGCTGCCCCGTTGCGCGTACAGCACGCCGAGGTGGTCGGCCAGGCGCTCCACCTGGGCCTGCTGGCGCTCGTCGATGTACTTGCGCAGGCTCTGCTCGAACGCAAAGAAATAGAAACCGCTGGCGGCCACGATCAGCACCACGAAGGTGCCGAGAAAGGTGAGGAAAAGCTTGTTGCGTATGCCCATGGTCGGCCGGCGGACCTCGCCAGAATAACGGAACCGCCAGTCTAAGCCCTGCCGGCCCCGCGACCCAGCGCCTTGCACATTCTTTCAAAATCGCCTGTGGGAGCGGGCCCAGCCCGCGACAGGCAAATCCCTGAATATATATGACTGCCGGGTCTGTCTCCTTATTAAAATTAATGTGGAAGTTGATGTCAGGGTGATGTTAGGTTTTCGCGCACAAAAAAATATAAAAAATGGGACAGATAAAATTGTTCCTATAATAAGGATTTCTTGAAAAATGGACGATATTGATACGGAAAAAACGGGGAATCGGCACCTCTACGTTTACCGAAAGGAGGCCTGCAAATTCTGGTGGTGTGCACTGCCCTATGTCGACGAAAAGGGTCGTAGAAAGCAGTTCAGGAAGTGCTTCAGAGACAGTCGGTATCGGGATAAATACGCCGCCCTCGGCGCGGCTTTGGACTGGCGGGATGCACAGTTGGGAGCACTCAAGCGTTGGGGCACTCTCGGAGCGCCGCCGAAGCTGAGACGTGTCTCCGTCAATGAACTGGGCAGCCTGAAACCTAAAGACAACAGCTTCGGCATCATCGGTATCACCGTCACGCGCCGCCAAAAACCCAAAGGCATCAATGTGTCGGTGACCGCGCAGCGCGGGCAAAAGAAATGGTTTTCCATGCGCCGGCACGGCGCGTTCGAAGCGTTCCGGCTGGGCGTGCGTCAACGCTGCGAATGGATACAGGTGCCGGTGCCCAGCGACGAAGAACTACGCCGCCGTTTCCAGCACTGGCTAGAGAATAATTACCGGCTTCTGGAAGAGTATGACATTTCCGCGTAAAGACCCAAAGGTAGAAAAGCGCATGTTCCATCATGACATCATGTTCCGGAACGCGGGGAGGCTGCCAAAGTCTTTTGGCTATAAAGATCTTCTTGATCTTGCGAGCTTTTCGATACCTGGTATCTCGGCTCCCGGTAAGACATTCTCTTGTCTGCGCTTTATTCAGAAGTTCTGCAGTGACAGTGCGGGTGCCCATGACCGGTTTTACCAGCTCAAGGATCCACGCCGTTACGACAGGCTCGCCGATCTCAAACAATGCGTTTTCCATCTGACCGAGTCCAAAAGCGCGGTTCTTCGCCAAGCAATGAAAGTGGAAGGTGCGGAGTTAGAGGAAGATTTATTCCACTTTCTAGCGTTGCGTTTGGAAGCCTGTAATTCGGAGTACTTCTGGCGCTTCAGTCTGAGGCAAAAGTATCAATGGCTCCATGACCGGCATGGCACCGGTGTTTCGCTATCCGATGCCACGCATACTCTTTCGGTGGCCGGCAACGAGCTGGCCCTGGCGTTGGATCAGGAAGACGAGGACCGTTGCTTGGCCGCTGTATCGGCGATCATGGACTGGGCAAGGGTTTATTATCCAGTCGGCTTGAGAAGGCACAACAAACCTACCGTTGAGAAACTTTATGAGTCGCGGTCCTTGCTGAGAGTGATAAGAGAGCATGTTGCTCTTTTGAAAGTCGGTGACCATGAAGGAGTCATCTATATGAACTCCGGCTGGTCTAAGGTATGGGGCTGCCTTATACCCGATATGATGATGATGGACAGCCGGGTTTCTTATTCGCTTGGCCGAATTTTCCAGGCGTACAGCTCGGAAGCAAAGCTGGATCTGCATTTCCTATGTGAACGGGTAGGGTTTTACCAGGTCGGCTTCCCGGGGCGTACGGTTGATGGCATACCAAAAATTGATAAACGCCCGGAGGTCTGGGCGCTGTCGGCGATTAATATGTCCCGTTTTTTGCTGGATTTTTTAGAGTATTGCAGGAGGAATAACCGCCTGATTCTTAACGGTTATCCGTTTAGCTTGAGAGGCCTCGAAGCGAAATTGTTCATGATGGGTGGTAGCCAATTTGTGGGAGCGGGCCCTGCCCGCGAAAGGGAGCGAAGCTCCCGGTAGGATTCCAGAGGCCTTTCCGACGATGGTGCCAACAACGCTTCTGGTATCCCTGCCGGGTGGCTATAAGCCACCTTTCGCGGGCAAGGCCCGCTCCCACAAGGCCGTTAACGATCCTGGCGACGCACCCATTGCGGCTCATCGGTGCCGGTACGCAGGTTGATGGCGCGGGCCATCACGAACAACAGGTCGCCGACGCGGTTGAGCACGGCGCGGCTGACCGGGTTGATCTGGTCGTCGTCGCCGACCGCGATCAGGTCCCGTTCGGCGCGCCGGGCCACCGTGCGGCAGTGATGGCACCAGGCGGCGTCGGGATGACCGCCGGGCAGCACGAATTCCTTGAGCGGCGCCAGCTCCGCGTTGAGCATGTCGGCCTGGGACTCCACCTCCACCAGATCGTCGTCGGTGAGGGTGACGGTGCCGGGCACTGCCAGTTCGCCGCCCAGGTCGAACAGCAGATGCTGGACCCGCTCGAGCAGCGCGTCCAGATCGTCGTCCAGGGCCCGGGCGCGCAGCACGCCCAGGCCGCTGTTCAGCTCGTCCAGCGCACCCAGGGCCTGGATGCGCGGGTGATCTTTGGCGATGCGGCTGCCGTCGGCCAGGCCGGTGCGGCCGTCGTCGCCGCTGCGTGTGATCACCCGGTTGATGCGGGTTTTGTCGTCCTTGCCGTCGCTCATGGTCAGAATTCCATTCCGAGGCTTACCCGGTAGTGCCGTTCCGGCAGGGGGTAGGCGTTATAACTTGGGTTGCTGATTGCTTTGACGCCGTAATCCGCCGCCAGTTCATCCTCCAGGTTATAGGCCCCGATGCGCAAGTAGGCATTTTGATAGCGGGCGGTGGCTTCCAGGTCGGTCATCCGGTAGCTGTCGATCTGCTGGAAGTCGTTGGGCTGGTCGTTGTCGAAGCGGCGCTTGCCCACGTAGCGGTGCGCCAGGGACAGCTCCAGCCAGGACAGCGCCTGCCAGTTGGCCTGGGCGTAGAACAGCTGGCGCGACACCAGCGGCACGTCGTTGCCTTCCCATTCGCCCTCGTCGAACTCGGCCCGTTGCAGGGTGCCGTTGAGCACCAGGGTGAGGTCCCGGTCCAGCCGCCAGCGGCTGTTCAGGCTCACGCCACGGCGCAGGGTGCGGTCTTCCAGGTTGACGTTGGACCCGAAGCCGCCGGCATAAGGATTGAAGACGATTTCGTTGTCGAAGCGCCCCTGCCAGGCGGTCAGCGTGGAGGTCTGGAGGCCTTTTTGCCAGCTGGCGCCCAGGGTGTACTGCTCGCCGGTTTGCGGCTCCAGCAGTTCGTCGTCCGGGGTGATTTCGTCGGCGTTGACGATGCGCACGCTGCGCTGGGCGCCGGCGAACAGATCCAGGCCGCCGTCGAAGTGGTAACGCACGCCGCCTTCGTACATTTCCGCGTCCTGGCTGTCCTCGCCCTGGCCGGCGCTGAAGCCGGTGGTTTCCGTCTCGGTGTCCACGTTCAGGCGGCGCGCGCCCAGGGTGAACGACCAGCGGTCCAGGGTCATCACGTCGTGGAAATACCAGGCGGTTTGCCGCTGGTCCAGGTCCTTGGTGCTGGTGGGATCGCCGATGTCGCCTTTGCCGGCGGCGCTGCGGTTCTCCAGGCGGTAGTCGTACAGATCCCAGCCCACGGTGGTGTTGTGGGTCAGGCCGGCGGCCTGGAACTGGCTGGTAAAGCGCGGGTTGACGCTGTAGCTGTCCACGTCGGTTTCGCCGTAGGTCGGGAAGCCCGGATCAAAAAAGTAATAGCTCTGTTCCTTGCGGCGGCCGGAGAAATCCAGATGCAGGCGGCTGTGATCACCGATGCGCACGTTCATGCCCGGCATCACCGTGATGGTGTCCTGGTCGGCCCAGTCATAGGGGGTGTTGGCGCCGTCCGGATCGTCCTCGAACAGGTTCTCGCCGGTGGCCAGGTTGACGGTGCGGCCGCCGGGCAGGTCCAGGTTCTGGCGCTCGCCGGTGGCGGTCAGGTAGAAGGTCAGGTCGTCGCGGCGGGTGCGCAGGTCGGCGAAGGCGTTGCGCTGCTGCAGGTCGTTGTTCTCCCGGTAGCCGTCGCTGTGCAGGGCCTGCACCGAGGCGGCGGCGCTGGTGTGGTTGTCGGCGCCGCCTTCGTCCTGATGGTGGCCGGTGGCCCACAGACCGCCGCCGGTGGTGCTGAAGCTGCCGCCGGTGACTTCCACGCCGGCCTGGTTCCGGTAGCGCTCGCGGGTGACGATGTTGACCGCGCCGCCGACCACGCCGTTGCCGTACAGCGCCGCGCCGGCGCCGGGCAGCACTTCGATGCGCTCGATCGCCGCCAGCGGGATCGAGGCGATGTCCGGGCCGGACAGGTCCACGTTGCTGTAGCGGCGACCGTTGAGCAGCACCAGGGTGTTGGAGGTGGCGTTGGCGCCGAAGCCCTGCATATCAATGGTGGCGCGGGCGCCGTTGATGCCGAAATTGCGGCGCACCTGGACGCCGCCCAGGGTGTCCAGCACGTCCGCCAGATTATTGGCGGGCATTGCCTCGATGGTGTCGCGGTCCAGGATCAGGGTGCCGGTGGGCAGTTCCCGCGCCACGCTGGCGGTGCGTGAACCGGTGACTTCCACCGGGGCGAGTGTGTTGTCGGCCTGGGTCACAGGCGCGTACAGGCAAGCCGTGGCCAGAGCCAGCTTTACAGCGGCGGCCACCTTAAGGGGGTGGGTATGCATAGTATTGTCCTCCCGATGCACCCTCCGTACATGGGGTGCGCCCCGGCCGTGGTCGGCGGGGGCGCGCCAGTGGCGACAGGCCGGTCTCCGGGCTCGAGGGGTGACGCCGTTACCGCCTTCCCAGGACGTGCCTGGTGGCGTTGTGGTAACGGCTACCTCATACCGTTGCGGGGGCAGCGCCGGCCTTTCACCGGCTTCCCGTACACCTGAAGCGGTGGCAAACATAGAGCAACGCCGGCCCCGGCACAACTTTCGCGGAGTTTGTGGGGGCGGGCT
>CENV01046360.1_pt1 | contig 10439 bp, 8 predicted proteins | sample 530231 | NCBI WGS metagenome assembly CENV01 (sample SAMEA2619815, study PRJEB7988) | marine metagenome | biome: marine biome (ENVO:00000447); feature: surface water layer (ENVO:00002042); material: "saline water (ENVO:00002010), including plankton (ENVO:xxxxxxxx)" | depth 5 m | reverse complement strand
TATGTTGATTCCTCAAACAGAGGCCCAACGAGTTTTGGAACATTTAAACAATTCACAAAGAGTGAAAATTCACTAAAGAGAATTTCTCTAAACTCACCAAACTCAGATCCCGATGGTAATGAATTTTACACATTTCCTGATAGACTACCATATAATCTCGATGCCAGAGATAATACAATATTTGGTTTTGACCAACCATTTATACTAAAGGATATTGGAGATAAATGGGGCCCTAATATTGAATCTACATTGGATGGAGGATTAGTACGAGGTGGAATTGTAACCTCGGTGGCAAGAGGTTTAGCTGATGTATCAAGATTATCGAAGTTTATATTGACTCCGAAGGGTATTTTATTTGGTCTCAAACAGGCAGGATTTCAACTACTAAATCCAAGAGCTGAAACAAGAATTTGGAATCCATTATCGTTAGGTAGTGGTAATACTACTGTTTTAGGTGTACCATTAAGACTCGATAGACATTTAGGTGGTGTAACATATGAACAGGCTATAAAACCACTTGGTTCTACTCTTGACCAATATGGAACTGCACTAACCCTACCTGTAGGACAAGGGCCTGCTATAGCGGGTGTTACACTTACAAGAGTTACTTTGGCACATCTTTCAGCAATGGTTCCAAGTGCTGGTGGAAAAGTTTCACTACCTGCCGTACCTGAAATTTCAGTTGATGCATTAAGTCTTGGTAATCTTACATCATTATCACCAAATACATTTCCACAAACAGATGGAATTGGAAATAGAATTCCAAACTTGAACAAATATAGGAGTAATAAAGGATATACGAATATCAATGGGACATCAACATTACCAGCAAGAAATCCTGAGGCTGGATTTAAAGATACTTTATTTTCAAGTAGATTTGCTGGTTCACCACTAACGGAATTGGGTGTATTAGAAGAGAATGATGGTAGTATATCATTTCCACCAAAATCTATCACGGATAATGTTTTAAGAGCAGAAATATTTGATGGTAATCAAGACTCACAAGGAAGTTCTTACTTTGTTCAAACTCCATCAGATTATTTACTTGGTGAGTTAGATGAAAAGGACAATGTATCAGTTCTCAGGTCAGTAGCATATGGAAATCCAATTTATGGGACAGGTACACAAGTATCTATCTTTAATCCATTAAGCACTAATCAAGGAGAAATTAATTTTAGAGACCAATTATCCTACAGACCATTGGATTCAGATTATCCAGCAAACTTACAGATTCGTAGGATACCCAATGAAGATGACACATCCCGATTTTCTGTTCATTTCTTAGGTAATCTATATGGTGATTTCCGAAATAAACAATTGGAAAATGGAAGACAGAAATACATACCAAGTATTGGAAAACCAACGACTCCTGTAATCATTCCAACAAATGATACGGGTAGAAGTGGAGTTGATGTAGATAACAAAATACTTTACTTGGGATATCAAGGTAGTATAGCCTTTCAATCCACACAAATTTTCGGACAGAATGACATAACACCTGGTACTACGAGAGAAAGAAAAACTAATTTATCTGCGAATGAGAGACCAGATAACTTCTCAAGTGTAGCACCAAACGAAGAAAATTTACCAAACCTTACACGAAAGAATATTAAAGGTGAGGGTTTAAATCACGATGGTAGGAACAAGTGGAGAGATAATCGTAGATATCCAAAGGCATTAATAGATAATGAGGATTTTGTTGGTCTTTTAGGAGTAAGGTATGATAATAGTTTTAGTGCAGAAGGAGATACCGATAATCCTGAACAATACATAATTGAAAAGGGTGGCATAGTATCCAACTTCAACTCCGATATATTTAACCACAAGGATGTTCAAGGTAGTGCAACACCTAAGTTTAGACAAGAATTATACAAAAAAGGTGCAGAATACGCAGGTGAGAACAGACCACAAGAAACAGTTGATAAATCTTATTTGACACAACTCTTGGGAGAAGAAACGGCTTTTGGCAGATTCGGTAGATTAGCAACTGATGATGAAGGTGACCCTATAGTTAACATAAAGACTGCTCATGTACCAAGTCCAAATAATCCACAACAGAGATTATCGAAATTCAGTACGGAAATAATAGAAGGAAACTCATCTCCAATTTTTAAACTTCAGAACTTCCCATTACTCAATGATACAACGGATGGAAACAGAGGTCTACAAGGTCAAGCTTTAGGATTCTTAGGTGAGAATGAATCACCAATTAAATTAGCTTCAAATCCTTACGGGCCTGAGTTGGGAGACAAGACCACCTATAATAGATTAGGATTTTCTACACTACCTTATGAAAAATCTTTAATAGGACAGAGTGATGAGAATGTTGGTCAAAAGGAAAGTAAGTTTAAAACTGAGGAAGGTTTCTTACCAAGAGTATTAAAGAAGTTATTTACCAAAAACGATAATACCGATAAAGGTGACCTTCAGTTAGGTGATAATGAAATCACAGCAAACCTACCTTCTCAAGAACGGACAGTTTCACTTTCTAAGGGAAGAGGAAACGCAATCGATAGGTATAGAACATTGGCATATGGAGATTTACCGAGTGGTGGTAACGACTCGAATCGTTATGAAAAAAGGGAAGACCAAGTTATCGGTGATGATTTCAGAACTGGACGAAAAAAACCATTATTGGATGATTCCGATGGAGCAAAAGGAAGTCAATTTACTTTTTCAGCTGGAGTTGGTTATATCAAGACTTCAGTAGATGGTAATATTCGTGGAGACCTTTCTGATAAGTTTGATAGAATCAACATGACTCCTTATGGTGAGGATAACAATGAGGATTATATCAAATTTAAATTTTTTGATGAAGTAAATAAAAAACACATAATATTTCCAGCCACATTGAAAGGATTCAACGATACATTTACACCAGAATATAGTGGTGAAAGATATATAGGAAGACCTGACCAAGTATGGGTTTACCAATCCACACAAAGGGAAATATCGTTTGATTTTGATGTTGCAGCATTATCAAAACAACAACTATTGGTATGTTGGGAAAAATTAAACTATTTAGCTGGATTGACATATCCGAATTGGAAGTCACAAGGAACCACCACAAGGATGCAAGCACCATTTATAAGTTTGACTATAGGTGATATGTTAAATAGAACACCTGGCTACATTAATTCCTTGACATTCAATGTTGAGGACACTACAACTTGGGATATCGATCCTGGTTTTCAATTACCAAAAATCATTAGTGTTAATTGTACATTTGTACACATTGGAAAACATCCGTTAGCTAATCGTGGTATTCATTATGACCTACCTTGGTTGAAGAGATTATCAAGACAACCTGGTGGTAATCCAGCTTATCAATTAACAACTCCACTTGGTGGTGAAGGTGCGAGAAACAATCAAATTTTAGAACCGAGCACAACGAATGAGTAGATATAGATACACTAAAATAAAAAGGGATAGTGATTCCAACAGAGTATATGGTTTAACAATCTATCCACAAGTTCCGATACAAGACGGAGATTTATTTGTTTATCCAATCGATGGGGATAGGTTAGAAAATGTTGCATATCGATATTACAACGACACTTCACTTTGGTGGATTATAGCCGAAGCCAACAATATTAAAGGAGGCAGATTTGCACTCGACCCTAATGTAGAATTACGAATACCCATAAACATAGAACCTATTTTATTGGAATTCAGAAATATCAATTCTACTGGAACCACTGGAACTTCAGGAGGTGGGGGTGGATATTAATGATTAATCTATCACCAATCAACAAGAAAATTAGAGCAACCTTAGCCAATCGTGAACTTGCTGTATCGAGACAAGTTAGAGGTATTGAAGATACTACTGGAACACTCGATTCAAGATTCGAACAGGTAAAAGAACGAATAGAACAAGAGGTGATGAAAACCCTATGGGTTAAGATGTTTAGTGCTATCAAACTAAAATCAGATCCTGAGAATGTTGAAAGGGTTGCCAGACTTTATGGTGGTGAGGTATATGACGAACAAGGAAGTTATCATGAAACGGCAGGTTATAAGGGTACATATGGAATTAGAAATTTACAAGTCGGTGATTCAGTCGCACAATACGCAAATGATTTGAATAGACCACTACCTGGTATATTAGATTTTACTTGTGAATATAAGGGTGGACTATACGCCATAAGAGAAGCAACAATAAATTGGGTTGCTTGGGACATGGAAGATTTAGAAAGACTGAAGAAACATTTTTGTGCACATGGTAAAGGGGTATTATTAGAATGGGGATATGAGACAGCTTCTGTAATGGATGTCGTTACTGATTCAATAAGTGAGGAAGAAATAATTGATGGTCTTGCTTACGAAAAGATTAATGCACAGGTAGCTGAAAGTGGTGGGAAGTATGATGGTATAGCAGGAATTATTTCAAACTTCGAATGGAATTTAAGAGATGATGGTGGTTTTAATGTACAAACCACGATTGTATCAAGAGGTGTCAATGTTTTGAACAAGGTTATCGACCAACCAGATGCACCTTTGATTGATGTTGATACGGATGAAGCCGATACAACAGAAAACAAAAAAACTGTGGTAACTCCAACATTACCTGAATTTATATCTGCGATAAGTGAACAAGTTGTTAAACTTTCAGTTGGAGATAAGGGTTTTCTTGGTGGTGAAGGTGACGAAAGTAGGTTACCAATTACCGAAGGTGGTCGTAATGATTGGTCTAAAGCAACCAACTCGCAACCACCAGGTGTAGCATATTTCAGAGGAGATAGTTTTTTTAGGACAGAAAAAAACAGAGGCCCTTATGTGACTTGGGGTTGGTTCGAAGACAATGTTTTGAGTAATTATGTTGGTAGATTTACTGAAGATGGAAAGGTTTTGAATCAATTTAGAAGTATTCAACCCATAATAACTCGTGATGGTGACTTTGTCGTGGAAGGTGGTGGTAAAACAAACAACATAGCAGAAGCTAAAATGGAATCCGTTAGAATAAGTAATAGTCAATACTTGGTTACACCACATTTCGATAGATGGATACTACCAGGTCAATTTCCTTATAATAAAGGTGAGGATGCAAGTGAAGGTCAATGGTGGAACCTAAGTGACGCCGAAATGACAGCTAGGTCAGCAACATATGTTAATAACAAAAGTTATTATGAACCATTTGCTGTTTCCGATAATAAAAATGATGGTGGTTATTTAAGAAATATTTTAATCAGTACTGAATTGTTAACCGAATCGTTCAAAGAAGCAAAAACACTCAAAGAGGGTATGCAAAAACTATTCGATGAGATAAGTGGAGATTGTGATGGGTTTTGGAACTTTGTAATCGTAACCGACCCCTACATACCTGGTAATGTTAAAGTGATAGATTCCAAACAATCTGCAGTCGAACCATCACAATATATTAGTGAAGCGTTCGAAAGTCCAAAACCAAAAAAAGAAGATAATTTAATGTTTGTATTCGATAGTTGGGGTGATAAGAGTATAGTCAAATCCCAAACTCTATCAGCTAAATTACCAAGTGCTATGGCAGTTACCGCTATGTATGGTGGTGTTGCAAAAGAAGGTACTGAAACATCAGAGGGTAACACCGATGGAGTTGATTTGGCAAAAGTAACAAGTGGGGAGTCAGATGACGCAACACAAAAAAATGTTTTAGTTCCAAATAAATTATTTGGAGCTTTTGGAGCCATAAATCCCTATGATTTAGAAAACGCAGGTAGAACTACATCCTATCCTCAACAATTTGGAAAAGGTAAAGGTCACCAATTTACATTGGATTGGAAACAGATTTTAAAAGCTTACGCTGAAAATCAAGATGATGAGACAAAGAAAAATCAAGAAAAGGAAAATACAAAAAAACAGGCAAGTAGAAAATCACAGGCAGTAGAAAAGTTCGTGATGGAATTGAAAAATCAAGAGGCCCTATATGACACATTCGGAAATTTGAAAGAAGACATAGATGATGATATACTATATAAAAGGTCTATGAATAACATCCTCTCAGGTACTGTGAGAATAGAAGGTAATAAAGCACTTGAATTAGAATTAAAAAATAGAGGTGGAACAGATTTATTACCAGTCGAGCTTGAGATAGCCATTCAAGGTATTAGTGGTATACTACCAGGTAATGTATTTCATGTTAGTTATTTACCTGAGATTTACAAAAGGTCATGTGTGTTTCAAGCACTTGAGATAAATCAAAATGTAAGTGGGGGAACTTGGGAAACCACAATCAAGGGACAGATAAGGGTCGCTGCTGATGTAGTCGAAAAGGTTATCGGTGAGATTCAACAACAAGTACAGGATGATGTGATAACACAAGAACAAGCCGAAGCTAATGAACAGACTGCAAACCAAGATTCCACTAATTCAGGTCAGAATCCAAATCCTGTAGTTGGCACGGCTTCACCGACATTCGAACCACAAACAGAACCTCAAAATGTTGTTTCATTGGGTGATTCCATAAGTGTACCCGGTAAGGGAACAATTAGGGTTACAGATTTTGAAACGGCCTTCGCTTTTGCAAGAGCTAAATACGGAAAAGGAAAAGTATTTACTTGGAAAGGAAATGATTATGTTACTAATTACAAAGAGGAAGGATATGGTGGTATCACCGACACACAATCTCAGGCCGATTTGACTCAATTAAATAATGCAAGTGATTTCGATTCTAATAATGTAGATTCGAGTGGTGATAACAATGTATCACCATACCCAAATCCAGCACAAACCGTAAATACTGATTTACCAAATAATCCGACACCAGGTTTTTCAAATGAATCAACGACCACTGCAACTGGCACCACAAATACAAGTGTAATGAATGTCACAATCGGTGGTGATTCAGGATTTAATCCTCGATTCACTTTTGATGTCACAGGTGATGAAGACATTGGATTTACAGTTGATTGTCAAATGATTGTTGATGACCAAGATGGTTCATACGAAAAGTATTTTGGAAGGGCTAATAATAAAAGATTAAATATAGCAAAACAAAGAGCAAAAACTCGAGCCCTTCAATCATATGGTAGTACTCAATAGGAGAATCTAAATGAGTTTAGAATTGTTAAAACAACTAAAAGAAAAGATGAAACACAAACATAGGTTGGCATCAAACGAGCGTGTCATCGAAAATGCAGGTATCGTTGAGGATACAAGAGATTTCTTTTATACAGATGGATATCCTGTGGAAAAAGGTACACCATACCACATTCATATAGATGATTTTCAAAAGGCAGAAACCTACATGACAGGTGAAAAGCATGAACCTAAATCAGTCGAAATATATAGAAGGAATGGAAGTACAGTTTTTGGTCAGTATAAAAAAATCAAACCATCAAGAAAAAAGCAAGAATATCTACAACCATATAAATGGGAAATTAAAAAGAAAGACATATCTCGTGGATATTCAAAAAGATTCTTTGCTAAAGAAAACTTTGGAAGTAAAACAATTATAGAAGTTTCAGAAAAAGATGGTAAGGGTGGTTCCAAACTTTATCAAATAATTAATATGAAATGGTTCTTGGGACATGATAAAGCGTTAATCGAGTTTCAAAACTTACTCTCATTGGGATATGCTAAAAAGAACGGATTTTATCTATATGATACAATATCACCACTAAGTGGATATTTGGGTTCTGAAAATCCTCTACTCGATAAGACAGAAGAATTGAATTCGAGGGATGTTACATCACCACAGACTAATCAAAATAGTGGTGGAGAATCAAACATGACAATCACTTCACCAAGTAATGGTGGTGGTGGTAGTGCATATTAAAAATGTTTTTAGAAGTTTTATTAACTAATTATAATAAATTGAGGTTATATGATTCTTTGGTTCACTGGTCAGCCAGGTTCAGGTAAAACTACACTATGTAAAGAACTTAGAAAGAGGATTTTCTGCACTTCTCAGAAAACTATACATCTTGATGGTGATGACCTAAGAGATATTTTAGACAACAAAGATTATTCAGAAAAGGGTCGTAGAAAAAACATAGAATTTACCATCAATATGGCTAAGGTATTGGAAAACAAAGGTTATTTAGTTTTAGTTTCGTTGGTTTCACCTTATCGTGATTTAAGAATTGGTAAGGTTTTTTATTTACATTCTAAACGAGATCTTAGAAAACAATATCATGTTGAAAACTATGAACCGCCCATAGAAAACTTTACAAAAATTAACACAGATAAACCAATTGGAGATTGCGTAAGTGAAATACTCGATGTTTGTAGGTAGATGGCAACCTTGGCACGATGGACATAGATGGTTAATTGACCAAAGACTAAATGAAGGAAAAAATGTTTTGATTTGTATAAGGGAAGTTCCACCTGATGATGAAAATCCTTTTATAGCAAGTCATGTTATGAAAAATATCTTTTATGAATTACAAGATTTAGTTGAAAAGGGTAGAGTTAAATTAATGATTATACCTGATATTGAAAGTGTAAATTATGGTAGGGATGTTGGTTATGACATTATAGAACACATACCACCACAGGAAATAAAAAAAATATCAGCTACTGATATAAGGAGAAGCTTAAATGAAAATTGATGTCTTAGATAAAGGTCACATTGAGTTAGTAGATACTCTCGGTGATGATTTAACACCTGTTAACGCCGCCCGTGTATCATTTGGTGGTCGTTCAGACGAATTTACAACAAAAGATAAAAGACTTTCAAAATTCTTAATCAAACACAAACATTTCAGCCCATTTAGACATCAACATATAATGGTCATTGTAAAGGCACCTGAATTTGTACTTAGACAATGGTATAAGCATGTAGTTGGTATTGAAACCACATCCTCAAGTGTTACAAAAGACCATGCTTGGAACGAGATAAGTGGTCGTTATATTCCTGTTCAAGAATATTATCATCCTGAAATTTGGAGAAGACAGAGTGAGGATAATAAACAGGCAAGTGAAGGTGTGTTGGATGATTTACAACAAAAGAGGATGACAAGTATTTATAATGAATACATGAGACAAGTCGAGATGACATATGATAGGATGATAGATGCTGGAATGGCTAAGGAACAGGCTCGTATCGTACTTCCACTTTCTCAATATACATTGGTTTGGTGGACAGCATCATTTCAGAGTGTTATGAACTTTATCGAGTTAAGAGACGAACCAACGGCTCAATGGGAGATACAAGAGTACGCAAAGGCTATGAAAAAAATCATGTTTGAATCTTTTCCTGAAACCACTAAACTATGGAGTGAGATTTATTTAAATGAGGATTAGAAAAAATACTTACGATAAAGTTTGTCATTTGATAGCAGGTAATATTCGTGACAAAGTAAAACACCAAAGTCATGTTGTATTAGGTTTGGCTACAGGTTCTACACCAATTGGTATATATGAAAAACTTAGTCAAATGAAAAACACTAATTTTGGTGATACGATAACCTTTAATCTCGATGAATATGTCGGAATCGATAAACATCATGACCAATCCTATCAATATTTTATGAACAAACATTTGTTCAGTAATTTAAATTTTAGAAAACATTATTTTCCAACCGAAGAAAATTATAATGAATATGATTTGATGATAAAAAATAGTGGTGGTATCGATATTCAAATATTAGGAATAGGAACCAACGGACACATAGCTTTCAACGAACCTGGTTCAAATAGATATTCATCAACAAGAATAGTTGATTTAACAGAAAATACCATAAAAGATAATAGTAGATTTTTTGATAATATTAAAGATGTCCCTACTCAGGCATATACTATGGGATTATCAAGTATAATGGGTGCGGATAAAATATATTTAGTTGCTGTAGGAAAACACAAAAAACAAATTTTAGAAGAAGCCGTTCATGGGGATATAACTGAAGATATTCCAGCTTCTTTTTTACAAGAACATCCTAATTGTGAGGTTTATTATAGTGAATAAGATAGACAAAATAATGATTGTTTCACATCCTGATGATGAAGCATTATTTGGTGGTGCAGAGTTACTCAGTCATCCTGACGAATATAAAGTAGTTGTTTTAGATGAGTATCATAATGACATAAGAAGAAGAGAGTTTTTGGACTCGATGAGATTCATAGGTATTCATGAATACGAACATTGGACAGGCTACAAAGGTGGTGAAGATTATCATAGAGAAAAATTAATCTATGAATTACTCAGAGTTTTAAGAGAAAGAGAGTATGTGAAGATTGTAACACATGGTGAAAACGGAGAATATGGACATCCAAGACATAGAGGTTGTCATGATGTTTTGGCTCATTTAAGACCTGAATTACTTTGGTGTTTCGATAGAGGTGAAAAATTAGACAGCGACATGATTAAATTGAAAGGTGAATTGTTAGATTGTTATAGAAGTCAAAGAGAGGTTTTGGATTGGTTCAATTGGGAACACGAATCCATCAGAAAATTTAAATAGTTTGAGTATCCATAAGGATATTTATTAAAAAACAAATAGGTTATAGTGATAATTGAAAAG
>CENV01133251.1_pt1 | contig 10442 bp, 5 predicted proteins | sample 530231 | NCBI WGS metagenome assembly CENV01 (sample SAMEA2619815, study PRJEB7988) | marine metagenome | biome: marine biome (ENVO:00000447); feature: surface water layer (ENVO:00002042); material: "saline water (ENVO:00002010), including plankton (ENVO:xxxxxxxx)" | depth 5 m | reverse complement strand
AATGATGAACTTTGATAAAGATCAGAATCTGCAACTGTGAAAGTATCTGAAGTAGTATATCCTCCACCACCTGCATTTACAGTTGCTGCTGAAATAGCACCGCTAGAAACGGTAATGTTTGCAGTTGCATTAGTACCACTGCCTGAAGAATTTACTAAAGCAACGTTATTATATGTTCCGTCTTGATAACCAGAACCTGCTTGAGAAATTGTTAAAGAACCTGATAAAATAGATCCACCAACATCAGAAGTACTTACTCCAAGAGAATCAGATAAAGCATATCCAGAACCTCTAGCACTAATTACAACTTGAGTTACAGATCCACCTGAAATTGTAAAATCTGCAGTAGCATTGGATCCAGTACCACTTGTAAGTGGTACACTAGTATAAGATCCATCTACATAACCACTACCTCCAGTTAATGTACCAAGTACAGTGATAGCACCAGAAGCAACGTTTACATACTGAACAGGAATATCTAGATAAGTTGTATCATAATATCCAGCACCTGGTTGTGTAATAGTACCAGTAAATGCAACTGTTACATTTGCAGTAAAATCAGCACCTGTTCCTCCTCTAAATTGAACATTTTGTGTTGTTCCTACTGTATAACCTCTACCTGGAATAATTGTGGTTCCATCAATTGCTTTGTTAATTAAATTAACAGGTTTGAAGAAACTAATCTGCTGAGTAGTTTGCTTCATGATAGGACCATTATATCCTACCGTCGTAATTGAATTTGTAGTATCTTTAAAGAATCCAAGTTCTTCATCCGAATCAAAAGTAATTGACGGAGCAATTTCAGTACCGTCATTAACTAAAATTCTACCAGCAAATCTACTATCACCTGCAACTGTAAATTTCTCTGTAAGTGTAGTTGCAATATCAGCAGACCCAGGATCATTACCAATACTTACAACAGATCCAGTGTCAGTTGCTAAGAAAGTATGATTATAAATTTTAGCAGTGCTGTTAACTTCTAATGTATAATCTTCAATAGTATTGGGATCAGTTGGTCCAAATATACTAATTTTATTATTAGTAGAATCAATTTGAAGAAGATCAGTATCAAAAGCAACGCTACCATTGATTGTGGTAGCATCATTAGAACCTGCAACTGTCAATCTACCAGCAGTTCCAAGATCACCTTGAATACTCAAGTTACCTGATGTTGAAATACCTCCAGTAGTACTTAATACACCACTAACAGTTAAGTTTTGTGCAGTAGTAGTTCCAAGATTTACTGTTCCTGTAGTTGCAGAAAGATTACCATTAACAGTTAAGAAATCTTCAAGAAGTAAACTTTCAGCAGTAATAGCACCTGTTTTAGCAATACTTACAAAATTTTGTAATGTTGCACTACCAATTGTTATAACACCATTTTGACCATAGGTAGTATCTGTAGAAACGATACTATTACCCATGCCAGTATGCTGAGAGCAATAATAATATAAAGAAGGAGTAGTAGCAGTTACAATAATATAAGCACCATTCCCACCATTTAAAGCACCTGCAAGAGTAGTATATTGAGTTCCACCTGCTTGAGTTCCATCTGATGTTTCTGAGAATTCAAATGGATGTTGTGCATATGTCTCAGTATAAGTTGCATCTGGAGCAAATACAAATTTGTAAAGGGTGTCTTTATTTAAATCTAACGCTGGTGCTTCAACATAACCATTTCCATCATTTAAATCAATCCAATAAGCATTTCCTCCACCACCAGATTTAGGTCTTACTTGAACATTATATGTTACAGTAGTACCAATACCAGCAAGAGTATCATCACTACGAAGTTCAAATCCAGGAGAAAGTTGCTCACCAGCAACATATCCTTCACCTGTCACTGCTGTTTCTAAACCTTCATCAACAATATTTGCAGATGATAAGAATTGAATTGCACTAAATTCAAATTCAAATCCACTACCTCCTCCAGGAACGGTAGCAGTTACTGTATCACCAACATCATATCCAAGACCACTCCATGTAAGTGGTGGAGTGACATTAGTTACAGTATAAAGATCTGATGGAACTGTATATGATGCTCCAGCACCACCACTTGTTAAACTATTTCCATCTTCATCAACATATGTAAGATCTGAATTATTGAATGTTAAAGCATCACCAGCTTGATATTGATTATTTCCATTATCTGTTATAGTAATTGAAGTAACAGAACCTCCTGTAACATCAATTGATGCCTCTGCACCACTACCATTACCACCATTAAGAGGAACATTACTGTAGGAATTATCTGTATATCCACCACCACCAGTAACTGTTCCACCTTCAATACCTTTGACTGTTACTGTACCTTGACCACCTGTACCTGTACCAGTTTGATTGTTTTGACCTTGAATATTAGTAAGAGAAAGATCTTGATATACTCCTGGAACGTATCCAGAACCTGCTTGAGTTACTGTTCCATTAAATGCTAAAACTGTAACATCAATTCTAAGACCAACTCCTGTTCCTCCTGAAACAGGTAAATCTACATAAGTACCAACTGTATATCCAGAACCCCCTTGTCCAACTGAAACTGTATCTGGAACTGATGATGAAATATTAATATCACTTAATGATCTAAATTCTCCAGGAGCAATTCTAACCACTGAAGCATTGTTAGAAACTAAATCAAAGAATCCATCTCCAAGATCAACTGCTTTTCTAATACCAGTGTCTTGATCTCCATCAAATGCTAAAGAAAGACGAGTGCTACCAGAAATAAATGTTTCTAAGTTAACTCTTTGATTTAAGTTAATTTCAGAACCAGTAAATGGTGTTAAATTAATATCACCTGATGTTGTTGAAATAGTGTTACCAAAGAAAGTAAATGCACCTACCTCAATGGACGTTGGAAGGATCGTGGTGGTGTCTGCACCAGCAGATACTAGTAATTGGTCAAAACTAGTTCCAGCACCTGCTCCAGCACCTCCTGACCCTGCGAAAGAAAGAGTTCCTTTCTCTTGGTCAACTAAGAAAAGATCTCCAACACGGAAATCACCACTTTGGTCGGTAGATGTGAAAAATACACGACCATTATTTTGCTCAATAACTTCATTTGATTGTACAACCAAACTTACGTCATTATTATCATCTTTACCTACACCAATGTATCCAAAATTATGACCGATAAGACGTAAACTTACACCTTGACCATCAGCAGAAACTCCCTTCTCACCATAAACGTTGGCAGAAGAAAGAGAACGTAACTCAGCACCAAAATTAGTGTAATCTGCAAGAGTTATAAAAGTTGCAGTTCCACCAGCAGTAGTTCTAACATCTTGTGCAACAATACTGTCATCTTCAAATACACCAGCACCATTTGTACCCTCCATATGAAGAAGGAGAGCAGTAAATTCATCTGCTAAAAATTGAACTGTAGTTGGGGTAAATGTTGTATTATATCTTGAGGTACCTTTTGATACTCTTACTTCATCAATATATCCATTAAATCCAGAACTTCCATCAAATGCTGCACCAATAGTTAAACCTCTAGTTGGAAAGTCATTACCATCAGTATAACTAGAACCAACTTGAGAACCATCAACAAATAGTTTAGATACACCTGCAGTTCTTGATAAAGCAATATGATGCCAAGTAGTAGCACTAAGTGCGTTTGTTCCAGTAATTACTGCAGTTCCATTAACATAATATCTAATATCATCTCCATCAATATCAATAACAGGAGAAATTTCTGTAGGGGACTGTGATCTAAAATCAATAACTGTTTTAGATCCAGATGTATTGTTAAGATATATAAACGCTTCTAAAGTATATTCTCCAGTACTGAAGTTAAAATCAGAATCAGATGGTACTGTTAAACGATCATCTGTACCATCAAATAGTGCTGAAGAGGATCCAAGTTTTGATTGTGCAGTGCTTGTTACAGCATTATCGACTGCACTAACAGTTTTACCAGTAGTTTCATCTGTCGCAATAAAACGACCCTCACCTTGTCCATCCAAATAAATGTAAGTACCATCATTTTCGTCAATGGTTCCAAAACCACTAACCTTTTGAAAATTTACACTACCAGCACTTGCTGTTCCACTAAAAACACCATCAATATCAAAACCATTAGTACTAGCAGATGTAATCTTACGAAATTGTGTTAATCCTGTTTGACTACCAGAAGTGGTATTAATATAAACAAGATCTCCTGCTGATAATCCATGCTGAGAAGATGTCAACGACATTGACAGATTGTTATCAGCACCACTAGTTGTGTATGCACCAGTAACTTGTGATGTGCCTGCTTCAATCAAACCGATTTGGTTTCCAGATCCAGCAGTAAAATTACCTGTATCTCCTAAAAGATTTAAACGTGCTCTTGCAGTTCCAGCAAGACCTGTTCCACCAGAAGGGTTTTCTCCAAAAATACCAATTTGTGCATAGTATGTAAATGAATTTAACCATTCACAACGAACACCATTCTTAAGATATAAAGCAATTGAATTTGGTACAACAAATGTACATTCGTTAAAAAGAAGAGATGCTGCTACTGTATTTGAATTTGCAACAGAACCATCAAGTAATGCACCTCTACCTGCATCTCCTTGATCATATCCTCTAGGGTCAGAAGCACTAGTTACAGAACCCTTTGTAATTACACTTACTCTTTGTATATAAGGTCTTCTTTCAGTAATAGAAAAATTTGATTTAAATCTAAAACCATAACCAGTGTCATTACTACTATTATAATAAAAATTTCTAATAGTTAAATCTTCAATATTAACATTTCCAGAAATTAAAAAACCATCTAAGTCGTTAGTAGCAGTAGTTGGTTGAATAAAAACAGATTTAAGTCCACGTCCTTTAATTGTAACATCACTTGGAACAGTTAATGGAAAAGTTTCAGTATATGTTCCTGCCTCAACTACAATAGTGTCACCTGCTTGAGCATAATTATCCAATGCATATCTTAGAGAAGCAAATGCTGTAGTTGGTGTTTTACCCCAAGAATTTGATCCTGTTGATGCACCATGTCTTGGATTTACAGAACCAAGTGTCGCCTTATCTGTACCATTTACTGAAACAAACCATGTGTTTCCAACACCATCGGTGATGGAACTTGATAACATAGACGGAACAATAGTTTCGTCATTTGGGTCTGCATTCAGAACTTCCCTGATAGTACCACTGTCATTAATAAACAGCGATCTATCATTAATATTAATAGCAACCTCTCTATCAGAGAGGTCACTAGTCAGTGGTACTGAATTCGGAGTTGTCGAACTCTTGATTTTGATTCTGCTTGCCATTTATAGCATTCTCTTTTTCTATAATACTATTTAACCGATTGGATAAATCTTTAACTTTTGCTTCTAATACAACATTAGTAAGAGTCAAATCCGTAATCTTCTTTTGAAGAGTAGCGACTAATACATTAACATCAATTTCATTATTCATTGATCAACCTTAAGTGAATGTACCCCCATCAATTGTATCAGTCCAGACGGGGACTCCTCCAGCAGTAACTGTCAGAATCTGGAATGATGTGGCAACGTCAGGACCAACTCCTGGGTTTGCCATGTTTGCAGCAGCAGTTTCTAATAAATTACCTGTGCCATTACCATATAAAATACCTTTTGAATTAAATTCAGACCTACCAGTACCACCATAAGGTGTAGCAAGGTCTTCATCTAATTCAAGTGTACCCATAACAACAGTTCCTCTAGATGAAGAAACTGAAAGAATACGAACTTCTAAATCGTCAGTAGGTGAATTACCTCCGATATTAGCACCAGAAACAGTAAGTAAATCACCGTCTTGGTAATAAGTTCCACCATCAGCAACTGTTACTGAAGAAATTGCACCAGTACCATCTCTTACAACTGTAAGAGTTGCACCAGATCCACTACCTCCAGTAGCACTTTGTGCTGTATAAGTTTGGTTTGCTTGTCCTCCTATGACAGTACCGCTATCTTCATCAAGATCATTCTTTTCAATAGCAATAGTACCAACAGCACCAACTACATGAGTAAAGATGTTATTAGTGTTAGTTGCATCCTCAATAAATGTGAATGCCCCAGTGCCATTTGAAGAACCAGTTCTGTCGTAACCAAAGAAACCTATCTTTGTAGTTGCACCATCAAGATATGTATATGCGATACCACGGTCCATTCCATCGTCAGAACCTTGAGTAATTGTGACTGCATCACCCTCAGCAAGTGCTCCAATAGTTCCACCACCAGCAATACTAATTAATGTAGTAACAAATACTTGAGCAGCAGCAACACTTGGATCAATGTCCACAGTTTGTGGAGTTCCAGTATTGCCATCTGCTAATTGTAAATTTTCATAAAAAGAACTTTCTCTTAATGATTTACTACTTAATTGAACAGCAACTGTTGATCCAGTTTGTGAAATAAAAGTACCAATCTGTTCATACACTGAACCATCTTTAGTATAGATAGCAGCACCAACTGATGGACTAGAAGAAAATCCAGAAGAAGTACTAAATGTTACTGAAATACCAGAAATTGTTCTTCCAGTACCAATATTTGTTCCACTAATTGCAGACCCAACAATAATTCCTGAGGGGTTATCAATTGAAAGTGAAGTTGACCCAGTAACGGCACTTGACTTAATTACTTTTTCACTTACATCATCACCAAGATTAAATACAGGATCATTAACTGTCATCTGGGTAGAGTTTACAGTTGTGGTTGTACCAGCAACTTGTAAATTACCACGAACAACTAAATCACCAGCAGCGTCACCATTTCTAGGATCTGGATCTAAAATAAGTTGATTACCAGCATTTGTAGAAATTGTATTTCCATCTAGACGAATATTATCTAGATTAAATTGACCAGTTTGGTTAATAGTACCAGAAACAGTTTGAGTACCATTAAAAGTTACATTTGCTTGGAATGTAGTTTCTGAATTAACAGTTAATGTATCGGTATTAGCAGTACCTATAATTGCATTATCATCAACTCTAAGTTCATCTAACCATGCAACACCACCAACTCCAAGACCTCCATCAATAACTACAGCACCAGTTGATACACTATTTGATACTGTTGTATCTGCAATATAAATTTGAACTCCATTATCATATTGCCAATCAGCACCTTCAACTCTTACTTTATCAGTAGTTGTTTCATCATAACGTATACTTCCCTCTCCTAATGTACCAAACTGAATTTTAAGATCATCTTGAAGTCGTAATTCGGGTGTATTGACACCAACACGATCTAATCTTAAAACGTTATCTACTTCATCAAATCTAAATTCTATATCTCCAGTCGTTCCGAACTCAAGTTCTTGACTGTCTTCTACAACAAGTTTACCAGTACCGTTTGCTCTAAAAATAAGATCAGTATCTGTTGTATCAGTTTCAATGACGTTTGCATCAATATTAACGTCATCTACCCTAAAACGATCTACCTTTGAATTATTATCTGTAATAACTGCAGAATCTGATGTCAATGTACCATGTACATGATCAAGCATATCGGTAAAATACTTACCACCAATTACTTGTACTGTGGTATTGTTATCACCAACAAAAATTCTATCTCCTCTGTTGACCTGTGTACCAGCACCAACAGTAATAGCGAGTTCACCAAATTCTAACGAAGAAGGTACTGTGGTACCTGTACTTCTTTTTACTAGGATGGTTGATGCCATCAGAACGATCCTCCGTTAACTGTTACGTGATTTAACACGTTTGTTGTTTGAAATTTTTCTGTAGTTGCGTTGTAAACCATAACAAATCCTTCACCCAATCCTACAGTGTTGGTATCAACATCTGCAAGATTTTGTAAGGTGGCAGCACCACCCACAGCAACTCTAGAAACTGATGGGAAACTTTGGTCTCCAAATCTTACTCTTGCCATTTAAATAGTTACTCCTTCTACTATAGTTAGAACACCTTCTAAAACACGAGATTTTATTCCTGTGTCAGAAGTTAATACTACATCATAAACATATTTACCAGGATGCATTCCTCCAGTAACTGCATTGGTAAGTGAAATTTTCACCGCCCCCATAGATGGAGGAGATGTGATATCAACTACCATTGTTGTTGACGTTGAACTATCATAGTGTTTCTTAATTAAAGATGCACCACTATATCCAGTTAAGTCAAAGTTTGATCCGTTGTCTTTTGTCACAAAAAATGTGGACTCAAAATCAGCACCTTGATATACAATTAAATTGGTTACCGCAGATAACATTTACTGTTTTACTACTTCATGTTGTATTTATACCACTCGTTAGTTTTAACAACATGTCTTTAATTTCGCCAACATCTTTTTTTAATTCTTCAACTTGTTCAGCAGTTCTATTTAATTTTTCTTCGTCTGAACGTAATTTATTCCTAGTCGCTACATACTTTTCGTATTGACTTTGGTTTGTGTTAATTATTGCACCAGTTTTAGGGTCTCTAGCAAAACTACTATGCCCCTCAACAGGTATTAAGCGAGTGCTATGCATCGTAAATCTTTAATAAGTGGAACATCACATGCATTATTAGATCTCAATCTAATCTTAATTGCATATTGTGTAAAAGTATCATCTCCTGTCAAATCTTCTTGGAATTCATAATCAGAAAAATCAACTTCAGATTTAGCATCAGTGTAACTAGATGGTTTAGTAATTTCATCCCACTGAATTTCATCAGGATTTTCTTCATCACCTGCAAGTAATTTAACATAAACATCAAAGTCAGTATTTGAATTATTATAAGCAGAAAGAATAATCTTTAACGAAGTACACTCTTGATTAAGAGTGACTGTTTTAGTGATATAATTTGCACCATTAAAATCTTCTAATGCCTCAACTCCAATATTAGTATAAGTACCTGATAAGTCATCTACAAAGAATGCTTTATTTGTAAGACCATTAAAATTAGTAATTCTATTATTTGTTGCTACTAAACTAATTCTATCTGTATCAATAACAGGACTTAGATTATCAACAGTGCTTGATAATTTAACTCTAAAATCAAATGAATTTGCATTAGACATTTGCCTTTGCTCATTAATTAATGAAGCAAGAACTTTTGGTCTGCTAAGATAATTATTACTGTTAATAAGAACATTTTTATATGAAGAATCTTTTTTATATGATTCTCTGTACCAATTTTGTACAACAGGTGTTGGTAGTGAATACTCACCATCTCCAATAGAAGTTCCTGATGTTCCTTTAAACGAACTTTCGACAGTTGTTCCTGGAAGTTCTTTAAATGCCAGCGTAGGCATAAAGGATGTGTATTGTAAATTACTACTTGCAGTAACTTCATCACCACCAAAAGTTACATTAGAATTATCAAGATTTCTTCTATATGAATTAAAATCAATTTGATAACTATCAAGAGTAATAAATTTTAAATTTTGATGTACTTTATTAATTAATGTAAGAGGAATACCATTTTTAACATATAGTTCTGCTTCCCATTCATCAGCAGATTTAAATCCACCTGAGGGTGGGTTTTCACCAGAAATATTAGCAATTAATTCAATACTAAATTCGTTATTTGTTACAGTTCCAACTGCAGTAGGATCATAACTATAAACAATTCCATTAACAATAATATATCCTGGATTTACAGAACTTGGAGTTGCACCAAGAATACCGTTTCTAGTAGGACTAGATCCAGAATTAAAAATCATTTCAGCAGATCCTGAAGAACCACTTGCATAGAATTGATTTCTAACTGCATCAGTTCCAGAAGTATCTTGTAATTTAATTGGATTTCCTGATCCTGTTAATCCAGTCCAATCTGCAGAAAGTTTTGCTGAGATACCACTAGAAACACCTTTAATTTCTACAAAAGAAGAATCATCATGAAGACCATGATTTTTATGATTAACTTTTAAATATCCACGTGCAGTTCCACTTTCATTAACAGTTAGTTCAATAGGATCTTGTCTTAATTCTTTGAAGAAAAGATTTCCAGTATTATCGTTAACAAAATCAATAGTTGGTGTTTCATTTGTTTTGAATTTACATCTGTATATTTTAAATTTCATATCTTGATATTCAGCAGTAGTCCAAGTAGATGCGTTTTGAGATTTAAATAGAACCCCTGCATAAGGTTGTTTAGAAATTCTTTCTCCATTTAAATCATCTTTACCCATTTCTGATAACCAAACATTATACTCAACAGAAGATGTTAGAAGCACAAAACAGTATTCTTTTCTTTCTGCCAAATAAACAGGTGTTTCAAAAGTAAATGTTGTAGTTACAGTAGCATCATCAGAAACTAAAACATCAGAAGGATCTTTATTTTCAGTAGCAAGAACAACGGATGATGGATAACCATTTACCATTTCACGAATTTGCATTGTCACTGGGAGAGTATTATCTTTAGTTCTAAAGTAAACATCTATCTTAGAAATAAAACATCCACCCTGTGGTTCAACTAAGAATGATTGTGCTAATGGGTCATACCAACCACCTGTTCTAGTGGTGGTTCTACTTGAAGTAAT